>Ga0247610_10006906_pt1 | contig 11716 bp, 9 predicted proteins | sample 174DNAGHGhighgp2_FD_193483 | JGI IMG/M metagenome (GOLD analysis project Ga0247610, IMG submission 193483) | Sheep rumen microbial communities from Palmerston North, Manawatu-Wanganui, New Zealand - 1742 DNA GHGhigh gp2 | ecosystem: Host-associated > Mammals > Digestive system > Stomach > Rumen ...
CAGTCGAATAACTGCAATCGACCACTTTATTGCGTGTCAAGCCTGTTGGACAAGGCTCAAACGGATCGGCGTATGGCCCCCAACAGCAAAAGTCGATGTCGACCTGAGGGGTGCTATACATATAGATGTCCATATTGCCTGGGTCGAGGATACGCATGTAGTACCATGCAGGGTTAGGCTGCGTACCCAGACAGGAATAATAGGGGCCAGGTTCGCCCGTGCCCGCATTCACACCCGCAGGAAACTCGTATAAGCCATTGTCGGTGCAAAACGGATCCGAATTGGAGCAGAGGTTGTTTTGCGCCATCGCCCTAAGGTTCTCCTGTTTCACCAAAGCCGCATAAATATCGGTGGGAAGGGTCTCTCTCCATTGCGTTATACTTTCGCCAAGGCTTTCCTTTGGAAGTGTTGAAAACAAGGCATATTGTCGTGTTTGATTCCGCACAAAATCCTTCACATCAGCATTATCCTCGCAGTTGCCGCGCACAGCCACGGCACCTTGTTCATCAAGATAGACCTCAAAAGCATCGTCAAGATAAAAACTATAGGTAAGAAATACAAGTTCGGAAAAACTGGCTGCAGGCGCAATGTCGTCGATGAGCTGGGCGTGGGCAGGAGACCACCCAAAACCCAAGAAAAACAAGACAAGCAGCAAAAACTTAGAGCCTTTTTCCATCGCGATGAAAATTAATGAGTTAAACAAGAATTGAAAACAGCCGCAAATATAGTATTTTTCTGTACAACGCTAACAATTAAGTAACTAATCAAATTAAACTACATGTTTTTTGACACGGGACTTTTTGACCATGACCATTGACTATAACCATGACAACTTTTACAGAGTTCGAGAGCTTGCAGGCTTTTCTTTAAGCAAATGAATTGCCTTTGTTAAGTCATAAAGCTCAATTTCAATTGGCCAGCGGTCATGGTCATGGTTACAAGTCATTGTTTCAAGGTCTCGCGTCTTTTAGGCAAAGCATATTTAATCATCTACTTAGTATTGCAGTAGCGGCTTTTTCGGAAGCACCGGCATTGCCCAAGCGTTCCTTCAACTCATCGTAGTCCTCAAGCAACCGACGCTGACGCTTGCCGTTGTGCAGCAACTGGTCCAATTCCTTCACGATGTTGTCTTCCGTCAAGTCACCCTGAATCAGTTCCTTGACCACTTCCCTATCCATCACCAGGTTGACCAACGAGATATATTTCACCTTAATCATCGCCTTGGCGAGCTGGTACGACAGCCCCGACGACTTATAGCACACCACCTCGGGCACCGTAAACAAAGCCGTTTCGAGCGTTGCCGTCCCCGAAGTGACTACAGCCGCACTCGAGTTTTGGAGCAACTCGTATGTTTGGTTCTCAATCAAAAAGACATCGGTATTGTCGATGATACGCTTATAGAGATCTTTCTCAATGGAAGAAACACCCGCTATGACAAACTGATAATCAGGAAAATGCGAAACTGCTTTCAGCATTATAGGCAGCATCCTTTTGATTTCCTGCTTACGGCTGCCCGGCAGCAAGGCGATGATTTCGCGTTTCTCGCCGAGGCTGTTACGCCTCAAGAAAATGGAGCGATTGCTCGTGCCGAACTTGGCCAACTCGTCCAACAGAGGATTGCCGACGTAGGTCACATCCACACCGTATTGTCTGTAAAACTCCTCCTCGAATGGCAAAATCACCAGCATCTTATCCACTGAGGCTTTGATTTTCCTCACACGGCGACGTTTCCATGCCCACACTTGGGGCGAAATGTAGTAATACACCTTGAGGCCTTTGTCGTGGGCAAACTTGGCGATACGCAGGTTGAAGCCAGGATAATCCACCAAAATCAACGCATCGGGCTGGTAGGCAAGGATGTCCTTTTTGGTATCGGCAATATTGCGCAACACCTTCCTCATGTGGACCGCTACCTCGACGAAGCCCATATAGGCCATCGTGCTGTAATGCTTCAGCAGGTCGACACCTTGCGCCTTCATCAGGTCGCCACCACAGCCACGAAATTCGGCCTTCTTGTCCTTCTTCTTGATTTCAGCAACAAGATTCGATGCGTGTAAATCGCCCGAAGCTTCGCCTGCTATGATATAATATTTCATTGTTTATCAATTAGTTAAACAAGAAAGAAAACCAGTAACATACCCACAATGGTAACCGCCAACACACCACGACCCATCTTGTCAAGATGCCATTTCACCAGCATCATCCTGAAGAGGACCACACCGGGGATGAAGGCCAAAAGATAAGGCGCGCGATTAGAGAAGGCGCCTAACGAATCCCAGTTAATCAGGCTCAGCAGCAGGAAAAACAGTCCGAAACTGGCCGCTCCCGCCAGCAATCCAAGCCAAAAGTTATCTTTCACTTCCATAGTTATATACTAATGTTCTCAAATCCTTTCATAGGTTCGATTTGGGTGTGGGCCGTCCAGTCGAAGCAGGTGGGCACCACTGAGATGTAGTTATTTTGCAAGGCCCAGAGGTCGGTATCGGGCATGATGTCGTCGCTCTCGAAGGTGCCTTCAAGGTTGTAGTAGCGCTTGCCCTCTTCGTCAAACATGTCATTGAAGTACTCCACCCAACGGCAGGCGGCCTGTCGACACACCTTGATGCCCTTCATCGGCTCTTCCTGACGAATGGGGAAGTTCACGTTGAGGCAAACGCCCTTGGGAAGACCTTCCTTCAGCACTTTTTTGGTGATTTCGAGGATGGCTACATCGAGGTGGTCGAAGTCGGCATCGGGGTCGAGGCTGAAAAGGCTGAAGCCGATGGCATCGAGGCCGTTCATGCAAGCTTCGATGACGGCACCTATCGTGCCGGAATACACCACCGTTGTGGCAGCGTTCATCCCGTGGTTGATGCCCGAGACCACCAAATCGGGCGGTGTGGGCAACAATTTCTGGTAACCGAGTTTCACGCAGTCGACGGGTGTGCCGTTGCAGCGATATTCGGTGAAGCCTTCCTCCTTTTGGACTTGTCGGACATACAAGCGCTCGCGAATGGTACACGAATGGCTTTTGGCCGACATCACCTCATCGGTCGAGATGAGGGTCACATCGCCGAGGGTGCGCATCAGTGCAACCAATTTGCGCAGCCCTTTGGCGGCATAGCCGTCATCGTTGGTAATCAGTATGGTAGGACGTCTTTTATCCATTTTACAGCAATATGCTGCAAAGATAAGAAAAAGCATTGTTGGAATTGCCCTTTCGGGCAAGAAATCTGTCAAAAATCTAATTGAAAAATCTTATAGAAGAGAAATAATAGATTTGAATGTTTTTAATATTGATTTTTGAACGATTTAACTACGTTGAAATCGAAGATTGGCTCCGCCGAATCGGAGATTTCGACGTTAGTCAATATATTTCTTTGCGAAGCAATCCCATCAAAAGCCCTTCAAACACTGATAGAGCTTGCGTGTCGGGAGACCCATCACGTTGTAGAACGAGCCTTCCAACCCGCTGATGCCCACATAGCCGATCCATTCTTGTATGCCGTAGGCACCTGCTTTGTCGAAGGGCTGGCAATGCTCGATGTAATAGTCGATTTCATCAGTATCGAGAGTGGCGAAGGTCACCTGGGAATTGGCCGAGAAGGTCTCCGTCTTGGTCGCCGAGCGCACCGTGACACCCGTCACCACATGGTGGGTCTTACCCGACAGCAGTTGCAGCATACGGACGGCATCATCATGGTCTTTGGGTTTGCCCAAGATTTCGCCCTCGCAAATCACGACCGTGTCGGAGGTAATCAGCAGATAGTCGGCGGGAAGCTCGTCATCCGAAAAGGCCAACGACTTTTGCAAACTAAGGTATTCCGGCACTTTGTCCAGGGGCATTTCAGCAGGATAGTCCTCGGGTGTTTCCTTGGTTTGAATCGAAAAAGAGACACCCATGCCGCGCAGCAGTTCCTGCCGACGGGGCGATTTGCTGGCCAAAATGATATGGTATTTATGTAGATTGGAAAGCATGTGTTTTAAATAGAAGCTAATTCTGCAAAGATACGCAATTATCCCCAACTGACACGAAAAAAACGCACTCCAAAAGGTTGGAATACGTTTCTTCTCGGTTATTCAGCTATCTTCTTGAACTGTTCAACCACATGACCTGGAAGGTCGTCGCGAAGGATAACTATCTCCGTTTCGGTTACGGGGCGCTTGTAGATCATAAAGGAATGAGACGCGTTCTGGTTTTCTGTCGCTATGACACGGAAGGTCTCGGCGACATCATATCGATACATCATGTGTCCTAACAGAAAGACATATTGCCCCTGTCCATTGTTACCAATCAAAGAATCGGCTTGTTCGAAATGCCACGACAGGCTTTTGCCGTCGCCATTGAAGACCAATGTGTCGTTTCCGCTCACGAAAACACCTTCATGAGCTTGTGGCGGAGGCGTTCCAGGGTCGGGAGGTCGGTGCGATATTCTGCAGCCATTACAGATTCCAATGAAAAAACAGCCCAAAAGCAGGACAAAACAAGTTTTTCTCATGGTCATTTCACATTTTAAGTAAGTAACTAATCAAAAATTAAACTACATGTTTTTTGACGTGGGACACGGGACTTTTTCGATGATGGCAATTGGCCCTTGTTGTTATTTTCCATTTTCTGATAATTTTGTGCTTTTGGGAATTATGGTTCCCTTAAAATATTTCTCGGACCAAAACTCATCCTTTTGCTTAGGTAACACCGTACCCGATTTGACATGGAGCAAATTACCATTCTCTTGAATCAAGAATTCAACCACCTCTCCATCTTCCTTAAAAAATCTGACGCTTCCTTTCGTCAGTTTTTCATTATACTCAAATCGGATGGTTTTTGCCTCCATACTAAGACTATATACATTTATTAAAAACAGTAATAATGCTGATGACGATGCACTTTGTTCCAAAACATACATATCGTCCAATGGCTCTTCAGGTTCCTCATCAGCAGCCGCCCCATGCAGATTAATCTCCGTATGGCCACCCTTTAAATCAGGTTCGAACTTTTTGGTTGCTTCGGGAATCTCGCCGTTCTTGAAATCCTTCTCGGTTTTATAGATCAGCACCTGGTTGGGCATACCCATTTGCAGATAGCCATAGACGGTGCAGGGCAGAAACTCTGTCGTCCAGCCATGTTTTAACTCGTCATCGTCGGGGATATTGCGATGCCAACCCTTGAACGGTTTCCCGTCAGTGCCCAAGCAAATGGTATATCCAAGATACTTGGCCTTTGTATCTTCGTCCCCTGGGATTTCCTTTATCTCGATAGTGAGGTCTTTATTATATTCATCAATCATAGGGTTCTTGTTGAGCTGCTTAAGCACCTTATTCTGCATACGCTCAATCATAAACTGATTGATGTATTTGATCGACTTGGTCTCAATAAGCTCCCAAACCTTATGTTTCTGCTGTTCGGTGAGTGCCTGCTTTTGCTCTTCGGTGGCATCATTGAATATTTTTTTGTACTTCGAGTCGCCCATCGCAAGCCACAATTCATCATTGTTTGAACCATACACGTCGTTCCAGAACTGATGGCAGTAGTTGTCAACGGCAGCTTTCAAGTCGTTCATTGCACCTTTTATATTGCCTTCGTTTTTCCAGTAAGCTGCTTCAAATACCTCATACCAGTGATAGGCATCAAAAGGAGCTGTCTTCGTGTAATAGGTATTGAACACCTCCTGCACGTTATCGACTTTGGCGGCTTTGGTTTGGTCGACACAATAGTCTATCTCCTTGCCTATCAGTGCCACGCCGAAGAAGGAAAGACTAAAGCCGATGTGGGAGTACTTGGCCGCCAGCGAATAGATACTGCCACTATTGCCAAGAAGGTTCTTATAGAGGTTGATCGCCGTGGTTTGGAGTCCTTCTTTACCTGAGCCTGAGGACTTAGAGGCTTTATACATATCGAAGGTCACTTGAGCACCCATCATGACAAAAGGTACCGAGTTCATGAAACTGCCAAGTTTACCAGAGTTGTCAATCATGTATTGTACAACGCGTTTCTGGCTGGCTGGTGGAAGTGATTCTACACCTAAATTGATCATGGGGTCGCAAACGGTCCAAATGTCGCTCGACTTCTGGAAAGCCTCGTAAGCTGCTTTAGTACCCCCGTTCGGGTCAACGTTCGGCATCTCAACAGCATATTTTTCAGGGTTTTGGAAGAATTTCTTCACCTCGCCTTCATAAACCTCTGGATTGATGCGCTGCAATATGCTCCAATAATTGGGTGAAACCTTGATTTTTTTCACGTAGGGTTCATCGGGATCGGGAGTGTCGACCACATAGAGTTGAGGGTTCATACCAACAGGCAGATACATCAACTTTGCCGGGCTGAAACTGCCGAAGTAGGCAGATGCAGTACCTTTCTCGTGGTCAACAAAGCTCATCAAAGGTATCCATTCGTCAGTTTCGGCATCGTAATGAGCCACCACTGGATCGGTGTCTTTCGCGTTGTGACACGGGAAGATCACCTCCACTGGTGCTTTGAAGCGTTCGTGGGGTCCCATGCTCAGTTCATAGTTTTCGCTGCGAAGACCTTCCCTGCTTACACTGCTTTCTAACATTGAAACGGAGACAGGCTTACTGCCGTCTTTCAACATTTCGGGAGTAGCGTCGATTGTCACGCCACATAAGGTAACAGTAGGATTTGCCTCGCTAATGCTGCCTTCCTCGTTCTTGATGATCCTGAGTGAAGCGAAGTCTGCTGAGCCAGTATCGCTTGGGTCCTGATTCTTGTTTTGGTTTGGCTTTTTCTTGTCGAGTTCTTTTTGTAGCTCGGGATAGTCCTTTGTGATTTCCTCTCGGATTTTCTTCCATTTCCGATTATCGACATATTTCGATATCCCCACAATTGCCGCCACGATTATTACGAGCCATAACAGCACCTTGCCAAAGCCTCGTTTTTTCTTGGGTTTCGAGGGTTGAACCGTTGGCTCAGTCTTAGGCTGATGGGACAGCTGAGGTTCAGGTCTCTGTTGCGATTGTGGATTAGGTTGGGGTTTTGCAGCTACAGGATGACCACAACCTGTACAAAACTTAGTTCCATCCTTTAGCGGTGTGCCACAATATTCACAAAATCTGTTCATAAGTAAAATCATTTGGCGTTACTACAATGTGACTTGAGAAAATCGTACACGAAGTCGAAATCCTGCTTGGGCACATACACCTGATTGTGGCTGAGGAGTTGGTTGACTTTGATGAGATGCAGCCTACGGCGCGGCTTGACCTTACGGACATTCTTCAGAAGCGAAGTGCTGGAACTTTTGCTAGCCGACATCATTCCTGCTCCCGCAACTGACGGTTTTCGGGCAAGCAAGCCGACAATGGCTGTGATGAAACCTATTTTTCTTGCTTTGTCGAATTGTGCAGGCAACTGGATGTGTTTTATTTGCTGCTCGTCCATCTCGAAGATGACGACATACCTGCCGCCATACATCCAAGCCACAATCAAATACCCCAAAACGCTTAACACGGCAAAAATGCCCAAGGCAACGAACATTCCTTTCGTCATCCCCCATAGCCCTGCCCAGTCACCATGGATGACATACAAGAAGAAACCGAACACCAAAAACAAGCCCACTATGGTGTAAAGGAACACCTTGAACACTGTAATCAAAAGCGCAGGGTTTTTGTACATGTTGAGTTCATATTTCCAACGGTATTTGCCGTCTTTACATAGGCAAACTTCCGATCCTTGGTAATCATTAGGCGCCAAGGATTCGGACTTGGGAACGAGGCTGTCGTCCATGTCGACTAGTGCGCCACAAGAAGAACAGAACTCGTCGTCATCGCGGATCTGTTGTCCACAGTTTTTGCAGTAGCTCATGTTGTGTTGTTTTTTCAATAATGAAAAATTCGAAGGTCTGCTGTTACTTGGCATTCACGCAACGTGACTTGATGTAGTCGTACACGAAGTCGAAGTCCTCCTTGGGGACATACACTTGATTGTGTTCGAAGGGTTGGTTGACTTTGATGACATTGAGCCAGCGGCGGGGTTTCACATTGCGGACTTTCGAAAACTCAGAGATGCTCGACTGTTTCGAAGCCGCTAACATTCCTGTCCCTGCAGTGGTAAAGCTGCCCCGCCCAGCCCCAACGGCAGCGGTAATCTTGCCCAGCTTTTGCGCCTTCTTGAACTGCTCTGGCGCTTGGGTATGCGAGATTTCCTTCTCGTCCATCTCGAAGAGAACGATGTATTTCCCCTTATAGATGATGGCCATAAAAAACATACTTATAATCGTTAACCCTAAAAATATGGCCAGCATCACGCCACAGGCTTTTGTCATCCCCACCATTGTTTTCCAATCCCCATTAATGGCAGCGATAATGGCAAAAAACAAAAACATCCCAATGATGACACAGGCTAAAACCTTGAAAACCGTCAGGAAAATGGAGGGGTTGGTGAGAAAGCTCATCTCATACATCCAGCGGTATTTGCCGTCTTCGCAAAGGCGAACTCTTGACCCTCTATAATCGTTAGGCGCCAAGGATTCGGACTTGGGAACCAAACGGTCGTCCATGTCTACCTGTGTGCCGCAGTCAGGACAAAACTTTTCGTTGTCGCGGAGCTGTTGTCCGCAGTTTTTGCAGTAGGTCATAAAACCGTTAGAATTTAATTATTAGCAGTGAAAGTCATTCTAATTGAAGCTTCCTCTTCTTCATTATTATAAGACTTATTTACATCCTCATCACCATACGCTTTTCCCTTGGTATGAACATAAGTACCACTCCTCTTGAGGGTTCCGTTGCCTATAAATTCCGGATCCATTTCCCCATCGCCAGTGACACCCATTCCTGAAGTGATTTTTCCAGTCACATCGTAAGTGTAGGTGTAGTCTTCTATGTCATTACCAAAATAATCGTTTATATAATAAGTACCATGATATTTGATAGTTGCTTTCATCGTGAAATGGCCCCTATCATTGGAATAATAGTTTCTGTCAATATGACCACTGAGCGCCATATTAACGGCAACGGAGTATGAATAGTTTCCATTATGCGTGTCGTTTCCAGATGTACTATATGTGGCTGTGGTACTGAAATCGCCGTTTTCATGAAGCTTAAAGCGGATGTTACGAACGGCCTTCTCCATGGCTTCTTCGATTTCCCCACCCCCCAACTTTGAATGGTAAAGTCCGGATGTACGTTTCCAAATGTAGCCTGCGAAATCATCCGAACTTATTTGAAGTGTTTCACCATCACGTGTAATAATTTCGATTCGCGTGACACAGTCGTCCTTCATGTTGGGGACGAAAGAAATGACCTTGTCGGGCGACAGGCCGTTCAGGAAATCCCCTTCGTAGTCATAAATCAGCAATTGGTCCGGCATACCCATCTGCATATAGCCATATACGCTGCATGGAAATTCTAACTCCCAGCCTCGCTCAAATTTGCTGTCGTCAGGAATGTTGACGTGCCAATCGGGGTAGGGCTCCCTGTTGCTTCCAAAGCAAATGGTGCTTCCCAAATATTCGGCTGTGGCATCACCCTCAACGGTTTCCTTGATATGGAAAACGAGTTCCTTATTATAGATTTCCGTGACCTTGGTCAGTTGTTCAAGTGTCTTTTCACGCAGACGCTCTGTCAGGAAACGTTGGATGATTTTCATCGATTTCGTCTCAATGAGTTTCCACACCTTCATTTTCTGCTGCTCGGTCAAGGCCTGTTTTTGTTCATCTGTGGCGTTGAAGAACACTTTCTTGTAGTGTGCTCCTGTGGCCGCAAACAGGATATCGTCGTTGTCTTGGTTGTATACTTCTTTCCAGAATTTCTCGCAGTATTCATCCACAGCATCCTTGATATCCCTCATGGCGGCATTAGCATTGCCATTATGTTGCCAATAGGCATTTTCAAACACATTGTACCAATGCAATGCGTCAAAAGGCTCAACTTCACGATAATATGCATCAAATACCGCTTGCACGTTAGCAGCCTGTTCGGCCTTGGCGGCATCGATGAAATAATCCAATTCCATGCCGAAAAGCGACACACCCAAAAACGCGAATGTGAAGCCGATGTGCGAAAATCCCGTTACCATAGAATAGATGGTGCCGCTTGAACCAATCAGGTTCTTATAGAGATTCAACGCCACTGTATTGAAAGCCTCTTCGGAATCGTCCTTGCTCAAGTTATGGAGGTCGTAGGCCAACTGCGCGCTCATCATCACAAAGGGGATGGCATTCATTGCGTTGCCAAGGTTTTCGGCATTGTCCATCATAAAGTTGACGACGCGGCTTGGGCTTGTCAGCGGTAGCGATTCGATGCCTAAATTAATCATCGGGTCGCAGAATGTCCAGATGGTATTCACATCAGTATAAGCCTTATAGGCAGCTTTCAAGTCCATATCGGAATCAAGCTTAGGCGTTTCTATGGCATAATTCTCGGGGTCGTCTATAAATTTGTTGACCTCATCACTGTAAACCTTCGGATTGATGCGTTGGAGTATTTCCCAATAGTTTTTGGCGACCTTGATTTGCTTGACGAACGGCTCATCTTCATCAGGAGTTGAGATATAGTATATTCCTGGATTCACCCCAACAGGCAGATAGGAGACCCTTGCCGGAGAAAAGCTGCTGAAATAGGCGGAAACCGTGCTGCCCTTAGGGTCAACAAAGCTGATGAGCGGTTCCCACACTCCAGTCTCATTGTTGTAGTGCTCCACCACAGGATCGGTGTTTGGCGATTTGCTACACGGGAAAAACACCTCCACCGGTATTTTGAAGCGCTCGTGAGGTCCCATGTTCAGCTCGTAGTTTTCGCTGCGGATGCCTTCCTTACTTACACTGCTTTCTAACATCGAAACGGTGACCGGTTTGCTGCCGTCATTCAGCATTTCGGGAATGGCGTCGATGGTCACGCCGCATAAGGTAACAGCAGGACTTGCCTTGCTGATGCTGCCTTCCTCGGTCTTGATAACCTTGAGCGAAGCGAAGTCTGTCGAGCCTTTGTCGCCCTGGCTCTGGTCCTTGTTTTGGTTCTGCTTATCCTTTTCAAGGTCCTTCATTTTCTCGGGATAGTCTTTCGTCAATCTCTCCCTTGTCCTCTTGGCTTCCCTGTTTTGATAGTATTCCCAACCGCCGTAGCCCAGAACAGCAATGAGAGCCACGATGAGCAACACCTTGCCGCAGCCACCTTTTTTGGGGGGCTTCGGGGGCTGAACCGTTGGCTCTGCCTTAGGCTGACGAGCCGCCTGGGGTTGAGGATTAGGTTGAGGCTGAGGCTGGGGTTTTGCAGCCACAGCATGACCGCAACCTGTACAAAACTTAGCTCCATCTTTCAGCGGAGCGCCACAATATTCGCAAAATTTAGCCATGTCACTTGTTTTTATCATAATTAATGGTGCAAAAATACACATTATATCCAATGAACAATAAAAAAACGCACTCCAGAACCTGAAATGCGTTTTTTGTATTGATGGATAGAGACGCGCCACGGCACGTCTCTACAAAGGTTGGGGATTATTCGCCCAACTTGATGCGGACAAAATTCACCACCGTGGCCTCCTTGTCGGCAGCCTGGATGTATTCGGCAACCGTCTTGGGGTCGGCGACGAGAGAAACCTGGTTGAGCAGGCAGCTCTCCTTGAAGAACTTGTTCAAGCGGCCCTTGGCGATGTTTTGGATCATGCCTTCGTTGAGTTGCACCGTGCCAGGCACATTGGCTCTGATCTCACGAGCCAGAGCACCTTGTTCCTCGGTGAGATAGCCCTTGGTGATGTTCGAGCTGATGTGGTCGTCGCTGTCAGCAT
>Ga0247610_10006907_pt1 | contig 11714 bp, 16 predicted proteins | sample 174DNAGHGhighgp2_FD_193483 | JGI IMG/M metagenome (GOLD analysis project Ga0247610, IMG submission 193483) | Sheep rumen microbial communities from Palmerston North, Manawatu-Wanganui, New Zealand - 1742 DNA GHGhigh gp2 | ecosystem: Host-associated > Mammals > Digestive system > Stomach > Rumen...
AAATTTTTGGGGAGTAAGTTGAAGAAAAATTAATTCAACCAACATTCTTATATGGACATCCAATTGAAATATCACCACTTACTAAAAAGAATCCAGAAGATCCAAGATTTGTTGATCGTTTTGAATTATTTATTGGTGGAAAAGAATTTGCTAATGCTTATACTGAGTTAAATGATCCAATTGATCAATTAGAAAGATTTGAAGCTCAAATAGCTGAAAGAGATTTAGGAAATGATGAAGCAAATGATATTGATATGGATTTCGTTGAAGCATTAGAATATGGTATGCCACCTGCTGGTGGAATTGGATATGGAATTGATAGATTAATGATGTTATTTACTGAACAAGAATCTATTAGAGATGTCTTATTGTTCCCAACAATGAAGGAAAGAAAGTAATTTCTTCCTTTTTTTGTGAAAAATTAATGAAAAAGGTGCAAATGCTTGTAAAATCATTGATATTTGTTTTATAATTATTATGGGAGGTAAATTATGAAAAAATACAATATTGTTAAGGTTCTATTAATTACTATTTTAGTAATGGTTTTACTAACTTGGATTTTTCCTGCTGCTTATTATTCAAGTGAATTAGTAGATCAAGGACGCTTACAAATGGGATTATCTGAATTATTCAATTATCCACTTACTGCTGTATCTTATTTTGGACATATTGCAGTATTCATATTATTGATAGGAGGATTCTATGGTATCTTATATAAGATTCCTGCATATAGAGTTTTCTTAGATAAAGTTGTTAAGAAATTTGAAGGAAAGGAAAAAGTATTCTTAGCTATTGTTACTGTATTACTATCATTAGGTGTTAGTTTTGCAGGACTACATATTGCATATTTCTTATTCATTCCATTAATTATTTCATTAATCTTATTAATGGGATATGATAAAATTGTTGCAGCTATGACAGTAGTTGGTTCAGTTGCTGTAGGATTTATTGGTCTTACATATTCAACAACTATTAACTCTGTATTATTAAGTACATTAGCACTAAAGAATGATTATCAAATTGGTGTTAGATTTGTATTATTATTAGTTGGAATTGTTTTATTACTATTTAATATTTATATGTATATTAAATTAAATGGAAATAAATTAATTAAGAAAGAAGTTAAAGAAGCTAAAGTAGAAATTGATAATAAAGTAGTTGAAGTTAAAAAAGAAACTACTAAGACTGTTAAAACTACTACTAAATCTTCTTCTAAATCTAAAGCAGCTACTAAATCAACAAAAGGAAAATCTACATCTAAATCTAAAAGTAAAAATAAAGCAGCTTTAAAAGATGGAGATATTATTGTTGTTAAAGAGTCAGTTGTTAAGAATGATGACAACGATAGTTATCTATTACCAAGTAGAGTTGGAAGTCAACATAAAGTTTGGCCATTTACATTATTCTTCACATTAATGTTTGTATTATTAGTACTTGCATTCATTAATTGGAATGAAGGTGGATTTGGAATCAAATTATTTGATGATGTGACTAAGAGTGTTACTGAATTTAAATTATTCAAATTTGCTATATTTGGTAAATTATTTGGTACTACAAATGCATTTGGTACATGGAATGTAATGGATTTATTTGTACCAATGGCTTTAGTAATACTATTATTAAGTATCATTTATAAAGTTAAATTTGATGATATTTGTGATGGATTTGTTGCTGGTGTTAAGAAAGCAGCTGGTCCTTCATTAGTAATTATCTTACTATATACAGTATTAGTAATTACTACTTATCATCCATTCCAAACTACATTATATAAAGCTTTCTTAGATATTTCTAAGACTCATTTAAATATTATTACTACTATGATAGTTACATTATTAGCTGCAATATTTAATGTTGATGCTTTATATTCATTCCAAGCATTATTACCATACTATGTATCAGTTGTTACAAAAGTAGATAACTATGCATTAACTGGAATTATTGCTCAATCAATGTATGGATTTGCTTTATTATTTGCACCTACAAGTTTCATTTTAATGTCTGTACTTGCATACTTAAAAGTAAGTTATTGTGAATGGTTAAAAGCAGTTTGGAAATTATTACTAGAATTATTTGTTACTTTATTAGTTGTATTTATAATTTTAGCTTTAATTTAATTATAAGAAGTCAATTTGACTTCTTTTTTTTTTATTTTGTTGTATAATATAGGCAGGTGATTTTTTATGAAAATTTATAATACATTAACAAAGAAAATCGATGATTTTATTCCTAATGAAGAAGGAAAAGTAAAATTATATACTTGTGGACCTACTGTTTATCATTATGCTCATATTGGAAATATTAGAAATTATATAGGGCATGATATCTTAGATAAGACTTTAAGATATTTAGGATATGATGTTACTAGAGCGATGAATATTACTGATGTTGGTCATTTAACTAGTGATAGTGACTCTGGTGAAGATAAGATGGAAGTTGCTAAAAAGAGAGAACATAAATCTGCTATGGAAATTGCTAAGTTCTATACTGATGCTTTCTTTGAAGACTTTAAAAAGGTAAATTGTAAGGTTCCTGAAATAGTATCACCTGCTACAGAAAATATAGATCAATATATTAAAATTATAGAAAAATTATTAAAAGATGATTATGCTTATATTTCTGGTGGTAATATTTATTTTGATATATCTAAACTTGATAACTATTATTGCTTAACAAATCAAGATAGTAATTTAGTTGTTGGAGCAAGAGATAGTGTAGAAGATGATTCTAATAAAAGAAATCAAGCAGACTTTGTATTATGGTTTACTACAAGTAAATTTGAAAATCATGAATTATTATGGGATTCTCCATGGGGTAAAGGTTATCCTGGATGGCATATAGAATGTTCTGGTATATCTATTAAATATTTAGGAGAATATTTAGATATACATGGTGGTGGAGTAGATAATATATTTCCACATCATACTAATGAGATTGCTCAAAGTGAATCTTATTTAGGACATAAATGGTGTAATTATTGGTTCCATAATGAACATTTAATAGATGAATCTGGTAAGATGAGTAAGTCTAAAGGACAAATACTTACTGTTTCTGTATTAGAAGAAAATGGTTATAATCCTTTATCATTTAGATTTATGTGTTTAGGATCTCATTATCGTAAACAATTATTATTCTCATATGATAATTTAGATCAAGCTCAAAATACATATAATAAATTAGTTAAGAAGATTAATTCTTTATCTACTGATGGAGAATTAGATAAAGATAAATTTAATGAATACGATTCTAAGTTTAAAGAATGCTTAGAGAATGATTTAAATACTTCTAATGCATTAGCTGTTTTATATGAATTATTAAAAGATAATGATGTTAATGATAAGACTAAGAGAGAATTAATATCTTCTTTTGATAAAGTATTATCTCTTGATTTAATTCAAGAAAATGTATCAGAAGAACATAATTTGGACGAAGAGATACTTAAACTAATTGAAGAAAGAAAAGAAGCTAAAAAGAATAAAGATTTCCAAAAAGCTGATCAAATAAGAGATGATTTACTAGCTCGTGGTATTAAATTAATTGATACTAGAGAGGGTACTACTTATGAAGTAATAAAAGATTAGTTATCTAATCTTTTTTTGTGTTATAATATATTCGTTTATGGAGGGGATTATGAATACTTTAGAAATTAATGTTTTAGTTTTAGCTTATTTAGGTGATTCTATATATGAAAATTATGTTAGAAAATATCTTATAAATAAAGGTATTGGTAATGTTAATGATTTACAAAAAGAATCTATTAAATATGTTAGTGCGATTAATCAGGCTAAGTTTATTACTGATTTGATGGATAATAATTTATTAACTGATGATGAATTAGATGTATTCAAAAGAGCTAGAAACTATAAAACGACTTCTCATCCTAAGAGTTGTGATATTATTACTTATAAATATGCTACTGGATTGGAAGCTGTTATTGGATATTTAGATTTAACTAATAATTATGAAAGGATAGATAAAATAATGGATTTTATCTTAAGTGAATAGTATGTTGGTATATGGAAAAAATGTTGCTCGTGATTTATTAAATAGTGGAGCAACTATTAATAAAATTATTTTAGTTGATGGTTTTAATGATGAATCAATTATTTCTTTAATAGAAAATAATAAAATTCCTTGTGAAATTAAGACAAAAAAGCAAATTGATGATTTGGCAGATGGATTACATCAAGGTATAATACTTTCTATTCCTGATTATCAATATCATAATATTAAGGAAATAAGTGATGAAGAAGAAGTTGTATTAATACTTGATCATATAGAAGATCCTCATAATTTTGGAGCAATTATTAGAACTTGTGAAGCTGCAGGTATTTCTACTATTATTATTCCACAAGATAGACAAGTTCCTGTTAATTCTACTGTTATGAAGACAAGTGCTGGTACTTTAAATAATGTTAAGATAGTTATGGTTAGTAATATAGTTAATGCAATTGAAGAATTAAAAAAGAATGGATTTTGGGTAGTTGGAACTACACTTGAAGATAGTCAAGATTATAGAGAAATAGATTATTCTTCTAAAATTGCTTTAGTTATGGGTAATGAAGGAAAGGGTATATCTAATTTAGTTGTTAAGAAATGCGACTTTTTAGCAAAGATTCCTATGTATGGAAAAACTAATAGTTTAAATGTTAGTGTAGCAACAGGTATTATGATATATGAGGTAATTAGAAATAGAAAGTAGGTTATATGAATTATAAGAATTATAATGATTATGAACTTATTTATATGGTTAGAGAAAATGATGATTATTCTTATGATATTTTATTTAATAAATATTTACCTATTATTAAAAATATAGCTAAACAGTATTATAAATCCTATAACAGTTATGGCTATGATTTAGATGATTTTGAACAGGAGTGTTATATAGGATTTCAGAAAGCTATAATTAATTATAATGATTCTAAGAATGCTATATTCTATACTTTTGCAACTTTATGTATAGAAAGACATATTATTTCTTTTTGTACAAAGATATCTAATAGTAAAAAGAATATAAGTAATATATATTTAGAATCTATTGAGAAAGTTAATATATCTGATAATTTAGATATATTAAATGATTATTGTATTTATAATAGTAATATAAAAGAAATATGGAATATTATTTATAATAAGAATATAGATTATATATCTGTATTTGAACTAAGATGGAATCATTTTGAGTTTTCTGAGATTGGTAAATTACTTGATATTCCTAAGAGAAGAGCTCAATCTATATATAGAAATTGTATTTTATATATTCAAAAACAATTAAGATATTCAGTGTAAAAGATAGTTTTTATTTACATATAAAAATTGTCTTTTTTTTCCTCTTGTACTATAATTAGTATAGGATAGGGTGATTGTATGGATATGGGACAATTTCGTAAGAATAATGATGTAGAAAAATGTTCATTGCTTGAATATGTGTCTCTTCATCATAATGATGAAGATATGAGAGATGTTTTTCTTAATATGGATATTGCTATGAAATATATTCATGAACATAACTATTGTATTGAAGTATTCCACCCATCTAAAATAGAAATATTAGAAGATATGCCTGATCATATTCAATTTGATAATCTTATTGAATTATCTAAAGATCCTACAACTAGAAAGAATATGATTAGAGAGGATATATTTAATTCTGCTTTTATTCAAATAGCATTCTATACGAATACTATGAAGAGTCTTACACCTGATTTTCTTAAAGAGAATTTTGATGAGGTGGCTAGATTTTTACCTGAAGGAGATGTTCCTTACTATAGAGGTGTAGTTCAAAGAGGAGCACTTGTTTATTTTTCTGAATATGCATTAGAGAAAATGAATAGAGATTTACAACAACTAGAAAAAGAAATTAATGGTAATAATAAAGATAATAATGATAATAAGATAGAAAGCCCTTCAATAGATGAATTAGCTAATGATAAAATTAATGATCAAATTTATAAACAAATTAATGGATTAAGAGATGTGGCTTTTGTCAATCGTTTATTAATTCCGGCAATTGTTATTCTAAGTTTATTCATTATAGGTTTATTTTGTTGGATTATCAGTATATTTTAATGGATAATTTGTTGACATTTCTACGTGTTTATGTTATTTTATATGTGTAAGCACTTAGAGGTGTTTTTATTTTGAATTAATAGGAGATAGTGAAGAAATGGCTGAAGTACGTAAGAGAATAGTAGAAGATAAATATAATACTTCTAAAATTAAGACAAAAGAGACTAAAAAAGAAGAAAAGAAAGTTGAACCTACTAAAAGTAAGAAAAAGGAAAAGAAAGATAAAAAGAAGAAAGGTTTAATTGAAAGATTTATAATATTCTTAAATGGAGTTAAAGGTGAAATACATAAAGTTCATTGGACTTCTAAACAAGATATGGTTAAATATTCAATTGCTACAATTTTATTTATTGTTTTTATGTCATTGTTCTTTTATTTGATTGATATTTTGTTTGCTTTAGTTCAATCTTTATTTATATAAGAGGGGAGATAAATTATGGATAAACAATGGTATGTAGTTAATACTTATTCTGGACATGAGAATAAAGTTAAAGAAAAACTTGAAATGAGAGCTGAATCTATGGATATGCAAGATTATATCTATAGAGTAGTTATACCTGAAGAAAAGGTAGTTGAAGTTAAAGATGGTGTTACTAAGGAAAAAGTTAAGAAAATGTTTCCTGGATACATTTTAGTTGAAATGGTAATGTCTGATGAAGCATGGTATGTTGTTCGTAATACTCCTGGTGTTACTGGATTCATTGGATCTAGTGGTAAAGGTGCTAAACCAACACCATTACAACCATATGAAGTAGATAAAATTCTTGGAAATATGGGTATTAGTAGAATGGATGTTGATACTGAATTATCAGTTGGTGCTAAGGTTAAAATTATTGCTGGTCCATTCCAAGGTATGTATGGTACAGTTGATTCAGTTGATTTACCAAATCAAAAAGTTAATTTATTAGTTGATCTATTTGGACAAGAAACTTCTGTTGAGGTTGAATTAAGTCAAATAGAAAATGCTTAAAACTCTTGCATTTAAAGGAACTTTATGTTATTATTTAGGGGCTATATTGATTTTAATATAGATTTAGTGGGAAGCGTTGTTTGCATTTTAAAGCGGTAATCAAGCTAGTTGGACCACTCGCGAAAACTTATTATAGGAGGTGTTTTTCGTGGCAAAAGAAGCAGTTAAAAAAATAAAAATACAAATTGCAGCAGGAAAAGCTACACCAGCTCCACCAGTTGGTACTGTACTTGGACCTGCAGGTATCAATCTACAAGATTTTTGTACAAAATATAATGATGCTACTAGAGATAAGATGGGAGATGTTCTTCCAGTAGAAATCTCTATTTATGAAGATAGAAGTTTTGATTTCGTTATCAAAACTCCACCTACAGCATTCTTATTAAAGAAATATGCTAAGATTCAAAAAGGATCTACTAAAGGTTCTAAAGAATCAGTTGCTACTATTTCTAGAGATACTCTAAAAGAGATAGCTGAAATTAAATTACCAGATCTTAATGCTTATGATATTGAATCAGCTATGAAGATTGTTGCTGGTACTGCTAAAAATATGGGAATTGCTATTGAAGGTGAAGAGTAATTCTTAATTAACCATTTAGGAATTAACCTAGTGCATTTAGGAATTAACCTAGTGGAAGGAAAGATTATTACACTTAATAGTGTAGAAAAAAATCCGCTTAAACCACATAAGGAGGAAATAAAATGAAAAGAAGTAAAAAATATGTTGCAGCTGCTGCTAAAGTAGATAAGAACAAATTATATACTAAAGAAGAAGCAGTTAAATTAGTAAAAGAAACTTCAATTAGTTCATTTGATGGTTCTGTTGAGGTTGCTATGAGATTAAATCTTGATACTAAAAAAGCTGATCAACAATTAAGAGGAGCTATAGTTCTTCCAAAAGGAACTGGAAAAACTAAAAAAGTATTAGTTATTGCTAGAGGCCCTAAAGCTCAAGAAGGTCGCGATGCAGGTGCTGATTATGTTGGAGATACTGATATGCTTGAAAAAATCGAAAAAGAAAATTGGTTTGATTTCGATACAATGATAGCTACTCCAGATATGATGCCATTATTAGGTAAATTAGGTAAGGTATTAGGACCTAAAGGATTAATGCCAAACCCTAAGACAGGAACTGTTACTATGGATATTGCTAAAGCAGTTGAAGAAGTTAAAGCAGGTCGTGTTGAATATAGAACTGATACATTTGGAAATGTTCACGGAGTTATTGGTAAAGTTTCATTTAGTGATGAAGATTTACTTGCTAACTTAGATGCTTTTGTAGGTCAAATTATTAGAATTAAACCTGCTACAGCTAAAGGTGATTATATTAAGAATATTTCAATATCATCTACTATGGGTCCTGGAATCAAAGTTGAAAATAATTTTGACAAATAGGATTTAGTAGTATATAATAAAATCAAATTTGTAGGTGCCATAGACAGTAGGTATAAAAGTAAATCCTACCGAGGACTTTATATTAAGTAATTAAGAAGTTCTTTGGCGTTGGTTAAAGAACTTTTTTATGGCATTCCTCAATAGATTAAGGAGGTGTATTATGGCAAGTGAAAAAATCTTAAGTGAAAAGCAATTAGTTATTGATGAAATCAAAGATCGTACTCAAAATGCTAAGACAATAGTTTTATTTGATTATCGTGGTATCACTGATAGTGAATCAAAAGAACTACGTACTAAGTTAAGAGAAAACAATTCTGATTACAAAGTATATAAAAATACTTTAATGACTAGAGCTTTTAATGATTTAGGTATTGATTTGACTGAAGGACTTACTGGTCCAAGTGCATTCGCTTATAGTGATGATCAAATCGCACCAATTAAGGTTTTATCTGATTTTGCTAAAGAACATCCAGCATTAGTTTTAAAAGTGGGGATTGTAGATGGAGAAAAGGCTGATAAAGCTAAATTAAGCGAGTATGCTACTTTACCATCAAGAGATCAATTACTTACTATGCTTGCTGGTGGTATGATTGGTTTAGTAAAAGACTTATCAATCTGCTTAGACTTATATAGTCAACAAAAAGAAAATTAATAATTAAATAAAAAAATAATAGGAGGTATATAAAATGGCTAAATTAAATAAAGAAGATTTTATCAGTAGTTTAAAAGAAATGAATTTATTAGAAATTAAGGAATTAGTAGATGCAATGAAAGAAGAATTTGGAGTTGATCCATCTGCAGTTGCAGTTGCTGCACCAGTTGCTGGTGGAGCTGCAGCAGACGCTGCTCCATCTGTAGTTACAGTATCTATCGCTGATGCTGGAGCTGCTAAAGTTGCTGTTATCAAAGTTGTTAAAGAAATTACTGGTTTAGGTCTAAAAGAAGCTAAAGATATCGTTGATGCTAATGGTGTTGTTAAAGAAAACATCCCAACTGCTGAAGCTGATGAAATTAAAGCTAAATTAGAAGAAGCTGGAGCTACTGTAGAAGTTAAATAGTTATTTTAAGAGGCAATACAAAAGTATTGCTTTTTTTTGTCTTAATTTTGTGATATACTTTCCATAGAATAATAAAGGAGTGAAATCATGAAAAAGATAAATTTAGGTAAATCTACTGCTACAGTTAATAAAAATGTTAATCGTAAATCTTTATATCTAGATAATAAACATGCTGATTCTATAAAGAAAGATATTATTAAACAATTAAATGATATAAGTAAAACATATGATAAATTAAGTGAAGTATTAAATAAGATGTCTTATAAGAAGATGTGTAATGAATCATATAATTCTATTTCTTTACAATGTTCTAAAGAATGTCATACTCAAAAAGATTTTGCTGATAGATTAGTTAAAGATATTGAATATAAATATAATGATGATCTTAAGACCCTTTTAATAAAAAATTTGGATGAAAGAATCTCTTATTTAGAGAAGAAATTCTTATCTAATAAGTAGGAGGTATAATATGAGTGATAAACAAAAAGAAAAAATAGTAGCTGATTTAAAGAATAGTTATGATAAATTAAATGCTTCACTAAATAGTTTAAAAGAAGACCTTATTAAATTAGAAGATGGAGATGATAAAAAGACTCCTTATTGGAATGGTGAGAATGCCTTTGATATATATAAAAGAATTCATGCTTTAGTTGATAATGGTTTTCTAATTTCAAATTATATTAAGGAATGCGAAGAATCTATTAAAAAATAGATTCTTTTATTGACTTTAATAGTATTTATAGTATAATTAAAGTATAATCTAGATGCTAGACTTATAAGTAAGTTATGTATATGAAAAATATATCTAATTTAATTATTTGTTTAAGATATTTATGTGATATCTGTGTAGTTCTAAACAGGAATAATATTCTTGAAAAATAGAATATATTACAAATTGTTTATCGAGGCTAGATTAGGTGTAATTTTTTGAGAGAGAGACAACTCTTATGATAAGTATATTATGTAAAGAACTGATAAATCTTTATGTAGTATTGTCAAACTCGGAACATGCTTTATAGCATGTTTTTCTTTTGTTGACTTTTATTTTTTTTATTGCTATAATAGAGATGCTAGTAGAATATATAAAAGTTAATTAAAATATATGGTATATAAAGAACCTATATTTTAATGATTATTTTGAAAATCTTATCATACTATTAGCAAAATTACACTAATTGGAGAAGGAAAACTTCATAACGATGAACGGCTAAACTATTAATGGCATAGTGAGTATAGTCATATACGAGCCTACCTGTAAACCAATTGAAATTATTTCTTTATCAGAGAAATAATTAAAATAAAAAACAGTACTTTTTACTATGATATGCTAAAGTATATCGGTTTAGTAATTAATAACGAGTGAGTTTGTGTACGTTTTTTGAAGTGTAGAATGGTCATTACTTCTACATTTTTTTTATTTTTTTGTGATTTTATTTAAATTTTTGTTGACTTTATTGAAGTAAAGAGTTATTATATGTTTCGAAAGGAAGAAAATTAGATGTTTTTACATATAGTTTTCTTCTTCTTTTTTGTTCTTAAAAGGTGATAAAATGGGGCAATACTTTGAGAATTTAGATTTACCTAGCAATATTAAAAGTACTGAGTGTTTTGTACTAGGTGAAAAATTTATTTTCAATACTGACAATGGAGTGTTTTCTAAAGACGGTTTGGACTTTGGCAGTAGACTTCTTCTTGAATCAATCCCGCTTGAAGAAGTTGGAGGCAAAGTTCTTGATGTGGGTTGTGGTTATGGTGTATTTGGAATCATAATTAATAAATTAACTTCTTGTCATGTTGATATGATTGATGTTAATCTTCGTGCTTTGCATTTAACAGAGATGAATATTAAGATTAATCATTGTTCCAACATCAATGTGTTTGAAAGTAATGTTTATGAAAATGTAGATTCTAAGTATTCTTCGATTATTACTAACCCTCCGATCAGGGCTGGTAAAAAGGTAGTTTATGATATTGTGATGAATGCTCGTAATTATTTAGAAGATAATGGAAAGTTATTTCTGGTAATTCGTAAGGAGCAAGGTGCTAAATCATTAATTGTAGACTTAGAAAAGGTATATACTGTTAAAATACTTAATAAAAAGAAGGGCTTCTTTATATTAGAGTGTTCTATGGTATAGTTTTGAAAAAATAGTTTGTGGGGTGAAAATTAGTGTCATATAAGATTGTTAAAAGTGGTGACTATAGAGAAAGACGTAACTTCT
>Ga0247610_10006908_pt1 | contig 11713 bp, 2 predicted proteins | sample 174DNAGHGhighgp2_FD_193483 | JGI IMG/M metagenome (GOLD analysis project Ga0247610, IMG submission 193483) | Sheep rumen microbial communities from Palmerston North, Manawatu-Wanganui, New Zealand - 1742 DNA GHGhigh gp2 | ecosystem: Host-associated > Mammals > Digestive system > Stomach > Rumen ...
AAAATTAATGTTTTTATCAATTAAATTACTTTTAATAAAATCTTTAAATTCTTCAAACCAATTTTTATCATTTTTAATAGGATAATCTAAATACCAAGGATGATAACCAAAACCTGAAATTATTTTCATTTTATTGGATGAATATGTTTGGGATATCATTAAATTTTTTTGGAAATCATTATTATTTGTTGCATTTGTGTATAATAAATTTATGTTTGATTTTTCACATGATTCTAAAATTGATTGTAAATCTTCTTCAGAATAATCTTGTAAATGACAATGGGAATCAATATAAAATAAATTATTGTTTTCTTTTTCCATAAAATTTTTATTCTTATTATTTTTTATTAATTTAATATTATTATCTTATTTTCTATATAAAAATGTTTATTTTTAATATTGTTTTAAAAATAAAAATAAATTATTTTATTTGATATTTATAATTTTTAATAATAATGATTATTGCATATTTTCAACTTATATTTTAACATAATTTTAAAATATAATAATAATTTTGATTAATTTATATTATAAATTTATATTAATATGAATAATAATAATGATTTTCTATTTTATAAATATTTATATTATTTATATATATTATTTATAATTTTATTTTTTATTTTTTTTTGATTCCAAAATTTTTAGCAATAAAATAATCCATAATATTATAAAAATTATTTTTATTAATTTTTTCCAAAAAAGAAAATTCATCTTGATTATTAATTTCATATTTCATATCATATTTTTCAGTTTTTTTTTGATTTAAATTTAAATTTCCATCAGTGGCATCAAAAATATCTTTAATTTTTTCCAGAATAAACTGAGTATTTTTTCTTAAATCACTTAAATCTTCTTTTTTTTCTTTTAATCGAATAGATTTATTTTTTTCTTTGCAATATTTGCATTCGAAGTTATTATCAATAGTTGCTTCTCTTTCATCATAAATTTTTTGACATTCACTACAAATAAATTTCAGAGTTTCTCTTTCTTTAAAAACTTTTTCTAATTCTAATTTTGTGGCTTCAAATCTATCTTTCAAACTATTATAAAAATTTTCGCTTAATTTCCATTCAGTTTTTTCTTTATTATTATTTTGTTTTTTGTTCAAAATTAAATTGTTATTATCTTGACTGTTTAAATAATTATTTTTATTAAAATCTCTGCTTGTTAAAATATCATGTTTTTTTAATAAATATAATTTATTTATTATTGTATTCAAATCGATATTTAAAGCATCACTAATACTTGTAATTTCAACATAATCTGGGTCATTTCTAATAATAAAATTTAATATTATAAATGTTGTGTCATCATAAAAAATTTTCGAAATTTTTTCTAAAGCATCAATTTGAGTCATTATTTAAATTAATATTATTATAATAATAATTATTTTTAATTTTATTGAAATTAAAAATTATAATTATTTTATAAAAATAATTAAATAAATTTATGTTTTCAAATCTTTTTTCTTTTTGTTCTTGTTCAAAATTTTCCTCAGAAGACCCAAATTTAAATAGTAACATTCAAACAAAAGATGAAAAAAATTTAAATGAAATCGAATCGCATTTAAAAAATAATTTAGAAAATAAAAATAATGAAAATAACAATAACAATTATACTCCAAATTCAAAAGTGCAAAAAATAAAAGACGATGAATTAAATTTATCAAACATAACATTTAGCAACATTAAAGTAAAAGATAGTAAAACAAATACAATAAATTTCGATACTGAAGTTTTAAGTACACAAGAATTAAAATTAATCGGAGAAATTTTTTGGAATAAAGATATTTATATCGATCGATTGGGATTAAAATCAGGAAAAAGAAAAAAAAAAAATGGAATTGTTGTTTTTGGTTTGGGAAAAAATGAAGAAAAAATCGATTTTGTTCTCAATCTTTCAAAATCAAAAATTAAAAACAACGACAAATGTATTCAAATTTTTAGTATTGAATATGATAAAATTGAAGAAAGATTTGGAATTGAAATTATAAAAAATGATATTAAAATTTTAAACACATTAGAACAAGAATTTTTTCTTCAAAATAATCAAACAATTGAATTTTTTATTGGAAAAATTCAAATGATTATAGATACATCAAAATCTGAAAAAGGTTTGATTAATATTAAAATTGAAGATAAAAAATATAATTTTGATAAAGCAAAAGATTTACCTATCACAATTGGAAGAAATAATTGTAAAATTAATATTAAAAATAATTCAATTAGTAAAAATCATGCTGTTATTGATTATAATGATGAATCTAATATGTTTTTTATTAAAGATTTAGGTTCTACTAATAAAACCTATTTTGTTCTTAGATTTAATGGAACTAAAAGTATGAAAATTAATAGAGACATGAATTTCAAAATTTTTGAATCTAAATTTTCTATAAAAATAATTGAATGAAAAATAATTTTTTCAATTATTTATAAATATTATAAATATTATTTATTAATATTATTTCTGTAATTAATTTTTATAAATATAATTTAATTTTTTCATTTTTTTTTTTTGAAAATAAAGTTTTATAATTTAATTTTATCTTTAAAAATATTTTTATTATTAATATAATATTCGTTATAATAAATTTTAAATAAAAATTATTTTTTAAATATATTTAAAAAATTATATTAATTAAAATAATTATTTATATAAATATTAATTAAATAAAATAAACTAAAAAAAATAAATAAAATTAAAATATTTATTAAATAAAAAATAATAATTTTTTTATAAAATAATTATAAATATAAAATAAAAATTAATTATTTTTTTTAGTATTTAAATTTTAATAAATTTTAATATAATTAAAATAAATATGGATGGCACAAATTTAAGTAAAATAAATACTTAATAATATAATTTGAATAGAAGAAAATAATACTCAAAGTATAAATCAAACAGATCAATTTTTTGCACTTTTTTCTCAACATATTTCATCAAAAGGTAAAATAAAATTTTAATTTTTAGACTATCAAAATATTTTAAATGACATTAATTTAATCAAAGAAAAAATTTCAAACACCAAACCAAATGAAAATTATAAAATCATTTTAAATCAATTTATTCCTCAATTAATCAATATTTTAAAGGATTTTCAAGGAAATTCTGATAAATTAGCAATAGAAATAAAATCAATAGTATTTGATTTTTTTTCAAAAAATATTTCTGATTTAAATTTTGATTTATATTTTTATTCTATAGCAAATATTTCTTATCAATATCTGAAAAATGAATTTGAAGAAATTGGAAACAAAGCAATTAAAATTTTTATTGAAGGAATGAAATGTTCAATTGAACTAAATAAAATTTATTCATTTCATCAAACATTTACATTTTTATGTGAACAATTTAATAATATTAAAAATATAATCATTGAAAATTTTCAATACAAAAAAGAAAATGGCCCTTTGAAAACTCAAAATAGTTTAGCAATTATTGTTGAATTAATTTTTTATTGCATTTATTTTTTATCTTTGTTGAGTCATATTATTTTAAATTTTCGTAAAATTAATAATCAAAATAATAATAATACTAATAATAATAATGTTTTTGTGCAAATTTTAAAAAATGAAAATTTAAAAGATAAAATTCCTGATTTAGAAAAAAAAATGAGAGAATTAAAAGAAAAAATCATTAATAAAATGTTAAGAATTATAAAAGACCCAAATTTTATTGTTCCTGAAAAATTAACCAACACTCAAGCAATTTTTTTTGAAGATTTTTTAGCAATAATATTAAAATCAATAAAATATTATATAAGCTATTCAAAAATCTTTGAAAATAAAAGAGATTTAAATCAAAACTATGAAATTGTTATTGAAAATTTAAAATATGTTTTAGTTCACACAGAAATTAGAGACAATAGAAAAGAATTATTTGATATTTTTATAACATTAAAAAAAGAACCAACCTATGAAAATAAATTCTTTGAAGATAGACAATTTTTTAATGATATTAATAATTATATGCATATAGGAAATAATTATTCAGATATTATTTTAAATGAAAATTATAAATTTTTATTAAATTTTCAAGAAATTTGTTATGCAAAATTTGAACAAATAGATGAAAAATTAATTTATATTAAAAATTTAATTTTTTTAATTAATAATTTCAGATTAAATTTAGATAATAAACACAAAATTTTTGAACAACTTAATAAATATTTATTAAATTTTAAAGATATTAACAATTTTCCAAATTCAATAAAACAAAATTTATTAAATATATATAACAATTTAATAAAAGAAATGTCAAATTTTTTTAAATCTTTAAAAACAATTTTAGTAAATTTAAATATAGTTTACATTAGAGAAGAAAAAAAAAACAAAAAAGAATTTATAAATAAAAATATTTTAGAAACAAATTTTGAAGAAGAAATTCCAAAAGCTCAATATTCAAATATTATTCACTCATTTGAAATTCTTTTAAATAATGAATATGAAAAATATGTTTCCCCTGATGAATACAAACAATTATATGAAATATTTAAATTAACAACAAGTATTTTAAAATCATTCAGTGTTTTTTTCAATAATATTAATAATGTCAATCATTTTATTTTATTAGTAAAAAACAATAACAATAACAATAATAATAATACCATCAATAATCAAAATAATCCTAATAATATAAATAATAACAATGCTAATTATAATTACTTAACTCTTCCCAATATAAAAAATGAAAATGAAATTAATGATTTAGACTCGTTTAATAAATTATATAAAATCAGTCATTATTTATCAAAATTATTTTACAATTATCTTTTTATTTGCGAAAAAAATCTAAAAAATCACAAACATAAAAAAGAAGAAAATATCATTAAATTTTCTGATTCAATCGATTGCCAATTCATTGATGCATATTTATCATTTTATCCCTTATTATGTAGAAACATATTCAAAATTTCAATGCCAAAAATATTCAAATTAATAATGCTAAATGTTAAAACTTGCCCTAATTTAAATTGTATTATGAGCATTTTAATTGATAAAATTTTCGGTAATTTAACTCATCAAAATGATGAAAATAATAAATTAAAAAAAGAACTTTTTGAAATTTATTTCGATTATTTTAGCTCAAAAATTTATGAAATTGGAAATCCTCCAGAAGAATCAAACCCAAATTACCAAAATAAAATCGTTTCCTTAAGTTTTATAATAAATATTTTAAAACAACTTTTTAAATACATTTTACATTACAGCAATGATGATGTTTCAAAATCAAAAATAACAACTCTTTTAATAAACTGCGTTTTATTAACTAAAAACAGTCAATTTTTTGGAAATTACATTTACATAATTCGATGTTTATTCAAATATCTTTCATGTTTTCATCAATCAAACGGACAATATGAATTCCATAGAGAAGCTTTACATTTAGTTTATGGAATTATGAAATATATGATTAATATAAAAGAAGCTTATCCTTTTTTAAAAGAAATGATAACTGAAATTATATTAATAATTCCTTTAAAATTTAAATATTTAATTGATTTTACTCATTTAGTCTTTCCATCTTTAATTGATAGTTTAAACATGACACCAGATATTATTCAAATTGGACTTCAAATTCTTGAACAATGGATGAATGCTTTTTATCACAAACCAGAAAATGTAAAACCTTATTTGCAAAAAAATATTCTTCAATTAACAACACTTTTAACTAGTCATTTATATAAAAATGTTAACATTAGCTTAAATTCACTTAAATTATTAAGTAAATTCGGCGGAAAAAGTAGAAATTATTTAGAAGATAAAAATATCAATTCAAAAACTTGTCCTACTCAAATTTTAGTTTTAAATTTATATGAAAAAAAAAGCAATAAAATTCTCAATTTTACTATTGATAATATTGTTGATATTTGTACAAAAATAGTAACAAAAAAAATTAATATAAATTCAATTAAAATTTGTATGAAAACATTTAAAAATTGTTTATTAGCATTTATAGAAAAACCAATTGATTATAATTACATAATAAAAATGAAATCAAATATAATAAATAAAATAACTCCAATTGAAAATGAATTTAATTCAAAAGGTTATTTTAAAGAATTTAAAATATCAGAAGAGCAAATAAAAATAAATTCTATTTATAGAAATAGTGAACATTTTTTAATTCAAAAAATATTTCGTGGATTATTTTTATGTTTTACTTTACCAAACATTGAAGAAACAAAAGATTTCATTCAATTTATTTGCGATTATTTTATTTTAATAATGTTAAGCAAAAATAATAATAATAAATACATGAATTGCTTTGAATTAGAACCAATGATTATTTTTGATATTCTTTATGAATTTTTATTTACTACGAATCCAACTGTTCTTAGAAATCCAAACACAGTTTGTACTGAATTATCAAAAAAGTTATTAATAAAAATTTTAGATTCGATTTATGATTTTTTTGATAATGATATTAATGTAATTTCAGATTTAGAAATTATTGATATAATTTATATGAAATTTTTAAATAGTTGCTATTCAAATGAATGGAGTAAAAAAGGAGTTGGTTTAATTTTGATTGAAATTTTAATCAAAAAATTACCGAAAAAAGTTACGTTTAAATATTTAAAATATATTTTAAAAGCTTTAACTACTGTTTCTACTAGTTATAATAATTTAGTCGAAATTAAATTTCAAAATAATTGCCAAAAAACTGTGACTGAATTATGCAAATTATTTTTAATTGAAGATGAAAATTATGTAAATTTAAATTTAAATATGTTTAATGAAAATTATGTTTTTAATGAAAATGAAGAAAAATTAAAACAAACTAAAGAAAATTTTTATTATTTATTTTTTTTTATTAAATTTGTTATTGCTGAAATTATTGAAAATATTAATTCAACTAGTCGATTTGAAATTAAAATTTGTACAACTTTTTTGAAGAAAATATATAATTTAAAACACTTTAAAAATTTATCTTATTATCTTTTTATTTTAAACAGTGAAAATTACACAATTCAAGATTTTTTAAACATTTATTTAAACCAATCTAAATCAGAATTAAACAATGATTTAAAAATTAATGAAATAACCAGCAATTCAAATAACAATAACATCAATAACAACAATAATAATAATAATAATAATTTCAATCTCAACGAAAAAATTTTTCATATGATGAACATTCTTACAATTCGTTTAGGCATTACAGATAGTAATTTTAATCCTTTAATCGCAAATTGCATGGGTTTAAAATTGTGCTTAAAATACACTCCAAAAAGTGTGGTAAAATACATTTTCGAACAATCTCATTTCAAAGATTTTATAAAAATGATTCAAAACATTTATGAAACTCTTTTATGTGATTTATACATTTACATAGAAGTTTCAAGAGAAATAAAAGAAGCTTATTTTTTATTAAAATACAAAAATATTTTCTTTGAAAAATTATATTTAGATAAAAAATTAAGTACTCATTTATTTAAATTAAAAATTGAAGGGCAAGAAAATCCAATTGAATTCAAAGATTATATTGAAAGCAAATACATAAAAGATATTGAAAATTACATCAATAAAAATGAAATTTTAGAAAGCAACGACAATAATCAAAACGAAGCTTACATTCCAGAAATTTTTCCTATTCTTTCAGAAAAAATCGTTTTAATTACAAATTATATTAAATTAATGAACTTAATTTTCACTAATCAAGAAATTAGAATTAATATTAAAAATCTAGATAAAAAAGAATATGATAATTTCAACCTTTTAAAAAGAAAAATCACAATATTAATTATTAATTATATTTTCAATTGGGAAGAAAATAAAGTATTAAAAATTAGTAACAAATTTTTAAAAAATGTTTTTGATTTTGATGAAGAAATTTCAGAATTTTTTATGAATGATATGAATGTATTAAATTACATAGAAAAATTTAATAATAATTTTAATTTAAATACAAACTCAACAAATAATAATAATTTATATGTTAACATTTCAAATTTTAATAGATACATTGATTCTCTTTTAATTTTATTAAAATCATTAAAAATTAATAAAAATATTGTTGAAAAAATAAAAGAAAAAATTAAATTATTTGAAAATATTCAAATTAATGAAATTTATATTCAAATTTTTTATGGTTATTTTTCTTTATTTTTGTACATTAATAAAGAATTTTTATCAGATGATTTTATTTTAGAACTTATTAATCTTTTAATTATAAAATTTAAACATATTTCTTTAATTAACAATGTTACTAATTTTTATAATTCAAAATATAAAAAGAAAATATTTAAATTTTTTATTTTAAACAAAGAAATTTTTATTAATTTTATCATTAATAATATAGAAAATAATACTCTTGAAAATGAATTACATATTATTGAATTTTATAAAATTTTAATAAAAGAAGAAAGAAACAAAGAATTAAGAGAAAGTTTTTTCAATTATTTTAATGAATATATTATTAAAAATTCAACTAATGAAAATCTATTTATTAATAATAATATTAAAAATGTTTCTTTAGTTATTAAATTATTGAAAACAATAATTAAATTCGATTTTACATTTTTGAAATCAAAAAATTTCATTGAAAATATGAATATTTTATATAAAAATATCATTAACAATAATAAAATTAAAATAAATGAAAATTTACATATTAAAAAAATACTAAAATACATTTCGTTATTTTTTGAATTATATTTAAAAAATTATGATGATCGAATGGAATTATTTTTCACTTTAATTCATTATTATTCAAAAATTACAGAAAATGTTGAAAAAAATAGAATCAAACTTTTTACATTATTAAAATTCACTAAAATTCAAAATTTTACGAATAAAAAATTTTTTACTATTTTAGACAATTACACAAATTTAATGGAAGATCTTATTAATAACAATTGCTTTGATTTAATAACTCAATTCATAATAATTCCTTTAATTATTCACTTTTTTAAAGAAAACAAATACTTTCAAAATCCAAAAGAAAAAAATGAAGGAAATTCTCAAAATAATAATAATAATAATAACAACGGAATTAATATCATTATTTATAATGATTTCATTAATAATAGTTCCTTAAATGGAAACCATATTAAAAAAGAAGAAATTAAATTTGATATAATAAATGATGAAAATAACATTAAATTCATTTACAATAAACTTAATAAAATTCTAATTAAACTCCTTCAATTAGAAAATTTAAAAGAACTTGATTTAATAGAAAAACAAAAATTAATCTTTTTATTTTTTGTTATTATTACTGATTATGAAAATAATATTCGAAACATTAATAATAATATTGAAAATGAAAATAATAATAACAAAGAAGAACTTGATGAAATCAAAGAATTTAAAACTCATTTAAATGAAATTGCTCATTGCCAAATAAAAGGAGATGATAAAGCAGTAAGCAAACTTTATTGGTTTATAAACGCATGTTTTCAAAACAAATTATTTAAAAAAAATAATTTCGATGAAAATAAAATGAAATTAATTTTTGAAAACTTCAAAAAATGTGAAGAATATTCATCTTTAATGCATTTATGTTATGAATTAATTTTTCCTTATTCAAATGATGGAAAAAGTTATGTTTATATTTTGCAAATCACAGATAAAAATTTTATGTATCAATTATTTAATATTTATTCTTATTTATTAAGATATTCTTATATTTTAAAAAAGTTAGATATTTTTACTTTGACTAATAATTTACTCTCCTTTATTTATAGATTTTCTAATGCCTTTTCCAGCATTACTTTTTGGCATAAAAGAATTTTAGTTCAATTAGCAGGATTAATGATTAGATTTACTTCTTATAAAAGAAAAGAAATTGAAAAAATGAATAAAAAAGATGAAAATACAAATAATAATAATAATAATAACAACAATAATAATAATAATAACAATAATAATAATAATAATAATAATAATAACAATAATAATAACAATAATAATAATAATAACAATAATATTAATAATAATATTAATAATAGTAATATTAATAATAATATTAATAATAGTAATATTAATAATCTTTTAAATACAAAACCAAAAGAAATAATTGAAAAATTAGAAACCTCAATTTGGCGAATAATAATAAAACTTTTCAAAGTTTGTTATTTCAGTCGTGATCCTTCATCAGATCGAATAGAAAAACCAGAAAATTTAGAATTATTCAAAAAAATTCTTTTATACATGAGAGAAATTTTAAGCAATAAAGGTAATTTAGAAATGATTTTAATAGAAATTCGATACGAAGATAGAGAGGATAAAAGTAAAATAATAAATATTCATAGTTATATATGTTTATTAAAGCTTTTTTCATTAATGTGTCATAAAAAAACATTAAATAAAAAACCAGATCATTATTTTACATTAAGTAAAATTTTAATGGAAAATAATTTGCATTATAAAATCATTAATGATTTTACTTTTATTTTAAGAATGATTCTTGATAGTTCTGCAATGAGTTATGTGAATATTAGAGAAATTCCTGAAGAAAATAATAATTTTGATTTAAAAATTGAATTTTTCACTTATGTTAAAGCTATTATTGAAGAAATTTTTAGTAATATGAAAAAAAAACCTTTTATTGATTATTTTAATCCAGAAGTTTCTAAATCTACTATAATGAATAATGATATTAATAAAATATTACTAATTTTGAAAGAAAAAAAATACCCAGAAAAATTTACTGATTTAAACCAATTAAAAAATTTATTTCCAATCACTGAATTTAAATTCTTTATTTTGTTCAAAAATTACATGGAAGATTTCTATCAAAAAATTAATAAAAATTTATCAAATGATGTTAACTTAAATAATATTATTCAACAAGCAAAAGATTGTTATGATAAAATTTATCAGATGATAATAAAAATAATAAATAATTATTTTGAAAATTTTTTGATATTTTCTTTATTTTTTTTCGAAGTTTTCAAGGAAAGAACAAAAGGAACAATAACATTCGACAAAGAATATTTTGAATATTTTCAAGGAACTCACAATTATTATTTTAATCTTAGAAATCCAAAACAATTAAAAAAAGTTTTAAAAGAAAACATTGAATTAACAACATATGATTCAAAAGAAACAGAATCAGAATTAATATTAAATGTCATTCCAGACATAATTTTTTCAGGAATTTTATTCTTCTTAAAATCAAAAAATATTATGAAAAGTTATTCAATGCGAATCAAAGAATTATTAGTAAGAACATATTCAATTTTAAAAGATAAAATTTATCAACCAATTCTTGAAGATTTAATAATAAATGCCTTAAATTCTCCTTTGCAAAGCAATTTTATGCATCATGAATTATTATTTGATTTGCTAAATTCAAATGAATACATTACTAATAAAATTAATAATGAAATGCTTAATATTGCCATGAATTATTTAAACAAAATATCAGAAAAACCAAATGTTATTAAAGAAAATTTACATATTCAATTTTCTTTAAGAATTCTTGTTTATTGTTCTCATAATTATGAACTAAAAGAAAGAAAACTAATAATTAAATTATTTAAAAAATTCATAGGAAATTCTCTAATTGAAACCTTAAAATGGATTTTTACCTATGTTGAATGGGAAGGAAGATATAATAAAGACTTTAATGTTAATTGGTTGGTTTATTCCTTTGATTTATTACTATCGCATTTTAAAGGAAACACACCTTTAGAAACCAAAGATAAATCAATTTGTAAATTCAGATCTTTATGTTTCAATAATAATGAAAATGAAAA
>Ga0247610_10006913_pt1 | contig 11705 bp, 5 predicted proteins | sample 174DNAGHGhighgp2_FD_193483 | JGI IMG/M metagenome (GOLD analysis project Ga0247610, IMG submission 193483) | Sheep rumen microbial communities from Palmerston North, Manawatu-Wanganui, New Zealand - 1742 DNA GHGhigh gp2 | ecosystem: Host-associated > Mammals > Digestive system > Stomach > Rumen ...
AATATCCAGCCAATAGAGACGCTTCCACGTACTTCCACCATGTTTAAGGCCATAGTAGAAGTTATAGCCATCAACATATACAATTACTCTTTTCTTGTCCATATTCTTTTATAAATAAAGCCCCCTTTCGGGGGCTTAAGCTTCGGTATATCTCACCCGAGCGGGATTGTTTTTTATAAGTTGCTCTTTCACAACTGACCCAAGTATTTTGCATACAAGGGGGATTTTCTGCTGCAAAGATATGCACATTTTCGCCCTCTTCCAAATCTTTTCGCTATTATTTCTCTATTTGGTAGCCATTTTTTGTTTTTTTATTACTTTTAGGTCTGAATCTCTTACTCCTCCCCATTCAGTTCATCACCCATACGATATTTGATGTCGTAATTGATAATGAAGTCAAGCTCTTCTTCTGTGAAGCCATAATGCTTGGCAAGGACTTTGTCTATTTCGTCAATGATGGGCTTTGCTAGATTTGCTGTAATCTCATAACATGGTGTTTCGCCCCTATATTTGTGTTTTGCATTGGCCTTATAATTATCCATCAGTTTTGAACAAAGAACATCCAAATTTGCTTTATTTTCGCCACTAATGGAATCGTATGATAGGGGCAGATTGAAAATGTAATAGTCTTTAAAATTTAATGTGTCGAAACTCACTGTACATATCATCCACTGTAAGGAGCTATTTAGAAAGGCTGTAATTACATTTGCATTTATTTCTTCGGATAAATAGCTTGTCTTGTTTGAAGTTGATTCATAAGGAAATGGGAAATTAATAACAATTCATCAACGTAGCCGGTGGTGGCAGGCCGTGGCAATGGAAAAAAGCACTTCCGATAAAAATGTTTGTAATGCGTTTGAGATGCTTGCCTCTGTCAAGGAATTGCTTGACTGTGGCATTAACCTCTATATCCAGAAGGAACAATTCAACTTGATTGGTGATGACGAAAAGCGGTCACTCTTTGTTCCGGTCATGTTGGCAACGCTCTCCATCTGTGCGTAGTTGGAGCGAGAGAATATCACCTTCCGTTTGTAGTCAGGCAGGAAACAGTATATAGCCAAGGGCGGCAAACTGGAGCGCAAGCCTGGTTCAACGAAATCTGTCGACAAAAAGAAAGAAGAATACAAGGATGCTATTTATCTTTTGAAGAAGGGTTATGCCATCAGGGACGTGGTAAAGCTAACAGGGAAAGGTGTCTGTACTATTCAACGAATGAAGAAAGAATTTTGTTAAAATTCTTATTGGATTTGAAGGATATTGTACTACTTGCAACTATTTAGGAACTCCATTTCGCACAAAAAAAGTTAAAAACATTGCAGTATTTATACTTTCTTTCATTTAGTTGCATTTGTTTTAGGAAAAATTACTATTTTTGTGCCAGATTTCTCGTAAGAGTTGTCTATTCATATTGGCTCTACGCTACCGAATTACCACCTCGAAAGAAGAGCCATCCTAAACCACACAACGGGCGTCGCGCCATAGTGCGCAGACGTTTCTTATGTTTGGATGGGCAGTGCAAGGCCTCGCTGATGCGTAGATTCGTTCTGCGCACTTTTCGTTGAAATAGAATTTAATAAAATAATAACTCAAACATTAAACAACATGAAAAGAATCTATTCCCTTTTGGTAATCGGAACGCTGAGTGTAATACTTTCAGCAGTACCTTTGACAACAAAAGCCAGCGATGTGCTGGAAGTGACTTACAACAATAGTTCAACTATTAACAACAGTCAATACACTGGAACCCTTGATGATGGGACAGTGCTTGGCTTTTATCGTTCAGGTAATTGCACTTCTTTCTGTGGAGCAATCACTTCTGCAACTGCTTTGGTGGTTCCTGAGAAAATTTTATATAGTGGCACAGAATATAAAGTCAACTACTTTGGTCATATTGATTTTGATGAGGCACCTAATGTAACTTCGCTGACGTTGCCTTCCACTCTCACAGATATCTCTAGTTATGTTCCGTCATCCGTTTCAGAACTACATTTGTTGGGAACTACACCGCCAAGAATCTATAGTTCAGGGTACATTTCATCCTCAACGACAGTCTATGTTTCCCAGTCTGCATACGGAACTTATCAAAACTATTGGAGCACTTCTATTGACCTAAGGTTTGAAGGATGGGAACCACAGTCATACACGGTGACAGTAAATACGGCAGGCAAGTTAGCCAATCAGCTTCTTTCTGTTGTAGAGCAATGGACAGATGTTGGTGAACTCACGATTATTGGTCATTTGAATTCAGAGGACATGAAGATATTCTCTCGTATGACCCAACTGCGGAAATTGGATTTGTCTCAGACGGATATAACAATAATTGAAGGTTGTGCGAGCTTATCCAAATTGAAAACGGTGCTTTTACCCTCTACGGTAAAGATTGTTGGCTCAAATGCTTTTCGAGAGTGTGTAAGGCTTAACGATATTAATTTGAACAACATTGAGGAGATTGGTGATTATGCTTTTTATCGTTGTATTAGTTTGACAAATCCTTCTTTGATGAGTGTAATTTCCGTAGGGGATTATTCATTTGCTATGTCAACCAATTACAGTAATTTTTATGATTGGTATGAATACGAAATGGGAGGTGTTCAACGTTTGGACTTACCTAAGGCAATTTCTATAGGGAAGGGAGCTTTCAGTGGTTGTATATACCTTTATTCCGTTTCTGTTCCTAGTGCTCAAACTATTGGTGATATTGCTTTTGCTAATTGCTACAATAATCAGTAGTATTGAGCTAACTAATGTGAAAAGTCTCGGTAGTTCTGCGTTTTACATAGATTTCAGAATTTTAGATACAACAACCCCCTTATTATCTAAAGTAACTCTATCAAATGACCTGAATGTAATACCTTCATCTTGTTTTAGCGGGTGCCGTTCTTTGTCTGAAATCAATTTCCCGACATCATTAACAGCTATCGGTTCTTCCGCAATTCCATCTCTTGCAATGGATAATGTCGTCATTCCTGAAGGTGTCGTTTCAATTGGTGGCGATAATTTTATCACATCCAAATCAATTTCTATTCCATCTACAGCACAAAGCATCGGTTCGCTGGGTGGCAGTAATCTTCAAGATGTTTATTGCTATTTGGTTGTTCCTCCCACAAATCAAGTATTCAGTAATACTAATGCTGGACAAGCAACACTCCACGTTCCTGCATTTAGTGTGACAGCCTATATGTTAGATGATAATTGGTATAAGTTTGGAAGTATCGTAGCAATGGAGGGTACAATAGACAAACTGAATATTAATACTAATTTCACTATTGTGGATTATACAGGTCTTGCTGATAAGGTTAACTTGACAATGACGAACAAGGCACATTTGACAGTCAGTGCTGCATCAACATTCAATCTCGGTACATTTACGCAATCACAAACTGCCTCAGCGAATAGCGGTGATTATTATTACGATGATTGGGGGAACCGAGTTTATTATGGTGGTTGCTCAACTCTGATAACAAGTAACGAAATGAAGGCTGACGACATTAATCTTCGCTTACAGGTGGAGACCAACCGTTGGAACTTCATTTCCCTGCCCTTCGACGTAAATGTGTCCGATATCGAGTATCCCGAAGGAACACTTTGGGTAATTCGCAAATATTCAGGTGCTGATCGTGCTGCGTTGACTGGCAACACTTGGCAGAATATGAACAATGGCACTGTGCTACAGGCTGGTGAGGGCTATATCCTGCATTGTGCTAATGAATCAACAAGTACGGTTGAATTTGTGTTCCATCCCGTAAACAATGCAAAGAAAAACAACATCTTCGTTTATCAGGATGTGGTGAAGCCGCTAAGCACGTATGCTTCAGAACATGCTCATAACCGTAGTTGGAATCTTGTGGGTAATCCCTATCCTGCTTATTTTGACACTCACAGCATTGAACACAATGGCGTGATTACGGTCTTTAATGGTGATAGGTATTCAGGTAATTATACGGCTTATTCATTACTTGATGATGAATATGTGTTGCGCCCCAACGAAGCTTTCTTCGTTCAATGTCCGATTGATGCAACTAGCATGACCTTCAAGGCAGAGGGACGTACACATGAGTACAATAATAACATTGGCAATGGAACAACCCGTGCCCCAAGAAGAGTCGCTGCATCCAATAGCAACCGCCATGTTTATAACTTTACTCTGTCGAATGGCGAGTTTACGGACAAAACGCGTTTGGTTATCAATCCCGATGCCAAGATGGACTACGAAATCAGCTGCGATGCTTCGAAATTTATGAGCGACAACTCGTCAGTTCCTCAGCTCTATGTCTTTGACAATGGCATTCGCTACGCCATTGATGAACGTCCTTTGGGCGACGGCATTATAAGTCTTGGTGCACGATTCGGCCAGACAGGTGATTATACCATCCAGCTGAAGAACAATCCTGCAGAGGACGTAAGTATTATGTTGGCAGACACTGAGACAGGCAAACAGGTGAATCTGGCAGAGGAAGCCTATAGCTTTACAGCACAGGCCGGAACCACAGAAAGCCGATTCACACTGACTATTGGCGGTGATGCAACAGGTGTCAATGAAATAGTAAATAGTAAATTGTCAGATAGTAAATCTATTTATGACCTGCAGGGACGCAAAGCAAATGCACAGCAGAAGGGCATATATATCATTAAGCAGAACGGCAAGAGCCGCAAGGTGTTGAAGTAATCCACGTTTTAACGCATTAGATGATTCTTAGTATGAAAAAGATATTCAGTTTAATCCTGCTCAGTCTGTTAGTACAGTCTGTGTGGTCGCAAAACGGAGAGGGCTATGACCCTGTAAATCCAGGCGACCCTGACGTGTATTACACACTGACGCTGGAAGCCGCGCCACTATCAGGCGGTACGGTTAGCCCCAATAATCGGCAAAAGTTGTCGGTAGGACAAACAGCTTACGTAAATGCTTCTCCACGTTTAGGCTATGAGTTCAAGCGTTGGATGGCTGGTGATTCGCTTGTTTCCACCAACAGCAGTTTCAGTTTTACGATGCCCGAAAAGGATGTGGTACTCACTGCCTATTTTGAATGGAATCCTGAGTATAACCCTCAGAATCCAGGAGATCCTGATGCTGAAGGATATAGCCACAGGGTGTATTTCTATGCAACTCCATCGGCAGGTGGTTACTTCAATTCCTCGAGTTTCACACTCATTGAAGGTAAGACAACCAACATCTATGCCTATCCGCGAGAGGGCTATCGTTTTGAGTCGTGGATGTGTAATGGCGAAATAGTATCTACTGAAAATCCATTGAACATAAGGATGGGAACCAGCGATATTGCATATACAGCCACATTTGTATATAATCCTGTGTCACCAGGGGAACCGTCACCAAATGTGTTCAATGCCGCTACAGGTGAGGTGATTATCGATAACTTTACACCAGGTTCTCTGAATAGTGCTATCTATACTGCTGTAGGCTCTTCGGATAACTATTCGTTAGTGCAGAGCATTACAGTAATAGGACGTATGCAGAGTAGCGACTTCGGTTTTGCTCGCAGCTATCGTAATTGTTCGTTGATAGATTTAAGTCGTACCACAGGCTATACAGAAGTTCCAAGTTGGTCGTTTGAAGGTGCTGAGGCACTAACCAAACTCATCCTGCCTGCTTCTGTAGAGCGTATTGGTAGCAATGTATTCAGTGGTTGTAAAAATCTGTCGGAACTATATTGCTATGTGACAACTCCCCCAGAAGTTAGTGAAAATGCATTTTATGGTGTTGAGTCGGCTTTGGTTATAAAAGTGCCGGCATCTGCAGTGTCACTCTATCAGAAAGCAAATGGATGGAAGAACTTCACCATTCTTCCTGTTGACGAAGAGACTTGCAGCATGGTTATCAATCTTCCTGCTGATGCAAGCGATGGTCGATACAAGAATATGAATATAGAGCTGCAGAATGCCATCAGCATGCAGACCTATAAGTATTTGATAACCGACCGCACCAGCTACACCTTTGCCAACCTGATTCGCAACACTTCTTATAATATATATGTGAAGAACGCTGTAGGAGCAGTGCTTGGAGAGAAGGAGAAAGTGATGTTGGGCGAAGAAGATGTGACCATCACATTTGGAGCCTTGCGCCAGCCACAAACGCTAACGGCCAAAGTGCTTGTACCCGACGGTACAGACGTTACAGCACAGGTTACGATTACATGGCTTAATGAAGATGGTTCTCTTATAGGAAACGGTGCAAAGATAAATGGTGTACTTGAAGGAACTAGTGTGTCCTATCGTATTTTGCTGCCTCAGACATTGGCCATGCAGTATAGGATGCCCACAGATGTTTCCTATAGTGTTAAATCATCGGGTAACGACATCACATGTCAGTTGCAGGCCTTCCAAGAAATTGCCCTTTCTGGCAGAATCCTTGATGTTACAACCGAACAGCCCATATCTGGTGCTACCATTACTGTTTCACAACTCCTAAATGGTAAATATACGAAGTCTATATCAGCTCGCAGTGGTAATGACGGTATATTTACCATAAATGCTTTCAACGAGCAAAGCAGTGTGACCGTGTCAGCCAATAATTATTTCTCTCAGACCAAAGAATATGCGGATTTCAGCAATAACCAGCAACTCGGTGACATATCCCTGAAAGCCATTACCGGTGCTGCCATTTCCGTAAACTTCACCTATACAGAGAGCGTAGAGGCTAGTCAGACGGCAGAGACTCAGAACTGGTTCTCAGATGAAGCTAACGTGACATACCGTATTGTGAATCAGACGAAGAATAAGTCTATCACAGAATTCAATGTTCAGAACGGAAGTATCGTCCTGTTGGAAGAGGTAGCAGAAGGTGATGTACTTAGCATTACTGCTATCAGTAAAACATCAATGTTTAAAGATGTTGTGGAACAAGCCGTAATTGATAGCCGTAATCGTGCAGACGTGACATTCCCCATTGTGGAACTCGGTGGTTTGAAGGCAACCTTCTCTGAGAGTGAAAACAATGGCGTTGTAGGAATCTTGTACGATGGCAATGGTGTGTTAAAAAGCAAAACCTTGTACAATGGTGAGACTCTGACAATAAGCAATCTGGCTGATGGCTCTTACACCTTAGTGACAATGGGAAATAGTAAGTTCTTTAACTCTGTGCTCAACCTGTCGGAACTGAGTAATACGGGGCTAACAGAAGGACGTGACTATGTGTCAAACAGCATTTCTATTGCAAGTGGTGTTATTACAGCTTTGAATATTGCCAGTGTGCCAACGTTTGACGAAAGCCAGTTCTATTACACAGGTGAGAACACGTCATTCTCAGCAAATAAGTCGCAAGTGACCATAGGCAATTATATCACCCTGAGGGCAAAGATTGACTTTAAGGACGAATACGCCACCTCTGTGCGAGACCTAAGACTGGTTGTTGACTTACCGGAATCCTGTTCATTTGTGGATAATTCTGTATTGGCTGGCAATGCTATGGGTGGATATGAGGTTGATGGAAATCGTGTAACTGTTAACATGAATAGTTTGGACGATGTGGTTCGTTTCTGCGTAATTCCCAATGCAGGTGGAACTTGCAAGCCAAGTGCTTTCGTTCAGTTTAACTATGGTGGTGAGAACATCCTGCAACCGATTGGTTCAGCTTATTTCAATGCGCAGAACTTAGCACTATCAGTCCCATCGCAAACTGCTGACTCTGTTGTGGTTGTTAATGGTACGGCTCAGACTGATTGCGTTGTTAAGGTTTACGACGGCAATGTAATGATAGGACAGACACGCAGCTTGGCTAATGGTCGATGGTCAGCAAGGGTGAACCTGTATAAGCCATACAGTCATTCGTTTCATAATATCTATGCAGAAGTTGAGTCTGCCAATGGACAGTCTTTACTAACAGATACAAAGTTGGTAGAGTTTGATAAGACCATGACGCAACTCAAGACCATTACTATGCTCTATAATGGTAATACGATCGTATTCGACCAAATAGAGGGAACAACAAGTACAAACACCTACTCGTATGTACCAGGCAAGACTGATTTCACTTTTATTGCCCAATTCACGAAGAATGATACGGCTTTAGTCAAGAACTTAGAATTCAAGGTGTTGGCTTCTGACGGAACTATACGGCGCATTTCGAGCACTTACAGTTCAAGATATAATGCATGGGTCGGAAAAGCAACGTATGATAATAGCAGTAGGATTCCAGCTAATGTAGGGGTCGAGTATGACTATACCGAACATTTTGCCATAGCTGATGAAGAGAGAATTAATGCAGAAAACAAATTAATAGACTCTGCTATTGAGGAATATATAACGAGTATTTCCCAATCAAATAAAAGAATTGTTAGGGAGAGTAACGAAGAATTTATTGTAGTCTATGAACAAGCAGCAAATGATTCAATAATTCTTGGAATTAAAAACATATCTAATGATGAGCTAGAATCATTCAAAGAAAATGCATATCATTATGTTGATGGAGATAATGATATCTGGCTATACGATTCGCGCGAAGGGAATATTGATATTATTTATGTATGGAATGATGAAAATGCTTACAAAATTTCAATTACTGACTCTGAAACAAATAAATCATTTCTATCAGTAAAAAGGAGGGCGTGGTGGAATAATTGGGGAGACCTTGGAAGGGGAATTGTTAGAGGCATCAATTCTGTTCCTCTCATAGGAAACCGTGGCTTGCTTAGAGAAATCGATGATTATAATTATTGGGAAGGACAATATCTTCGGTATATGGAAAATCACATCAAATACAACAGGCTCACTATGAGTTTACTTATGGCTATGTGTGAAGATGGAGATTACAGACTTTCACCAACTGCTTTAGATTGGTATGCCATGTACAAAGGTTTCTATTCCGATGATTGTGATAGGCTAGAAAGAAATATGCGCAACATGCTAGATAGGTATGCAAAGTCCATTAGACAACGATGCTGGATAAGTGGAGGATTACAAGCGGCTTCGCTCATTGGCGGATTGGCTTTGGGGGCTTTTACTAAAGCTGGAGCTGCACTGAATACTTGGATAAATGCAACCATAGGTAGACAGATTGGTAACTTTGTAGGTACTTCTGTCGCTACAGGATTTGTTGCTGATGCTACAGGAGACATTACAACAGAGTCGTGGATGGGAGGATATTTAGCAAGATATTGCGAAACAGAAGAGCGTAAAATTATACAAAACTATATTAGTTTAAATAACAATATCAAAAACAGTTATCGAAAATGTCCCAAAAAGGAAGAAGAGGATGAAGAAGACGATGATGAAGGTAAACCAACAGGATTTGCAACATCACCCCTATCTCCTTCTGTTGACCCCTCCGGCTACGTCTACGAAGGTGTGTCCTCAAACCGCCTACAGGGCGTGACCGCTACGGCCTACTACATGGAGACTACCGAGGACATGTATGGCGTGCTACATGACGAACCGCGTGTCTGGGATGCTGAGGAATACGCTCAAGAGAACCCGCTGTTCACCGACGAAAACGGTATGTACCAGTGGGATGTGCCGCAGGGACTTTGGCAGGTGAAGTTCGAGAAGGAAGGCTACGAGACTACCTACTCTGAGTGGTTACCTGTTCCTCCTCCACAACTGGAAGTAAACGTTGGTATGGTACAGAGCCGTCAGCCTGAAGTGAAGCAAACACATGCCTATAAAGATGGTATTGAGGTGGAATTTGACAAGTATATGCAACCCGCACTGCTGAATACGGAAAATATCTTAGTGAGTCAGAATGGTGAATATGTAGAAGGTGAAGTGAAACTGCTGAACGAAGAGACCGCATACGCTGACGAAAACGTGAAGTATGCCTCGAAGATACGTTTCGTTCCTTCAACTCCGTTTATGACAAACGAGGTGACACTCACCGTAGCTAACCGAGTGAAGAGCTATGCTGGCTTACAGATGCAAGACAGCTATCAGCAATCCTTTGACATAGAACAGGAACTAACAGCTATCAAAGCTGATTCTGCTGTGAACGTAGCCTATGAGGACGCTTTGACGCTAACAGTAACCGTGTTGCCTGCTGAGGCTTCGGCTGGAAAGACTCTACATGTGAAGTCCTCTTCATCGATGATTGTCTCTGTTGAAACTGAGAGTGTTGTGCTTGATAAAAACGGCAAGGCAAGTGTCGTAGTAACAGGTGAGTTGCCTGGTTCCGCTTCTCTATCTTATACTATTGACGGCTATGACCTCACAGCCACAACAATAGTAAATGTGGATATCGTTACCATTGCAACATGTGCTACGCCAACAGCAAGTGTCGCTTCAGGATCGGTTGTTGACAAAGGAACGGCAGTTGAGTTGTTCTGTTCCACTGAGGGTGCTACTATCTACTATACACTTGATGGTTCATGCCCGTGCAACGAGACTGATGCCCGTAAGGTCTATGACGGAACACCTATCATCATCAATGAAAATGTAACCATTAAAGCAATGGCGATAGCTCCCGATATGTACGAAAGTGAAATAGCTGAGTTTACCTACATCGTAGATGGTACAGGCATTGATGACATAACAGTCAACGGCCAGATACAGATTTATCCTTTGCCTGTCGGTGACAAAGTGAACATCAGTGCTGGTGGCAAAGCCATCAAGAGTGTAACAATATCATCAATGAATGGCGTAGTAGTTGCATCTGCCAATAAACCTGCGACGACAGTAACACTTGATGTTAGTAGAATTCCCACAGGAATCTATATCATCAATGTCACAACCGTTGACAGTACATTCAGTCGCAAGATACTAAAAGTAGAATGATGACTTAATTATTCTACTACTTACAAGAACAGTCGTCGTAAAAGGCGGCTGTTCTTGTGTTATCCCAATTTTTGGATGATAACCTACATCATTTCTAATAACTTCTGTAAGCCATAGACTATCTCCATGAGTATGATGCCAAATAATACGCAAAAGTCGATGTACAACCGCATTTTCATTTTGCTCCCTTAAAATGAGTCTCTAAAAAATGCAGAGAAAATTTTGGATTCAGAGATTTATTCAAAAGAAATCCCGACGGCCGTGTGTGGCTGTCGGGATTTCGTTGTACTTTTGCTGTGGAAAAAGTTAAATTCTTGCTTTTCTTTTGCAGGTATCATATCTTTGATTTACCTTTGCGGCGAAAATAAGAACATTAATATTATGGCAACAGCAATAAGAGCTATTCCGACTCTCTATGGCGAGACGGCAAGAGACTTTGAAAGCGAGGCTATGTTTACCGAACAGAACCCTGGTACTGAGGACTATAGCCATGAGGCACAGGTGGTCGCAGACTTCTTGAAGACATGCACAGCCCTATGACTGTAGATTTTGATTTGCTAAAGCTGAAGGTAAATTCATAAAAAATAAAAGGGGTTGCACAACAAAATCACGCCCCGACTCCACACAGGGTATCGGAACGTGCAAAAGTTATATCGTAGTGCGCCGCAGCGCTCTTTCTGTCAGTTTCAGCCCAAACTTACTGGGAGGGATTTTTTTACCAATCATATCTTTTCAAATTTTTATTTTATCAGACTATTTTATTTCTTATCAGACTGTTTCTGCCGCAAAGATAAATCATTTTCCCTCAACCGCCATCACCTGCGTGGGAAAAATTTGATGACGGATGATTTTCTAACTCGTTGCACCCCTGCAACGGAGCTCACCTCCCTCTCGGGGAGGACGGGAGGGGCTCGCTATTTACTTCACAACGACCTTCTTTCCTCCGTGGATATAAATTCCCGGAGCAGTCGGCTTCTCCGCAAGCTCTA
>Ga0247610_10006914_pt1 | contig 11705 bp, 10 predicted proteins | sample 174DNAGHGhighgp2_FD_193483 | JGI IMG/M metagenome (GOLD analysis project Ga0247610, IMG submission 193483) | Sheep rumen microbial communities from Palmerston North, Manawatu-Wanganui, New Zealand - 1742 DNA GHGhigh gp2 | ecosystem: Host-associated > Mammals > Digestive system > Stomach > Rumen...
TGATTTTGATTTAAATTTAATTGTTGTCTTTGATTTAAATTTAATTGTTGTCTTTGATTTTGATTTAAATTTAATTGTTGTTGATTATTAATTTGTCTTTGATTTTGATTTAAATTTAATTGTTGTTGATTATTAATTTGTCTTTGATTTTGATTTAAATTTAATTGTTGTCTTTGATTTAAATTTAATTGTTGTCTTTGATTTTGATTTAAATTTAATTGTTGTTGATTATTAATTTGTTGTCTTTGTGAATAATTAATATTTTGATTTAATTGTTGTTGATTATTAATTTGTCTCTGATTTAATTGTGATTGATTTTTAAAACATGTATTTGAAATATCTTTAATCATTAATGGATTAATTTGATTAATTATATTATTCTTATTCATATTTACATTTCTATTTATATTTTCATTTCTAGTTATTTTAATTTTCTTTTGCTCTGTATTTTTCTTAATATCAGTTATAATTCTATCATTTTGTATATTTCTAAATTCTTTATATTGATATGTGTTAAAATTATATCTATTATAATTTTCTTCATAAAATAATTCATTTTCTCTATCAAAATCATAAGTACAATGTGGAGGAATTCCTCTTCTAAGATGTTTTGGAATTGTTAATGTGCTTTTCATTCTACCTGAATTAACAATAAATAATCTAGTATGAGCATTTAATTTTTCATTTGTTGAACTTCTTCTTATTCTTCCTAAAATTTGAATTCTTGAAGTATCAGAATATATGAATTCAGTACATATTCCAAAACAAATATTTTCACAATTAAATCCTTCTTTTAATCTACTAGTTGTACTAACAATAATACCAACTTTATTTAAAATATCTCTATATTTACATTGTTCCATAAATTCTAAATCAATAGCTGCTTCTAATGTAAATGGTGATTGGTCTTCAGGGCTTAATTCTTCATATGCTAAATATTCATCAGGTATTAATTCAGGTTCAAAATAATAATCACATTCATTTTCTGTTCTAACTAATACAACAGGTAAATCAAATTGTGAAGAAGCATAACAAGCAGCATACACACTATCATTAATTTTAGGTGTCATAATAATTAATTTATAATCAATACTTGGTTTAATATTATGCTCTATCATATAATTTACAGCTTTTTTAATTGCTTGACATGATGTTAATGGTTTATAATTTGAATCTAACCATTTTCTTTCTTCTTCAGGTACAGTATCCCGAAAATCAATAAAATCAATTGGTATTCTTGTAACTTCTGATATTAATGATATTGGATTTCCAAATATCATATATAATAATTGATATTTAGTGCTTTTTGGTGAAGGTAAAGAAGCAGTTAAACCTAATAATACAGGTATTCTTTTAATTAATCCAATCATTTTTAAAATATATGGTAAAGCAAGTACATAAGAATATGTTTTAGATAATAATGAATGAATTTCATCATAAATAATCATATCAAATTTAAAATTAGATAATTCTTTTTGTGCTATTGGATTTTTAAAGTCTTTAACAATCTTAGCTAAATATTGTGGAGTAACAATATATACATCAGGTATAACTTCTAATATATTAGCTTTCATTAATTTTTTAATTTTATCAGTTCTAGTACTTACATTTAATGAAGGATATACGCGTCGTAATGTTGATAACCATTGGTCATTAACTGCTGAACGTGCTGAAATAATTAATGTTTTGAATTTTAATCTATGAATCCATTCAATACCTACTAATGTTTTACCACCTCCACAAGATATATTAAACAAATATGAACCTGCTTTTTCAAAATTTACTTTTAATAATTCTTCTTGAACTCTATTTGGTTTTAATTTTAATATATCAAATGGTGATTTTTGTAATTCTTGATTATTAATTCTAAATCCATTTATTTCTTTTGATACTTCAGGAATTTTAAAATTTTTATATTTGCCTCTAAGCATTGGTACAGTATTATAAATTTCAATATCTTGTTGAGCTAATAATTTATCTTTATTATTTCTAAAAATTTTCATTGATTGTTGAATATATGATGTTATAATATTTGTTGTTTCTTGTACAGCTTTATAATCTTCATCCATTATTTATATTTATTTTTAATAAAAAAATATAAAAATATTGAGATTGATATAATTTGTAATGATTGATTTTAAAATTTAAAATAAAATTGAAATATTGAGATTGATTTTAAAATTTAAATAAAATATTGAGACTGAAATATAGAATGATTAAGATAAAATATAGAATGATTAAGATAAAATATAAATGATTAAGATAAAATATAAATGATTAAGATAAAATATAGAATGGAATATTATTTATTTATTTCTTTATCTAATTTATGTAATTCAACTCTAATATATGCTCTATTCATTGGAGTATCTGGATGATACATCATATATTCGATTAATTCACGAATTTTAAAATCTATTTCTTTATTTTGTGATTCGTTTAATTTATTTTGTGATTTATTCAATATAGATTCAAAATCATCTCTAAATAATTCAGAATATTTATCTATTAATACTGACATTATAATTAAATAATTAATAAAAAATAACTTTTATATTTTATTTTAAGAAAATGAAATCAAAAATAATTAAATTTAATAAAAATCAAATAGAATTATTAAATGAATTTATAAAAATATATAACATTGATTATAATGGAAATTTAGATTCATTTTTAAAAAATCCCAAGATAAATTATTTTATAAAAAATAATAATACAGAACTATTACATGTTTTTAATACAACTAATCCATTAAAATATAATAAATTGATGTTTGACCCATTATATAAATTTAATAAAAATAGTGATAATTATATTATGTTTTTAACTATGAATGATATTCAAAATTATAATTGTAAATTTATTATTTCAAATGATAAATTAAATGAATATAAAAATGAGAAAAACAAAGATAATTATCCTTATTATTTACATTCAAAATTAATGAATGAATATGCTGTATTTTATAATAATATTGATTATAATTTATTTATGAAAAGTGAATTAAAAGAAGATGAATTAAAAAACAACACATATATATTATTATGTCCATATCTATATTCATTAAATGAAATTAAAAATATTATGAGTAAAAATGAAAAAATAATAATTTCACAAGATATACCATATACAGAATCAAATGATTTTAATGAATTTATATTTAATTTATGGAATATATTATGGAATAATGAATTTGAAAATTGAATAATAATTTTGAATAATGATTTTAATTTTAAATAAATTTTAGATTGAATATTTTAAATAATAAAAATAATATTTTCAAATATATTAAATGATTAGTTATGGTGATTTATTTAAAATATTTGTTATTATAATTGTTATATTCTTAACATTATTAATGTTAATTTATTTAGGCAGACGAATTCGTGATACTATTACAAAAGAAGATATAAAAGATAAAATACGTAAAGATAAAAATAGAAGTGAAACTAAGAAACATTTAGCAAAGCTTAGTTCGAAAGTTGTTGATGCAACTGAAAGAATAGGTACTAAAGCTATTGACAAAGCATAATTTATTTCTTAAAAATTGGTTTCTTTGATTTATTTTTGTCTTTATTTTTATCTTTATTTTTAATTCCTTTTGCTGCATCTGATGCTAATTTATCAACAATAGCATTACATTTACTTACCCAATCAGTTCCATTTGTATGAGCTTCAACATATTTAAATTTAATTATTGAAAATATTGAGTGTAATTGTTGTCCTAATTCAAATATAGAATTAATTAAATCTTTATTTGTTGTAAATTTATAACCTGTTAAAATATTAATTGTATATTTGCTATCTGAAAATATCATTAATTCAGGTTTTTCTGTTTCAAATGGTGTAGTTTTTAAATCATTCAATATAAAGGTTAATAATTCTTTAACTGCTGTTAATTCTGCTTGATTATTTGTACCTTTCATAAATCCAGATTTTTTAATATTTAATTTTGGAATATAAAATGCCCAACCAGCAGGAGCATCTTGAGAATTACCTTTAGCAGCACCATCTGTAAAACATCTTAAAATTGTTGTTTCAGAATTATTTTCAGAACTCATTTAAATTAAATAAAAATATAGATTGAAATGTGAGATTAGATGAATGAAGATGAATATAAATATGAAAATGAATAAATAAATGAAATGTGAGATTAGATGAATGAATTGAATTAAAAAATAGATGAATTAAAATATAAATAAATGAAATGTTAATGTTGAATGAATTAAAAAATAGATGAATTAAAAAATAAATAAATTAAATGTTAATGTTGAATGAATTAAAAATAAATAAATTAAAACATCAAAATTAAACAGATAAAAACAAATTAAAACATCAAAATAAATTAAATTAAAACAAAAATAGATATAAATTTTTTAATTATCTCAATTTTCCATTATTTCATTGACCACTCCGAAATAATCTTCGGCATTATAATGTATGTTATAAAATTCAAAATCAATTTCCAATTCCCCTGGGCACACTCCTTGATTTAATAATTCAGATTTTTGTTTATTATCCATATTATTAAATTGTTCTCTATTATCTATTAAGAATCTTGTGCTCAAATCAAATAAATAAGTATAAATTTGATTGTTATTGTTCTGAACTCCACAATTATCACATGTTTCATAATATTCTTCAGAGGTTGATACAAATATACAACCATACATTATAAGATTATCATAATCATTAATATTAATTAAATCAACATAATTATCTTCAAGAATTAAAGTTCTACTATTCATTATAAGTATAAAAACAAATCAATTAATGCTTTTAAAATTATTAAAATTATTCATCATCATCATCAACTTCATTATTTCTTGTTTTAACTTCTTTAATTACAAATTCAAAATATGGCCTTCCTTCATTTAAAATTTGAGTTGCTATAATCAAATCACCAGGATTAGCATTTAATAATTTAACCAAATGTTCATCATCATAAATATATGAATAATTATAACCATTATATAATTCTTCATGTTCAATTACTTCATAATTTTTCACACATCCATACCATAATTGAGATTTTGAACCAATTAATGGATATACATCATCATATAATGATAATACTCTATAATTACATGGCAAGAAACGAGTATGAAAATGTTTAATCATTGCTGGTTCAAGATGATTTGTTGTCATAATAGTAACATAACATGGACCGGATATATATTTATAATATTGAATATAATAATTTGAATCATCTTTTGAATTTTGATCTAAATTTTCATTTTCATTTTCATTTTCTTCATTATCTCCTCCAAACATCATTTTATAATCATTATTTTTAATTAATATATTATGTATTAATGGATATAATGCTTGAAGTGCTAAATAATTCTGTTTATCAACTTTATCAGTATCAACAACAATAAGAATTTCATTTCTTTGATTTATATTTTTAAATTTAGCATAGTTATTATATTTTTTAATGAATTCAATTGATTCTGATGGTTTAACTTCTGATAAATGATATATTTTATAGTTATCAGCAAATTTAGTGACATTATGTGGTTCTAATCCTAATTTTTTAAGTTCATTTATAACATTATCTTTAAATGAAGGTTTTCCATCAAATATTTTATCAATTTTAGTAAAATGCCTTATTTTAGCAAAATTATTTATACATATTTCAATTTGTGATGGATTTAATTTAAGTGAAGATGAAACAACTTGAGTCATTTAAAATTAAATAAAAAAACATATGGTATTTTTAATTTATGTTTGTAATTTGAATTATAAATTATGAAATTGAAATTGAATTATGGAATATAAATTATGAAATATAAAAATATGAAATTGAAATTGAATTATAAAATTGAATTATAAAATTGAATTATGAAATTGAAATTAAATTATGGAATATAAATTATGAAATTGAATTATGAAATTGGAATTATGAATTATGAAAATATAAATTGAATTACAACAACATAAATAAAATCACAAAAAATATTAATTATAACATTAAAAATATTAATTACAAAAATATAAATATTAATTATAATATTAAAAATATTAATTACAAAAATATAAATATTAATTACAACAACATAAATTAAAATTACAAAAATATAAATATTAATTACAACAATATAAATATTAATTATAACATTATTAATAATAATTAATTGTATGTTTATTTAAATAATATGATTTTCTAATATTTTCACTTGGAATTTCAAGTTTATGTAAGAAAGTCATTAAACCTTGACGAGCACTTCCACTTTCATAATCTTCACAATATTTTCCAGCATCATTTTTATTAAAATTTGGTTTAGGAGTCATTAAATCATCAATAATATTATATAATTCATCTGTTGATTCTAATCCTATTTCTGATAAATTAATAAATGCAATTTTATTATAAACAGTATCATTTATTTTAATTGGTTCAAATAAAAATCTAATAGGATGATAATCAAATTTTCTACCTATTATATATAATAAATCGTCATATTCATATAATTTAGCAGCTACAGATTCATAAAATTCTTTATTTAAATATGTTGGTATATCATTTACAACTTTAACTAAAGATGAATAAATTAAATCAATAATTGATAAATATATTTCCATAATTACTTTTTCTGTAAATGATTTCATCATTTTATCAGTATATGTATTAATAAATTTATTCATATCATATTTAGATCTAAGTACTTTATATTCTGAAGATTCAATATCATTATAATATGATAATATTAATGTTTTTAATGTGTCAATTCTTTCATCTTCACTAATATTATTAGTATGATTTGTAACTGTAAAATTTAAATAATTAGTCATTAATATATTATGATAATCAAGTAATCTACAAAATCTAACAACTTGGTCACTATTTTCAGGACTTATTTTTTCAATCTCTGAAATATCAGTATTTGTATAATGTATATTATTATTTAACCAATCAACTCTATGTGGATTATGTCCAATATGCTTAAGTACTTTTCCAGTTTGCCAATTAAAATTATTATGACAATTTGTACAAAACATTTCATTACAACCAGATGATTTATAAATTCTTACGCCGCAACATGGACAAGCAACAGAATTATTCACTAATTCATTCCATGTTTTAATTTCTTCATCATTACATTTATGATTAATATTTGATGAATCAATAATTGATAGACATTTTGAACAATATTTTTGATGACAAGCATTACACTCATATTTTTCATTTTCATTATCTTTACAATTTTCAATTTTATTAATAATTAATCCAAATCTACATTTTTTACATTTTGATATAACAGCTGTTGTTTTACTATTATCAATTTTTCCTTCATCAATTTCTCTAATAAATTTAGAAATTTTAGATGTTATATTATATTTCATATCATATTCAAGGCTATTTTGATACTTTGTTAATTGTTTATAATAATCATCACATATATTTTTAAAAATTTTTGTGTCTATCATATTATAATTAAGTAATATTTGAAAGAAATCATCATAATTATAATATTTTCTTTTTCTATTAATATTAGTTTCATCTTCTGTTAATATATATGATTTATAATTAACTTTAAATTCTGGTAAATCTATTAATAATTTATCAGGAACTGGTAATTCATTATGATATAATAAAATATTATCTATTAAATCTATTGTATCAAATTTATTTTTAACATATTCTGTAATTTTATTAAATATTGGATATAAAAGTCTAACATTATTTGTTATATATTCATCAGTATTTTTAATAATAATGTCTAAATATAAATCATAAGCATTATCTAATAATTTTATAATATCACAATATTTGATATTATTTTTACATTCTGGACATGTTATATCAAAAGAATTATAATGTTTAATTAATATTGTTAAACATTCATCACAAATTATATATCCACAATTACATGTATATACATATTTTTTATTACAGTCATTATAACAAACAGAGCATTGAGTATTCATAAAAATATATAAAAAAATATATTTAATGTTTAATGTTTTGATTTCTTATGAGATTTACTATGTGATTTAGATACTTTATCTTGTTTATCTTTATCTTGTTTGTGTTCTTCATCTTCATCTTTATTTTGTTTGTTTTGTTTGTCTTCATTTTGTTCTTCATCTTTATCTTGTTTGTGTTCATCTTGTTTTTCATCTTTATCTTTTTGCTTATCTTGCTTATTTTCTTCATATTTTTCATCTTTATCTTGTTTTTTATCTTCTTCATCTTTATCTTGTTTGTGTTCATCTTGTTTTTCATCTTTATCTTGTTTGTGTTCTTCTTTTTTTTCATCTTTATCTTTTTGCTTATCTTGCTTATTTTCTTCATATTTTTCATTTTGTTTTTCATCTTTATCTTTTTCATTCTTAATTTCTATTTTATTTTTATCATTTATTTTCTTACTATCTCTTAATTTATTTTTTGGTTTATCTTCAGTAAAATTATTAATTTTAGCAACATCTATTGTTTCAGAAATTTCATAAATTCCTTGAATTTTTTCAGCACAACATAAATCAACACTATTATAACACAATTTACAATTTATTGAATTATTACATTTAACACAATCAGTGCAATTGCGGCAATCTTTACAATTCACACAATTTACACAATTTACACAATTTACACAATTTACACAATTCACACAATTCACACAATCTGAGCATGTACTAGCATCATTTTTACTAATGAAATAACATTTCTTATTGTTATTAACATTATAAATTGAATAATTATTAAATAATGACATTTAAATTTAAATAAAAAATATATTATTTTAATTCAATTTAAAAGGTGTTGCTGATATTAAATCATCAATGCGAATTTCATTTGATAATGATTGTAATCCTAATGAATTTAAAATATCAATAAAATCATATTTAAATGGTCTATATTGACTATTTTCAGGCAATGGTTTGCATAGATTACTAAATATTAATCCAATATTTTCATTTTTATATTTTAAATTCTTTGGTATTGTTTTAGCATTAATTAAAAATTGAATATTATTAATTACATATTCTATTAATAAACACCATGAATGCCTATATCCTTTTTGTAATATTTTTGTAATATTTTCATATTCATTTAATGGAATATTTGAAGGAATTAAATAATTGTTCTTTGATGAATGTAATGTCATATTTTCAATTTCATTGTTATATTTTTCATAAAATTCTTTTTGTGATTCTGATGTTAATATCAAATTAATTAATATACTTAATGGTACTATAAATAATTCAGGTTCATTTGATAATTTTAAAGGTTTTTGTAATACATAAATATATTCCTTGTAAAGTAATTTTTGATATAATGGCGGTTCATTTTTATATTTAAGAGTATAATTTTTATATAAAGTTGTCATAATAATATTTAATTCATTTTCATTATTACCATAAATAAATTTAGGCTCAATTAAATATTTTTGGATAATAATATTTTGAGAATTAAAATGTCTTAATATAATTTTATAATCATTAAATCTTATAGGATTATTACGCAATGAATATAAAATGTCTGTAGTTGTGGAAGCAATTACATTTGATTTCTTATTTTCAAGTTCATTAATTTTATTAATAATATAATTTTGATAAGGTGTTAGTGATATCATTCATTTTTTTAATAAAAAATAATTGGTTAAATTATTAATAAAAATTAAAAAATAAAAATTCTATTCAAGACATTGTTCGATGATTAATAATAATAATAATTGCTGTTATGTCTTTATAGAATAATTATTCAAGATATTTTAATTAAATAATTGCCGTTAATATCTTTATAATTAAGAATAAATCATGGATTTAAATTGCTGTGTATGTCTTTATAATTATAAAACAATCAAAATCATTCTATAACTATTTAATACAAGACACATGAGATAATGGGATAAATTTAAATTGCTGTATATGTCTTTATAATTATAAAACAATCAAAATCATTCTATAACTATTTAATACAAGACATTAAGAAATTATAAATAAATAATTCAAGATATTATTCCTATTAATAATATAATTGCTGTAAATATCTTTATTTATTATTTATTTATATCTAATAATAAAAAAATCACTTGGCAATTAAAAATTATCCGTAAATATATTTCTATATTTTAATTCAATGGCATTATTAATTAATTTATCAAATGTATTTGGATTAATTTGATTAATATAATGAATTTCATTTTCAATTAAATCACATTGCTTATACATATCAAGACTAATTAAGAAATATAATAATTCATTAACTGGTTCTTTTTTTAATAGTTTGTATTTTTGATATAATTTAATAGCATGATTATATATATTATTATATAATGTTTTATTATTTTTAAATAATTCTCTAATATCTTCAGTAGTATCAACTTTATATTTCGTGAATTTAAAATGATTATAATCGTTACCTAAAATACAACAAAATGCTATTATATCATTTAAATAAATATTTTTCAAACCTGTAAGCCATTGCCAAAATAAATTAGGTTTAATTCTAATATTCATGGATGGTGTTTTAATTCTTATATAACAATTAATATCAGATAATAACATAAATAAATCAGAATCCGTTGTATATATTGTTGGACAATTTAAAGAATTATATAATAAAATATGTTTTCTAATTACAAAATCAGATTCATTTTCACAGCCTATAAAATCTATCTGTGTTTTAATTTTAAGTTCTAACAATTTCATTTTAATTTTTGATACAAGAATAGGTATTAAATTAACTATTAATGTATAATTAATTGAATTTTTAAAATTTGATAATGTATTTTGAAATTCTGATGAATTTGATTTAGAAAATAATGAAAATAATCTAACATTAATATTATCTAATATATTTTCTAATTCTGATGATTCAACAAATGATTTTTGTGAATGTACAGTTTTACATAATGTTTTTATATTTCTATCTCTTCTAGTATGATTTTTAGCACCTCTTAAAACTATATATCTATGTAACCCAAAATTTATTAATGATTTAATTATTTCTTCATTTTCTGAATTTTCTTTAAGTAGTACATATAAATTTTGATATTCATGAATACAATTTTTAATTCTTAATTCATACAAATTTCTGACTGATTCTTTTAAAATTGTTATTGGTGTTAATTTAATATCTAAATTTTTAGGTATCATTGGAATAGCATCAATATGGTCTTTATTAAATTGTAATTGTTGAATATAATCATATAATAATTCTTCATTAAATTGAAATTTAGAATTAAATTTTGATATAAATTTATAATCAAAAACAATTATATATTTTTTGAAATATTTATTATTTTCAACTTGTTCAATTATATTATTAACAGATGTATTAATTATTTCATTACAAATATCAAATATTGAATTACTTTTATTTTTTAGATATTTCTTTGAAATATTTGATGTTGTTATTACAAGATTAGCAGTATAATCAATATAACATATTTCAGAAATTATTTGAGTATGTGATTTAGGAATTGAATTTAAATATTCGATATATTCATTGAAAAATTTTGTTAATTTTATTATACCCATATTATGCTTAAATATATTTTAAAATTTTTGTGTGTTTAATTTTTAAATAATGAATTTTAAATATTGAAATATAAATGTTGAATTTTAATCTAAATATAAATATAAATATAAATTGAATAATTAAAATATAAATCTAAATATAAATTGAATAATTAAAAATATAAATATAATTAAAAATATAAATATTGAATCTCAATAAAATTAAATCTAAATAT
>Ga0247610_10006915_pt1 | contig 11705 bp, 3 predicted proteins | sample 174DNAGHGhighgp2_FD_193483 | JGI IMG/M metagenome (GOLD analysis project Ga0247610, IMG submission 193483) | Sheep rumen microbial communities from Palmerston North, Manawatu-Wanganui, New Zealand - 1742 DNA GHGhigh gp2 | ecosystem: Host-associated > Mammals > Digestive system > Stomach > Rumen ...
GAAGGATGCTTCAATTTGGGGTAAGAATGAGAATGTATACAATCAGGCACAGTTAGGTTATGAAGCTGATGTCCGTGAACAGATTACAACTGGTCGTAATAATTTGACTACTGCTGCTGAGTATCTTGCAAATGCAGATTATCTCTGGGGCAAGGCCGAACTAAAGGCTTGTGTAGATACTGTTGAGACAAAGATTGCTGCTTATGAGCTTTACGATCAGGATAAGATTATCGCTACCTATCAAGATTATTATGTAAAGTCAACTTCTAATGAAGACGGCTTGATGGTCTATGAGGTCTATCAGGCAGGTGTCAAGGACATCATCGCTGCAAACAAGAAGTTCGCCGCCATTAACGACACGCTGAATTCAATTCAGGTCGCTATTGATGCAGCAGAAGCTACAATGGCTCTGCGCATCTATGGCACTGCTACTGGTAAGGCTGATCTGCAGACTGCTATTGATGTCGCTAAAGGCGTACAGGCAAAGATGAAGGCAGCTCAGTATAGTGAGGAAAATGCTGCCACTATTACGGCTGCCAATGCAGATCTGGCTGCAGCTGTTGAAACCTTCAAGGGTACTATTCCTGCAGCAAATATTGCTACTATTGTTGACATTGACTTCGAGGCTGATGCAATCCAGAATGCAGAGACACAAAGCTGGGAAGTGACGGGTGCAGCTGGAACTATGGTATTTTCGCGCTTCTCGACAGACAATGACACTGAGCCTGGTGGTTTCAAGAAAGGCTTCTGGTCAAATGGCGAAGCACAGTGGAAAGGCTATCTCCGCGTAGGTAATGGTACTGGTACTGTAAACTTCGACCCGACGGAAAATGGCTCTATGGGCACCAACATCTTAAAGATTAATTGTGATTTCTTCCTGCAGGGACTTTCTAACAGATATATTGGCTTCTTCATGAAGGATGAGGCGGGTGAGAATATCGCTGCTGCTTTCTACGCTAGCTACTACAACAATGCTATTGACGCTCAGAGCAATCTGAACATTGAGTTGGGCAGTTTGCAGTATGGCTCCGGCGGTCAATACGACAACGGTTCACCTGAGGGTGCTGAACCTGCAACAGCTAATCCGCTGGCCAAGAACTCGTTCGAGGTTATTCTCGACTATGGTGAGGGCACAATGTACTGCACCACCACATCTAAGAAGGGTGTTGTGACAACTGCCAAGCAGGAGTTCACAGGCGTTATTCCTCGTAGCTTCATCCTACAGAGTAACTACGACGACAAATTCTCATCTCGTTACTGCTGGTTCGATAATCTGAAGATTCAGCGCATCACCGCTGGTGAGGTAATCACTGGCATTGAGAACGTGAAGACTGTTGCCAAGGCTCAGGACAACGTTATGTACAACCTCGCTGGCCAGAAGGTCAACAAGAGCTTCAAGGGTATCGCTATCATGAACGGTAAGAAAATCGTGGTTAAGTAAGTAAATTCAACCCTATACAAAATCCCCCGCAGCCTTGCTAGGTTTGCGGGGGATTTTTATGCAAAATTATTCATTTTTGCAAAAAAATGGGTTTTTTTTTGTGTAATTTACTTTTTTTACCTAAATTTGCACACTGAATACGAAGCCGCACTCAGACCTGTAGGTCAGAGAAAACAACATAACCGGTAATGAAACAGGCTCGAAAACAAATCAATATTTAATAAATAGCTATTTATGAAAAAACTCTTTTTGTATGCATCCCTTTTGTGCATAAGCCTCGTTTCCTGTAAAAAGGAATACCTGGTGCCAGAAGGAGAATTGCCATCATGGCTTGGCGAGAGTATCTACAAAGAGCTTCAGCAATCTTCACAACTTGAAGGTACGTTCAACACGTATTGTAAGTTGATTGATGACTTAGGTTACACGGAGGTGCTGAGCAAAACTGGTAGTAAGACTATCTTCCCCGCCAATGATGAGGCCTTTGAACGATTCTTCAAAGGTGGAAACAACAAGTTTGGTGTCAGCAGCTATGAAGAGCTGACTCACTCTCAGAAGGCAGAACTGCTGTTCTCGACGATGATTGACAATGCCATTTTGGTTGGAACATTGTCAAACAAGCAGAACAATGCCGGTAACATGTTGCAAGGACAGTTGGTGAAGCACGCCACAAACATGCGTCTATCGTACGCCGTGACTCCTTTCGCTACTCAAGACATGCCTGCCAACAACAAGTACTTCTCGCGTTTCCAGGCTTCTGGTCGCAACTCTATCCTGACCGTGTTCGACAATACGGTAGCACCGATGGTCCACCTGACAGGTGAATACATGTTGAACAACAACATGACCGTGACAGGTGACGACAGCGACTTTAAGATTCTGACAGGCCATGACTATGTTGACGGTGATGCCTACATCTTTGACCGTAAAGTCATCAAGCCCGATGTGGTTTGCCAGAACGGTTATATCCATCAGGTGGACGAGGTGCTTGTCAATCCCGGTAACATGGCAGAGATATTACGCAACGGTAGCGATACCCGCTACATCTCACGCATACTGGACTATTATTCTTTCCCAGATCCGGACATGACGCTGACCGAGTCGTATCATGCTGCATCTGCGAATTCCAACAGTCAGGACACCGTCTTTGCCATCCGCTATCTGAGCAAGAACTCACAGCGCGCCAAATTAGCACAGCCTGTACGCGGTATGACTGTAACAGACAACCAGCTGCTTGACTTCGACCCGGGATGGAACTATTACAATCCTACCCTGAAAGGTGGTTCCACTGACGACGAAGCAGAGATAGCAGCTTTCTTAGCACCTGACGACCAAGCCGTCGAAGACTACTTCCTCAATGAGGGTGCCTACATCCTGAAGAACCTCGGCGACCCAACGCTCGACATCTCAGCCGCTAACTTGAATGCGCACTTTGATGCCATATACAACAGCGACCCCTCGGTTTTTGCCAGCATCCTGAATAACGTGATGAAGGGATATCTGACCAAGACCGTACCCAGTTGCTTCTCGACCGTTCAGAACGATGCCTTCGAATTCCTTGACGTGACGAAAGACGACATCAAGCAGAAGACTGATGGCAACTATGATGTCACCATTGCCAATAATGGTGTCATTTACAAAATGAATAAACTGTTCGGCCCGAAACTGTATAACTCAGTACTCGGTCCGGCTTCTGTCTACAAGGACATGCGTACCATGGGTGAAATGCTGAACGACCACCAGACCACTGCTGGTGTAGCCTCCAAGCTCGGTGCCGACATGTACTACTACCTGCTTTCTATGAAGGCGCGCTACGGTATCTTTATCCCGACAGACAATGAGACCCAGTTCATCGTCATTGACCCGACATCAGCGAAAGACGAAGATGGCCTGAAAGGCCTGCGCTTCCGTTTCGACCCAACGGCAGACGGTTCCTTCCATGTCATGGTCAAGAAATATAGCTATGTTGGTGGTCCATACAACCAGCTCAGTTCATACACGGAGGCTGAAGGTGCTCAAGACATTAATATTGAGACGGGATATTTCAATAGCCAGATTAAAGATCTCTTGGATTACTGCACCATCGTGCTTGCCGACTCTACCGAGACAGGTAAGGGTAATGCACAGTATGGACTCTATGGCAACAAATATTATAAGACCAAGCACGGCGGTGTTGTCATCGTCAATGGCAACAAGGTGGCCGGTGGTTTGCAGGAGTCCGACCCCACACAATGGTCTACCATCACTCAAACCTTCGATGCCAACAGTGCTGACGCCAAGATTGAGAATGGTTCGGTCTATCGTCTTGACTTCCCGATTCAGCCCACCATCAAGGGCGTTATGAAATCCTTGGAACGCGAAGAATTCTATGATGAGAATGCGGACTATAACAATAACACCTATGATAACGACCACTTCCTCAACTTCTGTATACAATTTAACGACGAGGAAATTTACACCTTTGCTGGTATCCTGACCGGTGCTGAGTCTGAATCACAGAAAAATACTAAGCTGAAGGCCTATCGTGTCATCGACGATAATGACAACTGGGGTATGCTCAGTGCATACAACTACACCATCTATGCACCGACCTTCGAGGCTATGAAGAAGGCTCAGAACGAGATGGGTCTTCCCACTTGGAAGAGCGTGCTGGCCATTGTCAAAGACTGGGAGAATGCTACCGACCAGAACGGCAACCAATTTGCTAGTAAGGAGGCAGCATCCGCCTACGTAAAGGAACAATTGGACAAGATGAGCAAATTCGTGCGTTACCACACACAAAACAGCTCACTCTTTGCTGACAAATACTTTAAGAATTACGATCCGATTACGGGTTTAACAACACCTGAGCCCTCATTCTCGACATTCTGTTCGAACTCTCTCGGTATTGCACAGACGCTGATTGTCACCGGTGGCGGCAACAAGCTCACAGTGAAGGATGCCTCAAACACTTCCGTGACCATCAACGCCTCTTCCGCCACTGCTAACCTCATTGCCCGTGACATCACGACATCTGAAAAGAATGGCTACAAATCCATTGAAACTTCAGCCTTCGTGACAATTCATGGTATTGACACGCCACTGTGCTACAACAGCAACCGGAAGTATTAATTAGTAATTAGTAATTAGAAATTCGTAATTATGATTACCAAGATAAATATGATGAAATCAAAAGTCCTATTGACTTTCCTGTTCCTTGCTTTCGCCCAAACGATGCTGGCACAGGGTAAGGTCATATCAGGTACGGTGGAAGACGCCATGGGACCGATTATGATGGCCAATGTGGTGGAGCGAGATGCTAACAATCGTATTGTCAGCGCGACACAGACCGATATGATGGGTAACTTCTCCATGGAGATTAAGAACCCGAAGAATAAACTGGTCTTCTCTTATGTAGGCAGCAAGACCAAGATTGTTACAATCGGTAACCAGTCTGTTTTTAAGATTAAGCTGGAGGATGAAGGCACGGCACTGACTGAAGTCGTTGTCAAAGGCCGTCGCACCAATTCCGGTGGTCTGAATATCGACAAGCGTGAAATTTCCATTTCACAGCAGACCATGAATATGGATCAGGTGGAAGGTATGGCCTTCACCTCTGCCGACGAGGCCCTTCAGGGTGAAATTGCCGGTTTGGATATCGTGTCCAACTCAGGTAACCTCGGTGCTGGAACCTCCATGCGTTTGCGTGGTGTTTCGACGCTGAGCGGTAGCGCTGAGCCTTTGATTGTTGTCGATGACAAGATCTTTGAGTATAACTCTAACGACATCGACCTTGAGAGTGCTGATGAAGAAGCCTTCTCATCATTGCTCGCCGTCAGCGTAGACGATATTGCGAGTATCACTGTCTTGAAGGATGCTGCCGCTACAGCCATCTGGGGTTCACAAGGTGCCAACGGTGTCATTCAGATTACTACCAAGCGTGGTGCACGCGGTAAACCCAAGGTAACATTAGGTTATAAGTTCACTGGCACATGGATGCCTAAGGGCTACGACCTGCTGAATGGTGACAACTACACCATGATGCTTAAAGAAGAGTTCTACAATCCCACACAAAGCTCTTCAGCTACCTCTACTATCAACGAGATCAACTATGTTCCCGCTGACTCTTGGGCTGATGCCAACAACTGGAACAAGAACACTGACTGGGTAGATGCCATCAAGCAATTTGGTGAGCAACACGAGGCCACCTTTAATATCACGGGTGGTGGACAGAAGGCAACCTTCCGTATCTCGGCCAGCTATAACCACCAGACTGGTACCGTCATCAAGCAGAAGATGGATCGTATGACCACACGTCTGGTATTGGACTACAATGTCAGTGACCGTATCCGCTTCTCTACTAACTTCGCACTGACTTATACGGACAACCTGAAGAACTATACATACGGCAGTAGCAAGAACGGCAATTCAAACAACAACCTGCTGGCCATGGCTTTGGCAATGGCTCCGAATGCCAGTATCTATCGTTACGACAAGTTCAATAACAATACGGGTGAGTTCTTCCTGATGAACCCCGTAGTGTCGGGTATGACGCCTGATGACGGCAACTATACGTCAGAAAGTCTGAGGGATGTGGTGGCTATCGGTAACCCCGTGGCATACGCCAATAATTCGTGGCAGAAGGAGAAGACGTATAGTATCGTACCAGACTTCAACCTCAAATACGAGTTGTTGGGTACGGAGAACGGCAAGCACCGTCTGACTTTCAACGGCCGTGTGTTTTTCGATATCTATGCTTATTCAAAGCCGACCTACATGCCTGGCAGTCTCTCGAACAGCAGCTACACGAATTCAGACTATAACTTCATCACCAATACGGAAACCAATCAGTTCAAGATGGGTTCACGTCTGGAACTGATTTTTACGCCTGCCTTCAAGAACGAGGACTTCTACCTGACGATGATGGCGCGCTATGAGGCTGGTACACAAAAGAACACCTACCAGTATATTGGTCAGAACTCTATTCCAAATGGTATCGAGTCTGCCACTATCGATGCACACCTTCTGGGCATGGATAACCAGCCAGGTACAACAAAGTCGGCTTGGCAGAACTGGATATACAATGCCCACTTCTCCTATAAGTCTCGCTATAGCATTGGTTTCTCACTGCGTGGTGACTGCAACTCGAAATTCGGACCGAAGAATCCCTGGTTCTATTCACCATCAGTTTCCCTACGCTATAACCTCAGTGAGGAACCGTTCTTTAAGTCATTGAAGAAAGTGGTGTCTATGTTTGGCATACGTGGTTCTTGGGGTATTACCGGTAGTTCCAGCGTTGGTGTCGACAATTACTTCAACCAATATAACTCACGTGCAGGCCGCTATGGCTTGGCCTACTATACCACGATGAGCGGTATGAAACTTGACGACTTGCGTCCTCAGAAGAAGACTGGTCTGAACCTCGGTTTCAACATCGGCTTCCTCGACGATATGTTTGAAGTAGACCTGAACCTCTATAAGGACAACACCAAGGATTTGATTATGAGAGGCATCCCCATCCCAACATCTGCAACATGGAACACCTCTACGACCCTCTCATACGGTAATGTCGGTGAGATGGAGAACAAGGGTTGGGAATTGTCTGTTACAGCTAACAAATTCGTCAAAATCAAGAAATTCTCGGTTTCTGCCAGTGTCAATCTGGCCCAGAACGTCAACAAGTTGCTGGAGATGGATCAGCGCGTACTGGACAACCTAAACTCACAACCCAGTTACAGCCGCCTTGGTGCCAACTCTATTCTGAGCCGTGTCGTTGTCGGCGACCCATTGTGCTCTATCTATGGTTTCCAGAACAAAGGCGTGTTCCAGTATACTTACGACTACCTCACCAACTACAACACCAAGCAACTGCAACTGCAGCGTCAGGCTAAGGCACGCGGTGAACAATACGACTGGAATTACGAGGCATGGATTAACCAGCAGTTGGCTGAAGGTAAGACATTCCCCGTGGCTATCGACGAAAAGGGTAAGGTCATCATGACCAATACCGGAGAGCCCAAGCACCTGACATATTATTATGGAGATACTGACTATGAGTTTAAGGGCGGTGATGCCATCTATGAGGATATCAACCACGACGGTACCATCAACGAGCTCGATATCAAGTATCTGGGCAATTCACTGCCAAAGATGCAGGGCGGTTTCAACATTACACTGCAGTATGGCAACTGGAAGATGATATCACGTTTCAACTTCCGTTGGGGTAACAAGATTATCAATACGGCACGCATGGGTCTGGAAAGCATGTATGGTACACAGAATCAGGCTTCTACAGTTACCTATCGCTGGCGTAAGGATGGCGATGTCACACAGATACCACGCGCACTCTATGGTACAGGTTATAACTATCAGATTAGCTCACGATTCGTAGAGGATGGTTCTTTCCTGCGTTTCAACAACCTGCAGATTTCCTACAGCGTCCCCAAGAAAACGCTCAAGAAATATGGTCTGAACTCATTGTCTGCTTACGTGACGATGAACAACCTCTTCTGCTGGACAAAATATAGTGGTATTGACCCTGAGGTGGCTTCTGGAACCTATACACCTGCCTCTGACGGTGCTACAACACCAAGGTCTAAGTCTATCACTGCCAGCCTTAGCTTTGGCTTCTAACATATTAGTAATTAGAAATTAGATATTATGATTACCAAGATAAATAAAATAGGTCGGTGGATGGTTTGCGCAGCACTATTCACTATTCACTGTTCACTATTCACTTCTTGTGTCGACACGGTTATATTGCCTGACAACAAGACGGTCGATGACGACTTCTGGCAGAAGAAAAGCGAGGTGGATGCTGTGGTAGCTGCTGCATATACCCAGTTGCGTGACGCCACAGCCATCCGTAACATGATTGTATGGGGTGACTTCCGTTCTGATGAACTGACAGAAACTTCTACACTACCTGCTTCTGCTTCCTATAAGATACCTTTAGCTCAGATTTACTCGTTGAATATCGAGACTAATAATGCGTTTACCTCCTGGTATCCCTTCTACTCAGCCATTAACTACTGTAACTTAGTATTGGAGAAGGCTGAGGGCGTGATTGCCGTAGACCCGGACTATACACGCGGTGACTACGATGCCAATAAGGCACAGATGCTGGCTTTGCGCGCATTCTGCTACTTCTACCTCACCAAGGTTTTCCACGATATTCCTGTAACACCTCACGCCTACATGAACAGCAGTGAGGATCTCAATGTGCCGCAGTCAAATCCTGACGCAGTGCTCACCATGTGTATCAATGACCTGAAAGAGGCCTTAAAGTATGCCGTTTCTGGTTCGACATACGGTGACTGGCGCGACAAGGGCTACCTGAATCAAGACGGAATCAATGCCATTTTGGCCGATATCTACCTCTGGCGCGCTTCCGTCAATCGTGACGAGAACGACTATCAGACTTGCATAGATTATTGCGATAAGATCATCAAGGCCAAGAAGGACGCTTATGAGCAAAAGCCTAACAAACAACGTTGGGGCACTGATAAAACAGAAGAAGACTACTATCTCTCTGACTACAGCCATATGTATTCTGACCTGTTCGGAACAAACGGTCAGAATGCTGAAGAAAGCATCTTTGAGTTGCAGTATAATAACTCCAATGCGGTTAATTCGGGTATGGACCAAATGTATTACCGTTACAACAATGGCAGCAGTAACAGCTTCGGCTATCTGAAGGCTGCAAAGGTATATGGCAAAGTAGACCCAACCGGTAAAGGCGTTTGGATTAACGACAAGGACCAGCGCCTATTGGAATATGTCTATGATGCTAATGGTACGGCTGAACAGTTTAGTATTCGTAAGAATATTGCCCCAATCGTCTCAGGTTATCTTACAGGTGCAGAAAGCAACCCTTCGGGCAGTCGTACATTCTCCATGACTAAGAACTGGATTCTCTATCGTCTTACCGACGTGATGCTGATGAAGGCCGAAGCATTGGTACAACTCTATATTTTAGGCGGCAAAGCCGAAGATGACACACGCAACGAAGAGGCTTTCAATATATGCCATTTCGTTAACGACCGTGCCCTTTCGGACGAAAACAAATCAAGCTATTCAATCAAGTATTCGACTTACAAAGACAGGATGGAAGAGCTTGTGCTAGCTGAACGTGCCCGTGAGTTGTGCTTCGAAGGCAAGCGTTGGTTTGACCTCATGCGCTATAACTACCGTCATACGGCAACAAAGGCTGATTTGACAAAGAAGCTGACTGAAAGTTATGTAGTAAACAGCGACGAGTTCTTTGAACTGGCATTGCGCAAGTACACCGTGCCTACTGCCATGAAGGTCAAAATGCGTGACGAGCGCTATCTCTATATGCCAATCAATCAGGACGAGGTGGAATCAATACCAGCCTCGCACAGAACCCAGTCTATAAATCGGCTGCCAAGTATTAAAATTAGTAATTAGTAATTAGACATTTAGAAATTATGATTACCAAAGTAAAATATATCATCTGTGGAATCTGCGTCATCTGCGGTGCATTGTCCTGCACCGAAGAGCCTGATGGCTCTAATCTCTTCTCCTCAGATCAGAAGACCATCGCAGAGCTGATACGCGACAGAAGTGAGCTGACAGCCTTCTATCATATTCTAGAGAAAGGCGGCTTCGACAAATACATGGGAACGTATGGCGAATACACCTGTTTCGCACCCATAAATGACGGTGTAGACAAATATCTCGATAGCTTGTATAACGATGAATCGTACCTGATTTCGAAGGCCAAGCTGAAACACAACGGTATTACTGAGAGCGCTAATTGGAACAGCCTTGACGTCATGGCGAAGGTAGACTTGATGTCGGACTCACTGTGTGATGACATTGCCCGCTTCCACCTGTCGGGTGAAGAGCACATGCAGGTAGACCTGGACGGTACAGCCACTACTTGGACTACGATGAAGACAGGTCGTAGCATACGCGTCGGCACCTTCGACGAGGATGCCTACAAGGAAGAATACATCGGTCTGACCAGCCTCAATGACATTGCCGCCATTATCGAAGGCGATATTGAGGCCATCAACGGTGTATTGCATGTATGCTCTAACGTCATACCACGCTCTGACCGAACGACTGATGACCAGTTGCGTGTAGAGGGTGAGAAAGATCTTAAGATTTTCTATGAAGCCCTTGAACTTACAGGATTAACTGACATCCTCATGACTGAGATGAAACGTAATGAGGACGGTACTACCAAGACCTACGATTTGGGTAACAACCACAACGATCGTGACGGTAACTCACTCTATTATCCAAAAGAGTGTATGATTAAATGGACGGTCTTTGCCGAGACCGACGACGTGTTCCAGGCTGCTGGCATCAATAGTTTTGAAGACCTGAAGGCCAAGTGTGCAGAATGGTACGGCAACTGCGGTGAATGGTATGACTATATCATCGAAAAAGGTATAACCATCAGCACTGGCGATGACTACAAGAACCCGTTTAACGTCGTGAACATGTTCATGGCTTACCACATCCTGCGTGCCGGTATGCCTATCGACCGTATAGTTTACGAGAAGAACAAGCAGACCGATGCTTCCTGGAACTTCTGCTTTGGCTATGAGCCTCAGGAGTATTTCGAGACGATGCTTCCCAACACAATCCTAAAAGTGTGGGAAACCAATCCTAAGACTACCAAGGATCTGTGGCTGAATCGTTATCTGACAAACAATACAATGACTTCAAAACTGGGTCTTTGCTGTATAGGAAATGGGGATGAAGACCATCAGCTTATTTTTAAAGGCGTACCTGTTGACCGTAACAGCAGTGTGGAAACATTAAATGGCTATATTCATCGCATCAAAGGCATCTTGAAGTATGACCAGAACGCAAGAAACGGACTCAAAGAGCGCCTACGCTTCGACTCTTCAACGTTCCTCTACGAGCTGATTAATAATGGCCTGCGTGGTGCTACACCTGCAGAAGTCAGTTCCATGAATGGTGGCGGCGATGGTAACCGTGTGGCATTCGAGAACACATACTTTGACAATATCGTATGCTATAATCCTGGCACTCTGCTCCGCTTCAACGTGATGGGAGCGTGGCGTGCACATAACTCCGACCAATTCCAGGGTTGGGATGTTTACGACTTTGCCATCAAGTTGCCACACGTACCTACAGGCGACTACGAATTACGTATTATTTATCCGCCTATGGCACGTGGAGGACTGATGCAGTTCTATCTCGGCAATTCGTCCAAGCAGTCGGATATGGTGGCCATTGGCATTCCTTTCGATGCCTGTGCTAACCCATACGAAGATGCCACCATCGG
>Ga0247610_10006916_pt1 | contig 11705 bp, 9 predicted proteins | sample 174DNAGHGhighgp2_FD_193483 | JGI IMG/M metagenome (GOLD analysis project Ga0247610, IMG submission 193483) | Sheep rumen microbial communities from Palmerston North, Manawatu-Wanganui, New Zealand - 1742 DNA GHGhigh gp2 | ecosystem: Host-associated > Mammals > Digestive system > Stomach > Rumen ...
AATTATCTTATTAACTTCTTCTGCATTTTTAGGATTAAGATTATATATGTATCTACCTACTGTTAAAATTTTATCTCGATACTCTTCTCTAACATTATCAATATTTCTACAATAATTAATAATAGACTTTTTCCATTTATCAAATATAAATAATTGAAATTGATCATAATAATAAGGAGTATATCTATTATGTACTTTATTATCTTTACCGCATTTAACTAAAGCACCATAAAAGTCTCTTCCACTACAATAACAATCAAGTACTCTATCTATTGTATTAATATTAATTGGATTACTAATTTGACTATATAAATCAACCATCTAACCATCCCCAATAGTTACCATATTATACCATAAAACCATTTAAAAGTAAATTAAAACTAGACATAGTCTAGTTATATATTATTAATTCATGTTGACATCTAGTACACGCAACATAAAGTAAATTAGTTTCATTTTTACGATAAGTATTCTGTCTGTTATTATAAATAATAACACTATCAAATTCTAATCCTTTAGAAGCATAAGCAGGTATAATTATAGATTTCTTATTAAATTTCTTACTCTCTGCATTAACTAATGAGATATCAATGTCATTCTTAATTAATTTATAAATGCTTTTAGCTTCTTCATAATCTTTAGTTATTAAAGCAAAAGATGAATAATTATTTCTTAAATAATTAATATCTTCAATTAACCTACCCTTAATATCATTAACACCTTTTCTAATAATAACAGGTTTACCAGATTCTCTTCTAATCGCATTAACATGTTTAAGTCCTAATATCTTATTAGTATAATCAATTATCTCAGGAGTAGATCTATAAGTCTTTAATAATTCTAAATATCTAGAATCTCCTCTAAATAAATCAATTAAATCTTCTAATGAATTATAGTGATAATATGGATTAATATTTTGATTAATATCACCTAAAATAGTAAATTTAGCTTTTTTAAATATATTATTAATAATTATATATTGAAGTCTATTATAGTCTTGTGCTTCATCTATTATTACATGTTTAATTCTACCTTCATAAATAAAGCCCTCTAAATATCCCTTTATATAAGCAAATACTAATGCATCTTCATAATTAATAGTATCATTCTTAAGCATCTGTTTTATCTCTTTATCAGTCATACTACATCTTGCATATTCACTTCTATAAAAGTCACCCATAATCTCTTTATAATCTTTTTTAAAATTACAATTATTATTTAATTGTTTTAAGAATGCCTTAATTTTTTTATCACTACCATTATAATAATTTGAACTAAGTTTTTCTGCTATCTCATCTACTCTTTCAAATAATGGTAATTTACTATATCTATCATGTAACATATCATTTAAATCATCTTTAAGTATTAGATTATTATCTTCTTTAAAATCTTTTAAATATTTACAATTTTCTACATAACTTTCTAAATAAGCATCTAAATCATCAATTATTTTATCACTTTGTTTATAAGTAACTAAATCAGGATTAGTCTCACTATATGAGTAGTATCTAGCAACAAAATCAGTAAATGTTTCTACATCTTTATATTCAGTAATAAAAGAAGATAAATAATCAGAAAAAGTAGTTTGTAAAGTATTATCTTCTCCTAAAGAAGGTAAAACATCAGAAATATATTCTGTAAAGATATTATTAGGTGAGAATACTAAAATATCATTACTTGTTAAATCTTTTATTCTATAAAGTAAAAATGCTATTCTATGAAGTGCTACTGTAGTCTTACCAGATCCAGCAATACCTTGAACTATTAAATTATCATCATCAATATTTCTAATTACTTTATTTTGTTCTTGTTGAATAGTATTAACAACATTTTTCATTTTATCAGATGACTCTTCTGCCAATACTTCTTGTAATACTTCATCATCAATATTTAAACTATTATCAAAGACTCCTTTTAATTTCATCTTTTCTATTTTATATTGTCTTTTTCTTTTTAATTCACCAAATATTTCTCCTCCAGGAGCCATATAACTACATTTACCTATTTCATAATCATAAAATAAACTACATATTGGACTTCTCCAATCATATAGAATATTATTAGAATCTTTATCTTTTAAATAAGTAAGAGACATATAAATATTATAAATATCTCCATCTTCATCTTTAAATACTATACTTGCAAAATATGGCTTATCTTTAATAGTACATAATCTTTTAAAATATTTTTGTTTTTGATAAGCTTTATCAGCCTCTAAAGCAGTAGCATACATTACTTGTTGAGCTTCGCCTTCATCAAAGTCATTAGCATTCTCCCACATCATCTTTTTAAACTCTGTAAGATTCTCTTCACCCTGTATTACATCTTTTCCTAAATCATCAAGAGTTTCACTAAGTAATGTACCTACTTTTTTTAATATAGTTTTTTCTATCTTTAGTTCATTTTCACTAATTGCCATACTATCATCCTCTAAAAAATTATATCAAAAAAAAAGAAATATATGAATTAATCATCTATTTCTTTACTATATTTTACTTATTTAATTCTTCAATTAAACTAACAAATTCATTTTGAATTTCTTCTAATCTTTCTTTAGTACTTGCTTCAAATCTAGCAGTTAAATTTGGGCCAGTATTACTTGCTCTTACAAGTGCCCATCCATCATCAAATAATACTTTAACTCCATCAATATCTAAATAATTATAATTCTTACTTTTAGCATATTCTAATACCTTATCTACTATTCCAAATTTAACATTATCTTCAGAATGGAATTTTAATTCATCAGTAGAATAATAATTATTAATACCACTAATTAAATCAGCCACTGATTTATCAGTATTAGATAATATTTCAAGGAGTCTTAAACCTGCATATAATCCAGAATCAAATCCAGGCCATCTATCTCTAAAATATACATGTCCTGATAATTCTCCTCCAAAAGGAAGATCCATATCACGAACAGCAGCCTTAGTATAAGAATTACCTGTTCTATATGTAATTGGTTTACCACCTAATTTTTCAATTTCATCAGCAAGAGACTTAGAACATTTAACATCAAATAAGAATTCTTTTTTAGAAACTTTATTGATAATATCTCTAACTATCATAATCATATATTTATCTGTAGGAATAAATTCAGCATTAGCTGTAACTAGTCCCATTCTATCTCCATCGCCATCAAAAGATAATCCGATATCAGCACCAGTCTCTAATACCTTTTGTTTTAATTGTTCTAGATTATCTTCAACACAAGGATCAGGATGATGATTAGGAAAATTTCCATCACTTATATCATTGATATAGATTAAATCAACTGGAAACAAATTATATATATCTTTAACAATAACAGAAGTAGTACCATTTCCTGGATCAATAACTGCTTTAACACGTCTATTTCCAAAATGTAAATTACTTCTAAATAATTCTATATAATCTTCTCTAATATCATATTTTTCTTCATGAGCCTCTCCTGTAGAGAATTCTCCTTTTAAAATATACTCTAAAAAATCTTGTATTTCTTTTCCTTTACAGTTACCAGATTCATCAAAAGCAAATTTAAATCCATTATCATCTTTAGGATTATGTGATGCCGTAACCATAACTCCAGAATATATTTTAAGCTTAATACAAGCATAATAATACATTGGAGTAGTAACTAATCCTAAATTAACAATATTAATACCAGACTCCATAATACCAGTCTTTAAAGCCTCAAATAAACTATCACTACTTAATCTATTATCATGACCTATAACAGCAGTAGTCTTACCAATAGATTTAACATAACTACCAAAGCCTCTACCAATAGTATAAGCAGTATCTTCATCTATTTCACTAGGATAAATACCTCTAATATCATAACCCCTAAATATATTCTTACAAATATTTTCTTTTATTTTCATAAACCCTCCTAATCTCTACATCTTTCACTAGTATGATTCTCTAATGGTAAATAATTATTAACATCAGGTAATGAGAAAGTAATCTTATCATCTCTTATAGGACTATCTCCACTACCTCTCTTTTTACCACATGCTAAATAATATTTAAATTTAAATTTACCATCTTTCTTTATTACTCTAACAAAAGTATTATTACTATAGCAAGTCATTCCATCAATATTAATATCTTTAATCAACATATGATCTTTAAAATCTTGATATGTAATAAATACACATTGTCCTCTACCATCAATTATTTGACCAGTCTTCAAATAATCTTGTAATCTATTAGCATCTAATTTAGCAAGATCATCATCATATAAGAATAAATCTTCTTCATATGCATCAACATATAATTTAGCAGCTGCTATTAAAGCATCACCATAAGTTTGATACTTTTGATAAGTATTATCTTCTTGTAATTTTCTAATTGCTGGAAAAGACATCGAAAGTATAATACCAATTATTATTATCGCAACTAATAACTCAATTAATGTATAACCCTTATTATTCATATTTATCCTTCTTTCTAATTTTATCTAATATCTTATTAATAGTATTAATAGAATCACTACTCATCTTAATATGAGGGAATGAATCAATAAATCTCTTGTAAAAGTATGTTCTTCTAGTAAGAGATGCAAATAACTCTTTTCTTATTTCTTCTGTATTATCTCTATGTTTTAATAAATTACTATGATCTTTTAATTTAATAATAACTGATGTTGAAAAGAAAAAGTCTATTAACATAATAATAAATAATATTATTGAAATAATTATTAATACATTCTTAGGAATAGAATCTAAAAAACTATATAAATATTTATTAGCAAACAAAGTAATAATAATACTACCTAATCCAAATAATAATCCTGTATCAAGTGCAATTCTACCATTAATATCAAACTTCTTATAAGAATAATCCCACCATCTAACATGAAATATTACTTCTAATAAATAACTAGTTAAATATTCAAGTATTAAACATGATATTAATCCAAATACAAATAATACTAAATAATCATTTTTATAGGTATCTAATACTACTAATATAAATAAAGAACCAAATCCAAATATTGGTAAATAAGGTCCTATTAGATAACCTCTACTTAAACATATTTTCTTTTTATGATAACTTACACTAATAACTTCACATAAATAACCAATAAAAGAAAATATAAAAAATATAATAAAATAATAAGCAAAACTATATAACATATTATCTACCCTTATCAATATTATAAAACAGAATAAACTAAAAATAAAGAAAAATAGGACATAGTCCTATTTATCCAGTAATACCTTTTATTAAACCAAAAGATAATATCATCATAATAATACTTGCCATAAAAATACCTATCATTGCTGCTAAGAAAGCTTTCTTTCTATCCATTTCAAGTAATGCCGCAATTAAGCATCCTGTCCAAGCACCTGTTCCAGGTAATGGTATTCCAACAAAGAATACTAATCCCCAAAAGCCATATTTTTCTATTTGATATTTATGTTTATCAGCTTTACGATCTACCCAATAAGCTATTTTATCTAATCCTTTAACTTTCTTCATCCAATTAAGAATAGAAGTAATAAACCATAATATAAATGGAACTGGTATTATATTACCGATAATAGCAATAATATAACTTTTAATTGGATCTAAATCTATTAAAGCAGCTGCTATTAAAGCACCTCTTAATTCTAGTATAGGCATTAAAGAAATAATAAATACTATTAATTCTTTACCATATTTAAATGCAAGAAGTCCTCCAAATGCACCAACTAACCATTTAACAATCTTTTCTGCCATTAACCTTCTCCTAACTTTCTAATATATGCATAACTAGTGGAATAATATGTTTCTTACGAGACAAGCATCCATCTATAAAGTCCCCTTCTCCAACATCTCTTTGATACATTAAATCTAATATATTTTGAGATTTTCTATTATAAATAACATAACTACCATTTTTAACAATATCTGTGACATATAATGCTACTAAAGAGAAATTATTTGCACTACTTACTTTATCAAGTACATCTATATATCCTTCTAAATCTTTTTCTATTTCATCAAAATTCATAGTAAAGAATTGACCTACTGCAAATGTTTTCTCATTAACAGTAAATAATTTATAATCATTATATAATACATCTTCTTTAGTCATACCATCTAATGAAGTACCAGATTTTAATAAATTCATACCATATTCAAAATAATCTACTTTTGCTATTTTAGATAATTCTGTAACTGCATCTTTATCAATAGAAGTAGTTGTAGGACTCTTTAGTATTAATGTATCAGAAAGTATTCCTGATAATAATACACCTGCAATCTCTCTAGGAATAGCAACTTTACTATCTTTAAATAAAGTATAAATAATCGTACTAGAAGATCCAACAACCATATTTCTATAATTAATAGGATAACTTGTAGTAATACTACCTAAAGCATGATGATCCACTATTTCTAATATTTCTGCTTCTTCTATACCATCAGCACTTTGTAATTTTTCATTATGATCAACCAAAATAACTTTCTTAGGTTTCCTCTCAGATAAATCTGTTATTTTTAATAATCCTAAACATTTATTATGTTTATCAATTACTGGATAATTAGTATGTTTTTGTACATTATTAATATCTATAATATCAGAAACATAATCTGTTTCTTTTAATGTAATTGGTTCTTTTAATTTTAATAATGTTTTTATATAGTTAGATAATACTATTAATTTAGAAACACGATAAGTATCATAAGGTGTTCTAATAATACTAACACCAGATTCACGAGCTAATTTTACATGTTCATCTTTAATAAAAGAATCTCCTGATAAAATAATAAGTTTAACTTTACAATTTATAGCATATTCAATAACACTATGTCTATCTCCAACAATTAATACGTTATTAGGATCTAATTTAACATTAGTAAGTATAGTTGTACTACGATATGCTGCAACATTTAATCTACCAACTATCTCATCACTTGCTCTTACAATTTCTTCTCCTTTTAAAACATGAAGAATATTATCATAAGAAGTATATAAATCTTCTACGTTCTCATTAACTAAGTTATGAGATAAATCTTTTAATGTTATTAAACCTTCAAATAAACCATTTTCCTTAACAACAGGAATACCAGTTAATTCTTCCTTTAACATTTCTTGATATCCATCATACACACTATTAGTATCTTTTATTAAGAAACCTTTATGATAATGAACATCTCTAAGTTGTAATTTAACATCATTTAAATATCTCGGTTCTTTTACACCAAAATAATCAAGTGCATATTTAGCTTCCTTATTAATAGAACCTAATACTCTAGCCTCAGTATTTTCTCCCAATTCATTCTTTAAATAAGAAAGAGCTATTGCTGACATCACAGAATCCGTATCAGGTTTTCTATGTCCAAATATATATGTTTTCTTCATCTTAATCTCTCTTCTTTCTACCTAATTATAACATAACTTATACAAAAGAAAAAGAGATATAAATCTCTATTTTAATAATGCTATTAATAAAAATAATACTGTATTAGAAAGTGATTTTAAACTCCACTTTATAGATACAAATCTTTCATATATAGCAGCAACATCATCTACTCCATCAACTATCCAACTTTCAAGATATTTAGGCATCTTTCTAGTTATTGGATACATATGCTTAGAAATAATATCTGCTTCTAATTCACTAATATCAAAATACTTCTTTGCATTCTTTAAAGCTACATCAGGATGATTAATAAGTCTTTTACGTGAAGAATCATCTGCTACCTCATCAAAGAAAAAATCATGTAAAAGTGCTGCTTTAGTAGCTGATTCATAATCTAAATTTAATAATTTAGTTATTCTATATGTATGTAAAGCTACTCTTCTAGAATGATCTAATCTAGTTGTTCCATGATGTACATAATTATTAAGTTCTAATACTTTAGGATGACTAGCATATTTTGAAATAATTGTCTTGTATTCATAATCATTAAATTTAGCCATAAACCGCTCCTTCCTAGTAAATATTAACATAGAAAAGAGACTCATATAAGTAAAAATACCGATAATTTACAATTATTTACAAAAAAACTAGATTAATTCACTAGTTCATTTAGAATCTTATCTAGTTCTTCATTATCACTATCAGTAGTCTTAACTACATCTTGTTCATTATTAAACCATACTGGTAAATTATTATCATTTTCTTTAGTTTTACTTTTAGTTGTATCACTCTTTTGTAACATCTTCTTAGTCTTTTTATGTTCTTTCTCAGCAATCTTCATCGCATCTTCTACTGTTTCTATTTTAGATCTCTTCCATTGACCAGCAATAGTCTCAACATATGATTTACTTAATTTTTCATTATTAGTTTTTAAAACATAACTTATTAATACATTAATAACTCCAGGATTAAGTTTTTGATCAATCATTAAATTCTCAATTAACTTCATATCTCTTTCAGTAGGTTCTCCACCACCATACTTAGCTTTTAAAAATTGATATGGGGTAAGATTCTCAAAGGTATAAACCATCTTTGCCCATTTAGAATTATCTCCTTCAGGCTTCTTTAAAAATTCTGGTTGCTTATTATAAATAAGTGTAGGAAGATTACCACTATTATCAAATTTATAGAAATCACGACAATTCTTTCTAAGTAATGTTCTATCAATTGACTTCTTATCATTTAAACTACTATCAATTATACCAATCATCTCAGTAGTATTTAATTTATAGATGTATGCCAAATTAGTAATTAATTCTTTCAAATCATTAGTTAAACTCTTATTATAACTATCTTCAAGTAAATTAAAATCTATCTCAGTTTTTATAACTAAATCATTAGATTCCTTTTTATAGTAATTATTACTCTTCTCCATTACAGTACCACTTACTGATCTAAAGACTTCATCAAATGACTTAGTAATATCATCAAAACCTCTAAGATTAATATTTGGTATTTTAAAATAATTAACTACTTTCTCATACTCTTTATTACCTAAGTTATTATATAAAACAATATTTAAAATAGGATGATTTAAGAATTCATTAGCTTCTAATGGAGAATATAATGAATAAATAAACTGATTAACATTATCTTTCTTGAAATGAGTTTTTAATAATCCAATTGCTTCAAGTTTTTCTCTAGCCTCAACTATATCATCTAAACTTAATTGCATTCTAGACATAAGATAATGATGAGTCTTTCTATCACTCATTAATTCATCTCCAATTAGATCTGATATTAATGTATAGTATAATGCAACTGCTACATGACCAATAATTGGTTGATATAACATAGAAACAATTTTCTTATCTTTCTCAGTAATAATAGATTTATTAATAACTATGTATAAATCTGCTGGTACAACATTAATACTATTCATAATATCATCCCCTATAAATATAATATAACAAAAAATAAAAGAATACTACAAGTATTCTTTGTTATAAACTTCTAATCCATTCAATAACCATATTCATATCTATCTTAGTAAAATATATAAGTGCAAAACTTGTAAGAAGAAATGGTCCAAAAGGAACAATATTTTGTTTTTTCTTTAAAAGTATTATAAATGAAACAGGTAATGCAATAAATGATGCTATAAATAAGAGAACTAATCCTAAGAATGGATGAAGTACTAAACCAATAACAAACATTAATTTAATATCTCCTCCACCTAAAGATTCTTTTTTAAATATAAAATTACCTAATCTCATAATAAAATACATTAAAAAGAATAAAGCAAAACCAGATAAGATATAGAATAATGAATACATTAATCCATGATTTAAAGTATTAATTATAATAAAATAACCACTAAAGAAGATTAATACTTCATCAGGAATAATCATATATGTTAAATCTGATACTGATAATATTATTAGAAGCGATACTATTCCTAAGGCTATTAATAAATCATATGATAAACCAAAAGCATAATAAGAAAGTGCAAATAAAACTCCACAGAATATTTCCATATATGTAGAAACAGGACTTATTTTAGTACCACAATATCTACATTTACCTCTTAATAATACATATGAAATAATTGGTACTAAATCAAAAACTGATAAATCATGTTTGCAATTATCGCAATGACTTCTTCCTTTAATAAAATCAATATGTTTAGGAAGTCTTAAACCAATAACTGTATAGAATGATCCAAAATAAGTACCTAAAATAAAAAAGATAATTAAATAAATCAATTGCATATTATAATTACCTCCTTTATTTAATCTGACTATAAATTGAGAACATTGGTTGAATAATTGATACTAAGATAACACCAACTATAACAGCAAGGAAACAAATCATCAAAGGTTCAATTAAACTCTTCATCTGATCAATAACAGTTTTATGTAACATTTGGAAGTGAGCCGCAACTTTTTCCATCATTGTACCTAACTGACCAGTAGACTCACCAGTAACAATCATTTCATAGGCAACAATAGGAATAGCCCATTCTCCACGGAATGCTGATGATATAGTATCACCTTTAGCTAAGTTCTCTAATGTTTTATCAATAATTCTTTTGAATATTTCATTATTTGTAATCTTAGATAAGATTTCCATAGAGTCAGTAATAAATACACCATGGTTTATTAATGATGAGAATGTTTTTGTGAAGTTTGCAGTTTCATTATAAATAATGATATTACCAAATACAGGCATTCTCATTAAAATCGTTTGAACGGTCTCTCTAAATTTCTGAATCTTTTTATAACAATACCAGAATGTAACAACAATAGCTACTATAACTGCTACTAAAACATACCATCTCTCACGAATAAAATCACTTATCGCAATAATTGCTCTAGTTAAGGCAGGAAGTTCAGCTCCTTGATCTTCAAACAATTGAGTAAATTGAGGAACTAAGTAAGTAAGCATGAAGATTAAAACTCCAAATGCCAAAGTTAAAACAACTGCTGGATATGTCATCGCAGATTTCATTTGTTTCTTAGTTTGATCCATTGCTGTATAATATTCAGCCATATCATCCAAAATAGTTGGTAAATCACCCGTCATTTCAGCTGTCTTTACCATGTTTATTAATAATTTAGGATAAGTTGTAGGTTGCATTGCCATTGCATCAGAAAAACCTTCACCTTTTAATAATTCATAAACTAATTGGTTAAAGCTTTTCTTTAAACCAGGTTTCTTAGTTTGCTTAGCAAGAATCTTAACAGAATCTGAAAGTGGAATACCTGATTTAATATATGTAGATAATTGAGTAAGTGAGAAAGCTAAATCATTAGCACTCATCTTACCATTACCACCAATATCTATATCCCATTTAGATCTAACTTTAACTTCTAGTACTTGATAATCCTGACTAATTAAGAAGTTTCTAACATCATTTTCATTTTCAGCATCAAAAGTACCAGTTTCTTTTTTACCTAATTGATTAATAATAGTATATCTATAATTAATCATTGGTTTTCTAACTTTTTCTTGAGTCTTATCAAAACCCTCTACTTCATCAAGGTCTCCATCTGAATTATCTTGAGACTCTCCATTTTGACCATTAGCGTCTGCTCCCTGTTGTTGATTAGAATCAGTACTTGGAGTAGTTCCCCCTCCAGCACCACCTTCAGCAGTAGCTTGATCAGTTTGAACAGTACCATCAATATTCTCTTGATTGATCATGGTACCGCCTTCACCAATACGCTTTTTATCTTTTTTATTACCTTTACCCTTTAAATCTTCTTCATTGATTTCTACTACAGGAGCATCAGGTACATCAGCAGCTGTAGTTGGTCTTCCACCTGCTTTAAATGAGATATCTTCATCGCTAGCGGCATCTTGTAT
>Ga0247610_10006917_pt1 | contig 11703 bp, 13 predicted proteins | sample 174DNAGHGhighgp2_FD_193483 | JGI IMG/M metagenome (GOLD analysis project Ga0247610, IMG submission 193483) | Sheep rumen microbial communities from Palmerston North, Manawatu-Wanganui, New Zealand - 1742 DNA GHGhigh gp2 | ecosystem: Host-associated > Mammals > Digestive system > Stomach > Rumen...
GTATGAAATAGCAAAACTCATGGGTAATACACCAGAGGTCGCAAGTTCAACTTATATTCATAGTGATAACAACATAGATGAAATTATTAAAAAATTAGAAATTCAAAAAGTTTGAATATTTAAGGCTCAAAATGTGATTTTTTCACTTATTCTTACTTTATTCTTACTTGAAAAAATAAAAAGCGGCTTAACAAAGCCATTTTTTTTAATTTTGGTGGACTTGGGGAAATTAGCACACATTTTTTCACATTTTTTCAAATACTTTCAAATAGTTTCAATTTTTTGGCTTAATGTAGCCATTTTTTACTGTATAAAATATACACTTTTGGAAAAAACTTTCAAATTTTTTCATTTTCTTTCGTTTTATTCTTACCTAATTCTTACTTTTAGGCAATAAAAAAAGAGGTAGCATTTAAGCTACCTCACGATTTAAAGTTGGTTGAGTTCCATAACCTAGTAAAATAGGTTTAATTTCATCAGCTTTTTTTTCTTCAATTTTCTTTTCTTCTAACTTTAAAGCCTTTTCTTTTGCTCTCTGTTCTTTCCAAGCATAATATTGTTTTAAGATATCTATCTTACAAACATAAGAAGCTGTAATTGTTGAATCATAGATTCTATCACTTTCGACTAACGCAGAAAGCACACGAGTTATAATCATTACTAAACTTGATAATACATTTGCAATAATTTGTATTGTTGTTGCTTCTCCAAAGCTCCAAATAGAAATTGACAAAATAATTGTTGCTAAAAAGTATGCCCAAATTTTATTAAATGATTTAAAGTTGAATTGTTTAACCCAAGCTCTATTGCCTCTGGTTTCAATTTTACTATTTCCACCAACACGCTCGATATTCTCAAAATCATCATAACAAACGATATAATACTTAACTCTAACAATATCAATAACTTCTTCAACTCGTTTAGGTGTTATTTCTTCTTTTAAAGTGTCAATTTTGGCTTTTAAACGAGTTTTCTTTTTAAGATTGAAGGTTTTTATACGATTACGTTCTAACTTGTTTATACGCCTATTTATGCTTGTTACATAAGTTGTTGTTTTAGTCTTTAGGTTAAATTCTTCTAAATACTCTTTCATGTCAAGCTGTTTATCTTTATTCAAATCATTATATTCTTTTTTAACAGCAATAACATTATCTCTATTTTCGGTTTTTTCAAATCTAGCATTAACTACAGCTCTATAAAGTAAAAAGATACATACAGTAAGAGCCACAGTTCTAATCCAAAATGTTGGATTAGCCATTTTTGAAAAATCAAAACCCATAGCAATAATTTGTATACCAACAATAGCAACAGCACTAATTATTATTTCAATTAGTGCAGCTACATATTTAGGCTTTGAATACTTATTAACTAAAGCAGCAGCCTGTTGGGTTGAATCATCAACTATTCTATTAAATCTTGAAATATAATCATTATTAGTTTGTTGTTCCATAACTCACCTTTTAATTTTTCATTGCATCAGCACGCTTATCGATTTCAAGTTTCTTTTGTGCTTCTTTTCTTAAATATCTTTCAGCTTCTAAATACTTTACTGCGATGTTATCTAAAATAATTGATGCAATAATTGAAATCATGCAATATAGAATTGTATCGCAAGCTAACTCAACATTTTGTTTTATAAGTTGCACAGCAATAATTATCAATATAGGTATAACAAGACTAAAAACCAAATTAGATGTAAATTTTACAATTTGTTGTGCCTTTGTTATTTCTGCCATTTCTTTTATAAAATTCTTTAATGATTCTAAAATATAGACAGCAAAGCAAACAACTAAAATTAAGCCTATGCCTGTAAGTCTAGTGCTTGAGTTCTTTATTAAATCGTATCTTGATGCAATTATAATAATAGGGATTAAGAGCATCCCAATTAAGTAGATGCTCTTATAAATCCAAAATACTTTTCTTAATTTGGATTGTTCCCAATTTGCAATATTTTTAAACCACATAGGAAAACCTCCTATTCATTTAAAGACTTGATAACGTTAGATAGTTCAGTTGAAATTACCTTTGTTTGCTCGTTTTGAGCCTCTTTTAATTCTTGCTTGTGTTCTTCATTAGACTTTTCAATTTGAGACTTTAAATCATCGATAGTCTTTTCAAAGTTGTTTATCATTTCTTCAACTTTTTGTTGATGCTCGGCATCTAGTTTAGCCATTGCCTGTTGATATACATCACTTTGTCTAATAGATTTAGTGTGAGATTTGATTAAGCCTAAACCAAAAGCACCAATAACACCGATATTTAAAACAAAGTAAGTAATAATCCAACCTATAATCGCTTCTGCATCTTTCCAAGAAAGTTTATTTAATCTTTCAATAAAAAGGTCTACAACAGCCTTTTCTTCCTTTGTAATAGGCTCTTGTTCAGTTGTTTCTTCTTCCTCTTGTGGCTCTTCTTCTTGAGTAGTTGGCTCTTGAACTTCTGACGAAGTTACTTCACTAGCCTGTAAACTTAACCCAATAAAAAATGTTAGAGCTAACCCTAACATTGTTGAAAACATAATAATAAATTTTAAACTTTTTCTCATTTTTAAAATATATTCCTTTCCTATTATTTAGTATTAAGCATTGCAGTAATTGCAATTTGCTTTTTCAATGTTTCTTTTAACACTTGATTTTCTTTTTCTAGCTTATCAGTTCTTTCAGTTTGAGAAGTTAGAAATTGCCCTAGAGTTAATCCTGTTTCTTCATCCAAGATTAAATCTTTAACATTTACAAATTTAGTTGTGTGAGCCTTTGGATCATCAGCAACGCATACTTGATTTTTTCTCATTTTTCTAACCTCCCTAAACCTCGTGCAAGTAGAAATAATAACTTGCTGTATCATCATCACCTATATCTGATGTGTCTATAGTTTCAATGCCCGTTCCTGTATTATCTATAACATTTACTTTAGTTTCTCCCTCTAAATATTGAACTGCTGTTGCATTAGGACAAGTGACAGTGATTTGACCACCATCCCAATAAGAAGCATTAGGTTGTATGTCTTGACAAATATATTCATCAGTAGTGTATTCATTACTTAAAATTTTTAATAAATTTAAGCCATTATTCTTTGTCATAACACCCGCACTATAACCTGATTCATTTTGAGAAATAATAATATTAGTTCTAAATACAGGTTGATAACCATTAGCATATAAAGTTAATTGATAAGCATGATATGCAGCGGTAGGGAACGGAATATCACCAGAACCATCAAGTGAGAATCCACCAACAGTTTTTATATTCTGACCTGTGCCTGTAAAAACTAAAACTCTATTTTTAGTTTTATAAAGTTCATCAATCTCTTTTTGCTGTTCGATATCGTGTTCGTGGTTGGTTAAAACTACATCAACCAAGCCATTGTCGAAAGAAACAATAACAGGCACAGCGTTATTATATGTATTAACAGGCTCTATTGTTCCGTTAGCCTCGATAGGTATATGCACCTCATCTAGTAGACTTGATACATCAGTGATTACAGGTGTTGCTAGTTCGTAGTAAAGATATACACCACTCATTGCTGTTTTAAAGGCTGTGCCATCAGTGTAGGCATAATCTTTAACATATAAACTATTACTATCACTAGCAATATTATAAGATTTATCATACCTAGTATCACTAGCATAATTTGCATTATACAAGTAATAATAAGCAACTTGTATAAAACTATTTGAAATAATCAAATTGTTATCAGTAACCCATTGTGAGCCACTTGGCTTACTATTGTTTAAATTAGCAATAAAGCAATTTGCTGAAGAATTATAAACCCAATCCAAACTACCCAAATCAACCCTACCAACAAATTGTTTAAAAGGTTTGTATTCATTCAAACTCAAGTCTAGGTAGTTGTAGCAATTCTGATTTACACCCCAACCATAGCCTGTTATACTTATTATTGCTTGTGGTATTGCTAGTTCGTGCTTACTATATGGGTAGTATTTGCCGTTTATTTCAGCGTTTGACACGTTGATACATATATCGTGGTTATAGGTTGTGCCGTATGAACTATCAGTTCTAAACTTAATATAGTAACAATTTGTAGGTGTTACAAATGAGATAGGTGTATCATCATAACTACCTAAATAGTTTTTATTGGCATCATAGAAACAAACAACTTCAACAGGTTTTCCGTTTGAAGTATTGTTTATAGCATAATTTGTAGTAGGTAATACCCTAATAAAATTTTTACTTCTAATTTTACTACCTACTTCATTAGCACCTGTTACTAGACTTATACTTCCAACTTCCCATTGTTCATCCCACCTATTAGTGCCTGTTTCTAACAACTTTGTTACTGCGCTGTTGCGGATGCTACCGCTGTCATAAGCGTTATACACATTTACATCTATGCCACGCTTTAGTAGTTCAGCCTTTGCTACATCTACATCAGTTGTGTCGATACCCATTGCTGTTAGGTCATACATCATAAATAAATTACAACTAATATAAGCATTTGCTACACTTGTATCACTAAAAGCACCTATTTCATCAGTTGCACTTTGTCTAGTTTGAATAAATGTATTTAGTCCTAAAGAAAGAGTATTATTATCAACACCTTTCAAACCACCTTTAACAACTAAACCCTCGCTAAATGCTGTTAAGTTAATTGTAAATAAATACTTGTGGTTTGGCTCACAAGTAAAGGCTTGTCCAAAACCTACATTATTACCACTATTATTAGTTGTTGCTGTTAAAACACCATTTGAGATAGAAATTGTAGAAACGTGTAAGTAATCTCCCCAATTACTATTACTTGAAAAATTACCATTTTTAACAAGTTGATTAACTTTCCAACTCATACCGCCAATACGTTTTAAGGTTGCTAGTCCTTTCGCACTTGTTGGCACTTCTACTACGTTTGCCACTGTGTCAGTTGTGGTTTGGACACTATCTAAAATAGTTTTTATGGCTTCAATATCTGTTTCAGTTGCTAGTCTTTGCCAAGTAGTCCATAATGATAAACTGCCAGAAATATAGCATCTTCTCACATAAACTTCTCTAGTGTTTGCTTCAATTGCTATTTGAGTTGCATCATTGTTATTTTCATCATAATTTCCATTTGGGTAAGACCGAGTATTTACTACAATCATATATAAAGCGGTTGTATTCGCAGGTCTATTAGAACAATTACCACCTACAAAATAAAAGCCATTTGCTCTAATGTTGTTTAAATCAACATTAGTAAGGCGTTTACTTCTTTTTAATGCTTTAATTTTTTTAACTAATTCTTGTAAGCCTTCATAATCTAAATATTCTTCATTTGGCATTTCACTTCACCTCACTCAAATAGGGCATCAATTTCAGCATTTGATATTGCTGTCATTGAATTTTGTTTGCCCTGTAATGCTTGATAAACCGCAGATGATGCAACAGGTCTACCATCAGTTTGTAAAACACTTGTCGCTACATTTATTTCGCTTGGAAAGAAAGTAATTTCTGTAGTTGTGATTGAGCCTACCCATCTATCTGGCACATCAGTTTGTGTAACATAAACCTCATCACCAAGTTTTAAATCACTCAAATTTACATCTACGCCATCGACATCTTTAATCTTATTGCTTTTTGAAAGTGTAATTGTGTTTTGGGTAGAATTAAAACTTGAATTGACATAACCTGTTATCGCTGTATCATCAATAACTACGTTTTTAGTTCTTCCTGCTGCAAGTTCTACAATACCGTCTAGTAGAACTTGCAAATCATTACCATCAAGGCTAATACTTGTGAAAGTACCATCTGTAGCTTGTACTTGTGAAGCTGAAATTATACTTGTTATTTGAGCATACTTACCCTTAATAGTTATTTCATTATCTTCTTTTTTAATGGCTTCGTTCCACTTATTTTTTTCGCCTTCAGTTACAAATTTATTTGTTCCATTTGTATCATCAACTAAATCAGAGCCTAACTTACTACTTAAAGTAATTTTAGATTGTAAATATTGTATGCCTTTTGTTACGCTCCAAGTGTCATTTGATTTGGTAAAAAATGCACTTCTAATACTTATTCCATCACTTTGGTCTATCATATCAGCTCTCTTGCTTGATGAAGTTGATTTAGAAACTAATAGAATTTTGTCTGCTACTGTTTCAACTATTACATCACCAAGCTGTAAATCTGCTATTTGTGCTTGAGTTAAGCTATCAACTAAAGTGCAAGTTATCTTTCTTGGTGCTGTTGTTTCTATATAAATTTTAAGTTTAGCTAAAAATCTACTTAACCCATCTAAATCTAAATATTTTTCGTTTGCCATATTTTCCTCCTAATTAAAAAGTGCATCGATTTCAGCATTTGTGATTTTATCTGTGCGTTTTATATATCTAGCATCGCCATCGCTTTGACTTAACTTATCGGCAACAGCTGCGGCTGCTTCCTGTGCTGTTTCTGCTGCATCTTTAACTGTGTCCTCTAGTTGTGCCATTTCAACTTTCATATCGTTCATAGTATCAACGATAGATTCAACATTTCCATCACCAATTACTAAAAACTCATTATCTACGTATATAGCATTTTCTACCTTTGTAGTTATCATTTGAATTGCTTTAGATTGATATAAATCATCTTTAGTCATATTAAAGTTAAATGTGACTTGCAAAGCACCTGCAACAGCAATATCTCTTTGTTGGAAATGTCCTTTCCAACCATAATAACCTGTTTCACTTAAATCAGTAGTTGATAGGGTATTGTAAATGCCTATTTCTCTACCATCAGCTCTTTTTACACTATATGTTGGGTAAATAGCTGTATATTGTTCCTTTAAAGATGTTGGTATGTAAATTTTAATCTCATCAAAGTTTGTAGAGCCTTTAACTATTACATCAATGTGATTATCTACAATTTCTTTAATGAGAAAATTCTCATCTAAAAATACTTTCATTTTTTCCTCCTATTAGTTTATTAACCAACCATTTGGTAAATATATAGTAAAAGATAAACTTTCATGTTCATCTTTATAAATTAAATAGTTGTCAGTTTGAGTTATGAAACTAACATCTATTGTAAAATTGTGATTCTCAACTAAAGGCAATTTCCTAGAATCATCAATAGTTATGCTATGTGCTGTATCACTATTATCAAAATGCACTATAGCAAGTGTATCGATTCCTAATGCCTCGCCCATATTATCAACATAACTAGCATCTTTTACAATGCGTTGATCTTGGCTTCCAATGTAATCATCATCTAAATAAGTGCCTGCAGAATAGTTGTTTGGTAAATTAACTACCAAAGTAACACCCGTAAAATCATTAGCATAAAAATTGCATCTTAATAAAAAGTCTTTAGTTGTATTATTTCTATACTTAAATTTAACATATAGATAATATGTATAAGTATGTGATTGTAAACCCTTTGAATCATTATATCTAAAATATAAATGTCTTTCTTTTGTGTTCTCTAATGCTAGTTTTGTAGCCTCGTATTGAGTTTTAACACCGATAACATCAGCCTGTTTGTTATAATCAATAGCTGCATTAACATCATAGGTTATATTTGACTTAAAAACACGCATTATAACGCTTTTTACATACCAAGTCTTATTGTCATACGAAAACTTGCTATAAGGCGTTAAATCGCAATTTTTACTAAATTGTAATGTAAGTTCTGGTGTGCCTAAAGAATTGTTAGAAAGCATTATGTTTTCAAGCATCAAATCATAATCAATGAAATTAGCACTATTTCCATAGCTTCTAGCACTTACTACGTGATTAGCAGCATTATAAGGTGCTGTCCTTTTCAAATCCTTTACATATTGACTTGTTATAGGTCTAGCAAAAGCTCGCCATTTAACATTTAAAGGGTTTGTGTCAAATAAGTTTAATCTAAACACGAAAGTGCAATAAGTAGTTTCACCACCACTTACATAAATTGGCACATCACTTTCATAAACAAAATATTCCTCAATATTTTCTAACATAGGCTTTGCGGATTCACCAATTAAATCATGAATCCAATCATCTTTATAAAACTCATAAATGCCTTTGATATAATTCTTACCACTTTCAAAGTAGCAATAGCTTGTTTGTTCTTGTGGCTCTAGCATCTCATAAACTTTTATATCTACACATTTATTAGATATATCAACCCACTCACCATAAACATAATAATTAGTTGCTATTACGTGATATGGTGGTCCAACACTATCAATATCATACTCGTATAAATATGGTTTAAAGTTTGGATGTGTTCGTTTAAGCTCATCAGCAATATCATCTAAATAATCAGCGTATTCTGTTATTTGATGCCAAGTTAGATTATTACTACCATAATGTTGAATAATAGCCTGTGCGGATTCAAATGTTATTCCAATAGTCACATTAACTACATGAGTTGCTTGAACATACAAGTTTCTAACATTTTCAACATTTGCAGGTAATTCGATATAGCAATTATCTTTTGAAATTGAATTGTTATCAGTTCTACAAGTTAAATCATCATATAGTGACACTGTGTTTCTATCTACTACATTATCAACTTGGCTTTCTAATGAATAACAATAATCATCTTGATTTTGTTCGTATTCAGCAAGTGTGATTCTATCATCATCTATAGCAATAGTTGGTATATTGAATAAATCAATAGGCTCAATTGCTAAACTAAAAGCATAAGCATTAGTTGTAATGCCTAAAGTAGTTTTAATCTTAAAATTGTGCCTTTTAAATATTTCATTTGCTATTTGATAAGCTGATACACCTTTATCGAAAGAATACATAATATTGTTAAACATAACATAAGTGCCGCTAAATGTTACATTATAGCCTGTTGTATTATGAATAATTACACTTAATTGTTGCAAGTATTCATAATCAGTATGATTTGTAAATGTTTTAGCTCCTATTTGTATAGCCTCTAATAATGCTGTTGGCTCTAACAATGTGACATCGTGTGTATAATACTTTTTTGAATTATGTTGCGTTCTTAAATATTTACTACATTTTGAATAACCAAAAAATCTTTTATTTGTATTCGCAAGTCTTACCTCGCCCATCTCAAACACTGTAAATGGTTGAATATTAAACTTTGCCAAACTAAATAGATCCTCTGGTATCATAATTTTAAAAGTAGTTAATGCGAAAGCATCATCACTTCTTGTTTGTGCATCATAATTTTGTAAATATGGTGTTATATCATAAGCATTTGATGGATTACTTCCATCGTTTGGGTAAATCCATATTTTCATATCGTTTACCTCCTAAATCCTATTGCTTCACCAACACTATTAAAACCTGCTCTTGCAAGTTTACGTTGACTAGCAATTTCATTTTGCTTATTTTCCCATGCTTGGTCTGCTGCTGCTGTAGCAACTCTTACACCAACCGCTGCAACAGCTAACGCAGGATTGATATAGGCTAAAATACCATAACCAACCATTTCAGTTGCATTGTTTATTGTTGCTTGGATATGCTTATCACCTAACCACTTACCAACATTAGAAACAGCATAATTAAATGCTTGTTTTCCAAGCATTGAAGCTATAGCAAGTGATTTAGAAGCCTTTTGGCTTTGTGCAACTTGCGTGCTATCTTGTGCCACTTGAGTTTCTTTTACACTTGCCACAGGTGATGCAGAAACGTTTTTTGTTATAGTTTCATTTCCGCCTAGTTCATCAGTAATTCTTACTTTTACCTCTGCCATGAAATCACCTACTCATCTACGCCATCGATAAATGTTGCTTGGCAATTTGTATAACCACCCTTAACACCCTCTTGGGTATAGTGTGACAAATACATTTTCTTATTTTGTAATAGATAGTTTTCACCATCATATAAACTAACATAGAAATAACTTGAATCATTTACTAATTTATTATGTAATTGATTACTTTTAAATTTGTAATAATCTAAAACTAAACTTATTGATTTACTTCTAAACATATTGGCTTGAGTATCATTACCCTCTATGTCTATTGGTGCATAAGTTTTAATTCTGTTGAAATTATACTTATAGAAACCAAATAATTTTTCAGCAGTTGAATCAGTTGTATTTTTAATTTCAACTATTGCACCTGCTACCTCAAGCATATTTCCTGCACTTGCACAAACTAAATTTTGAGTAATAACACCTATTTGCTTACCCTTAACAACTCTAAAATCATTAGTTTGTAATCCATTGTCACCAAAGAATAAAGTTATATCTTCAACCTCAACAGGTGTTTTGATAAAATTTGCTATTGCTTCTTTAGTCTTTGCTAAAGCATTACTATAACTATCTGGTGCATTATTTGGTAATGCTAAACATAAACTAATATATTCCGTTTCAAATAGTGCATTTTCTACTTTTGTGGTATTTCCACCACTTGTCATTAAAACACCAAATACAGTTGAATCATCACTTATTACATCTTCCCATCTAATATTGTCAGTAGAGCCCACTATAATTCGTGTGTTTAGATTTTGTGCTTCAAATAAATCCATTAACACATTTGCTATTTCTTTATATTTATTCATCTTCGCTTTCCACCTCTACTTTAAAATCAACCTCATTATAATTGTTGTTAATCCACTCTCTAATAGCATCATTAACCCAATGATAATGTCGATTTTTATATTGTCTATAAATATACCCATCTTCGGTTTTAACTCTTCTTGTTATTGTTTTAGCATCATTTAGTAAACTTGCATAAGTTCTGGATGCTGTTCCGTTGATAGATGTATCATCATTGCCTATTACAATAACCCACTCTTTTTCTGTTCCCTGCGGTGCTTGAATTGATGCTTGCAGGTTTCCTGTTCTAAAAGGGCATTTGTATTTTAAGTAATTCATTAAGGACATAGCCATTTGATATGTCATTATTCTAAAAAGATATAGCTTGTTCCATTAAAATAAGAGTAATCAGCTCTTTTTCTAAATTGCAAGCTGTTGTCATACCTTTCAGCTATCTTTGATACAATAAAAGTGTCGTTTAATACCTTTATTGTGTCTTTTTCATTTATTGATACATCGCCATGTCCGTTTATTTTAAGTGTTAATTTTGTTGATGGTAAATCTAACCCTAAAGCTACCCTTATTCTTTCACTTTGCACATCTTCTACTAATTCACACTTAAAGTATTTATTTTTAGTTACGTTTAAAACACTAACTATATCTTTTGGATTCTTATGAATTGTATTTAGAGCCATATTATAAGCTCCTTTGTATAATTCTTGCATTACATAATAGTTGTATTGTATGCTCACTATAGCGTGGGAGATTAGAGCTGCCAACAGCCACAGGATCACCAACCTCAAATCTATACAAACAATGTTCTTTAAAAGCCTTAATAAAGCCTTTTTTCATTGGTGCGATAAGATAATTATCTCCATCCGTTAAAATGTCCTGTAAGAAGTTATTTGTCCAAATATTACCATTTTGTGGCTCTATAACTTCATCAACAAGTTCATCAAAACAAGTTTGCATAAAATTCTTGGCTGCCTCTTCTAATGTTTCAAAATCGCCCTGTTCAACTCTTTTTGTTAAGTCATAACCTGTTTGCTCTTTGAAATCATCAAGAGTTAAATACTGTTCAAAAGTATATTCCATTTTTATACCTCCTAAAAAAAATAAGGGTGGCACTAAACCACCCTTATAAAATTAAAGTTAAGCTGATAATGTATATGTTACGATACCAACTGCTTTAGGTTGTGTTACTTCATGAGTAAATACTAATCTACCCTTAACGAATACACCACCAACAACATTAGCATCAGAGTTACCATCAAATGTTGCAGGC
>Ga0247610_10006921_pt1 | contig 11701 bp, 10 predicted proteins | sample 174DNAGHGhighgp2_FD_193483 | JGI IMG/M metagenome (GOLD analysis project Ga0247610, IMG submission 193483) | Sheep rumen microbial communities from Palmerston North, Manawatu-Wanganui, New Zealand - 1742 DNA GHGhigh gp2 | ecosystem: Host-associated > Mammals > Digestive system > Stomach > Rumen...
TATTTGGACAGACGTCCGGATTGCGCCTCTATCGCATTGCGTATTTCTTCAAAAAAATCACTCATAATCTTCCTTTCAAAAAAAATGCGCCAAAATTAGACAAATATTTCGGCCATAGTTCCCGGCGAACTATGGAGCATTTTGCAGCCCGTTAAGAAAAATATATCGGACACACGTTATGGCGCAATAGGACTGACTGTGCGATTTGCAAATCAATAAACAGCATGGGAAAATTTCAGGAGATTACGTTATAATGCAATTCGATTCATTCATCATATTTGGCGGATGCGGGTTTATCGGGACGCACATGGCAAGATTGCTGCGTGAACTGCGCCCAGATGCAAAGGTGTATATCGCCGATATCGAAGCGGAAGGTTCCGAGTTTTCGAGATTTGTCGATGTCCGCAAACCCATAAGTATGAGTGGCGAATTTGACAAGGACACTCTCATTTTCAATTTCGCCGCGATTCACCGCACGCCGGGACACCCTGACCACGCCTATTTCGAGACAAACATTCGCGGAGCAGAAAATGTCTGCGAATTCGCCCGTAAACACGGCATCGAGAACATCGTTTTCACAAGCAGCATTGCTCCGTATGGAGCTGCCGAGGACCTAAAAACTGAAGACACCCTCCCGACTCCCAACACACCGTACGGCATATCTAAACTCGTAGCCGAAAAAATTCATCGCGAATGGGCTGCAGAAAGCACCTGTCGCAGACTTTCGATCGTGCGTCCGGGAATCGTGTTCGGCACCGGCGAAAACGGCAACATGACTCGCCTTTACAAAGGCCTCAAGAGCCACAAGTTTGCATACGCCGGTCGTAAGGACACCATCAAGGCATGTATCTATGTAAAAGACCTTGTTCGCGTGATGTTAGCTATGGCCGAAAACGAAAATGCCGACCGCATCCAGTTGCATAACTGCTGTTATTATCCGTCATACACCATTGAGCAAATTGCTGACACGATGCTAAAGGCTACAGGCATGAAGCGCCACATCCCGCTTATTCCGCGTAAACCGATGATGGCCGCGGCGACCGTTTGTGGCGCGCTAGGTGGACTAGGGCTAGGCATTTGCCCTGCCCGCGTAAAGAAGCTGATGGTCAGCACGAACATCAATGGTTTGAAACTCTCTCAAAATTACCCGCTTTCTTATTCATTGGAAGAAGCCTTCCGCGACTGGTATAAGGATTGCCGTGGAAAGGAATTGGTGTAGCGTGAAGATAAGCCTCATCATACCCACGCTCAATGCGGGAAAATTCATCGAACCGTTGCTTAAGCGACTTAAGGAACAGACTGTTCCTATTGATGAAATTGTCATTGTTGATTCTGCTTCCGATGATGACACCGTAGTGAAGGCTATGAAATTTGATGGGGTAAAAGTAATCACCATCGACCGCAAAGATTTTAATCATGGCGGCACTAGGGATTTAGCCATTCAACAAACTTCAGGAGACTTTATCTTATGCCTTACGCAAGACGCCTTACCTTGCGATGCCTACTATGTGGAACATTTGATAGCACCTTTTGCTGAGGATGAAAAAATTGCGATGGCTAGCGGACGTCAAGTTCCGCGTAAAGATGCGAATCCAATCGAGAAGCTAACCCGCGAATTCAATTACCCCGAAATATGCTTTATCCGTAACAAAGACGACATTCCCCATTTGGGTGTAAAGACATTCTTTGCCTCGGACTGTTGTTCAGCATACCGCCGTTCTGCTTACGAGGCTATTGGAGGCTTTGACAAACATATTCTTATTAATGAGGATATGAAAATCGCGGCACAGTTCATTTACGCAGGCTATAAAATTGCATACGTGGGGACTGCTGGCGTATGGCACTCGCATAATTACAATTTAAAGCAACAGTACACTAGGAATTTTGATGTATCAGCCTTTATGACCATGCATCCCGAATTATTTGCAAATATTTCGGCAACGTCCGAAGGCATCAAAATGGTTAAGTGGGTGGAAAAGAAGTTGCTTACACATGGACGACTCTTTAGCGCTGCTTACTACGTTGTTGAAAGTGGTGTGAAGTTCTTGGCTAATCGTAAAGGTCGCACATACCGAAACATGAGCGTTGCATCTTTGCGCAAGCATTCTATGCATAAGAACTATTGGGGATAATCGTGAAAATACTGTATTTATCTGCAGATTTGCGAAATGTTGGCCCCACTCGACAGACTTTGAATATCATAAAATATTCAGGCGTTAAAGAGTCTTGCATAGTCCTTACGTTGTTTGATGAACCTGAAGCCTCGCTAATAGACTTGTATAAAGAGGAAAACATTACTGTTGAAAGCCTTCATCTACACAGAAAGCTTTTCATTTTCAGTGCAGTTAAAAAAATTGCTTCATACTGCAAAAATCATCAAATAGACGTCATTCACTCTAATGGTGTAAAGCCAGACATAATTGCCCACTTTGCTGCAAAGAAGGCTGGTGTCAAGCACATCATCACTTTGCGAAACTTCCCGATGGAAGATCTTTCTGGAAGAATGAATCCTTGGATTGGAAAGATTATTGCTCAATTCCATCTATTTGCTTTAAAACGTTGCAAATATTTAATCGCCTGTAGCAAGACGATTGCTAATAAAATGCGCGCATCATACGGTGTGAATATTTCAGCTATTCAAAACGGCGTTGACACGCAAATCTATAACACCATACGAAGCGCAGAAAATCCATATAAAAACATTGGCATCAGCGAATTTGACAAGATTTTTATTTGTACGAATTCTTTCATACCGCGCAAACATAATGACGACATTGCAGAAGCCTTCATAAATGCAAATTTGAACAACGCCCATCTTGTTTTTTTGGGTGACGGCATCCTTTTTGATAAAATTAAGAACAAATATACAGGTTGTGACAATATTCATTTCCTAGGCAAAAAGAAAAACGTTGTTCCTTTTTTGCAAAATGCCAACATCTTTGTTTCTGCAAGCGATTCAGAGGGCTTACCCAATGCTGTTCTTGAAGCGATCGCTTGTGGATGCCACGTAATTTTGTCAGACATTCCGCAACATAGGGAAATTGTTAATGAACTCCAGTCTTGCGGAGAAATTTTTCCATTGCGTCAAATCGATGCTATTTGTGAAAAAATGCAAAATGCTATTAATCTGACGAAAAGCGAACATGTCATTGAGCAACTTGCTGAATCCCCATTTACCATGAAGAACATGGGGGCAGGATATGGCGAATACTACCATAAATTAGGATTAGAATTTTAGTATGGTAGATCACTCGAAATTAGTAAACTTATGCATTATATGCTCGGCAGCGTTGTCGTACATACTAACAATGGTAATCATCCCTAAATCTGTGACGATTCCGATTGTTGTTGTTATCGCTTTGCTTATAGGCATGTCTTGGTATTTAAAATTTTACAGGCAACCTTTAATTAATGTTCTGCCTTTTATAAAAGCCTTTGGCCCATTTTATTTGTGGATTGTTCTTTCTGTTTTTTGGACTGTTAATTCAGATTATTCTTTTGCCCTTATACGAGCTTTATTAGGACTTGAATTTGCATGTCTTATTGGAATGCTTACAACGAAAGAATCCTCGTTGAAATATGCTCTGATAGGATTTATTATTGGCGGTTTGTTATCCTCTGCGGTTGTTCTCTATAATCAATATATGTTTATTGGGAAGATGAGACTTGGAAATTATATTTATGGGTCTGCAATGGAATTTTCAGGAGGGCTTACATTTTCCGCTTATTCCTGTTTGGTGCTGTATCGGCAAGAAAAAAAAATCGCCTATGTAATTCTTTTTTTTGGATTTATTGCTTTGTGCGCTTTAAGCGGCTCTAGAACTGCTGTCCTTTTTCCAATCGTTTTTTTTGTTTTGTTAGACTTCTTTTACAATCAAAATATTTACAAGACAATTAAAATTGCCATAAGCGCCATTTTTATTATTGGCACATTGTTTTTTACATGTATGAATGTTCCTGTTTTTTATAAGGTTGTCGGATACAGACTGGAAACGATTCTAGAAGATAAAACAGAAGACGGTTCCTATATGGAACGTAACGAAATGAAAGAATATGGAATCAAGTTATGGAAGGAAAAACCTTTTATTGGATGGGGCATTCATGGCTTTGCAAGAAAATTTCAATCGGTTCATAGATACGTTTATAGCCATTGCGATTATGCTGAACTACTTTCTTGCTTTGGCATAATCGGATTCTCATTGTTTTATTTTCCTTATTTATCAATCTTGTCCAAAAGAAATCTGTATATAAAAGCACGGCAAAATTATTGGTATAGTTTTTTTATTGCTTTTTTGTTTTTGAATATTATTCAAAGTGGTGCTTCAATTCATTTTTTAAACATGAGAACAATGATGGTTTTATCTGTAATTTGCAACAGGGCTTTGGTGGTTCAAAATGCTTAAATATTTGATATATAAATACATCATCCGTTTAATCCCAGATTCCATCTGGATTCGACTTCAGTTTCGCCGTAAAATGGGATGTTGGCCAAATCTGAAAAAACCAAAGACTTTTAATGAAAAATTGCAATGGTTGAAGTTGCATGACAGGAATCCGTTGTATACAACCCTAGTCGATAAATATGCTGTAAAAAAATGGGTGGCAGACAAGATTGGTGAACAATACGTGATTCCAACGCTTGGCGTGTGGGATAAGTTCGACGATATAGATTTCGGAAAACTGCCAAATCAATTTGTGTTAAAGTGCACACATGACAGTGGTGGCCTCGTGATTGTGAAAGACAAAGCAAAAATGGACCTTGATGCAGCTCGCAAAAAAATAAACGATTGCCTAAAATTCAATTATTACTGGGCTTTGCGGGAGTGGCCTTACAAGAACGTTAAGCCTAGGATTATTGCAGAAACTTACATGGAAGACGAGTCCGGTTATGAACTGAAGGATTACAAGGTGTTTTGTTTTAACGGTATTCCTAAAGCTCTATTTATAGCGACTGACCGAGGTTTCCACGAAACAAAATTTGATTTTTTCGATACCGAATTGAATCACTTGCCGATGAAGCAACATTACCCGAATAATCCTAACATAAAAATTCCTGATCCAGCAGGAATAACAAAAATGTTTGAATTGGCGCAAATTTTGACTAAAGAATTCAGGCATTGCAGAGCTGATTTTTATGATATAAACGGAAAAATATATTTTGGCGAATTAACGTTTTCTCATTTTAGTGGAATGCAGCCTATAGAACCTTTTGAATGGGATCAAAAATTTGGTTCGTGGATGAATATAGAAGGTTGAGGTGTTGAATGAAAAACTTTGTTAATGATCTTTTGAATAACGTTGTATGCTCTGCGAAACATCAAATTTATCTAAAGCACGGAAAGTCTTGGTGCAAAAAGGCTAAGGCTAATGGCTGTAGACGCTATAATCCAAGTAAAGACCTGTATAAAAAATATCAGGAAAGGTGGAGCGTGCTTGAAACACCCGTGATGCGAGAGTATTTAGAAGTGTTTGGTGCTTATCTGTCTAAGGATGAGGACCGCTTAAATATCGTTCCTGAAAATATATGCCACAATGTAATTGAACCAGTATTGAATCCTTATCATTACAGAGGCTATTTCGAAGACAAAAACTACTTTGCAAAAATTCTTGGCAAAGATATTCTGCCGAATGAATTTATACGTTGTATAAATGGGACTTTTTATGATGGTGATTACAATTGTGTTGCTACTGAAGATTTGCCTAAAAAAATGGGCGAAATTGCAGCGATTGCTCCACATATTATCGTAAAGCCTACAGTTGATTCTTGTTCTGGAAATGGAATTCACTTTTTTAAGTGGAATGGACAAAAATTTGAAAACGCTGAAGGAAAATCTTTTGAACAAGTTTTCCTAAAAAATGAAGCGAGAAATTTTGTAGTTCAAGAAATTTTTGAACAATCTGATTTTATAAACCAATTTGGCCCTACGTCGGTCAATACGCTTCGTGTTGTAACATATAAAAGTGTGAAGGATGAAGAAATTCATGTTCCTGCAATGATTTTACGCATTGGAAAGATTGGTGCGAATGTTGATAACGCTCATGCGGGAGGTCTGTTTGTCGGAGTGAATCCAGAGTCCGGAAAACTGGGTAAATACGCCAGTGACCAGTTTGGCAAAACACAGACTGTCTTCAACGGAGTTGATTTTTCGAAAAACGAATTTCAAATCCCGAATTTTGAAAACGTACTTGCCTTTGCTAAAGATGTCCATTCCAAAATTCCCTACCATAGGTTGTTAGCCTTGGATGTCGTGCTAACACGGGGGGAGGGCTGTAAGTTGCTTGAATATAACATAAACGGTTTCAGTTCATGGTTATTCCCGTTTGTGGGCCAAACTCCGTTTGGAAAATGGACTGATGAGATTATTGAGTATACGTCAAAGAACAAAAAGGTGCAACGATTTTGGATAGTGTAAGATGGAAAATGGTTTTGCACAAAATAAATTTGATAACGGCAGTGTGAAACACATTGTCGTTAAAACGAAAGAGCTCTGTTGCGGCTGCTCCGCCTGTGCGAACGCATGTCCTAAAAAATGCATCAAGATGCATTTTGATGATGAAGGATTTCTCTATCCTAAAGTCGATTCTTCAAGATGCATCGAATGTGGATTGTGTACAAAAGTCTGCCCCATTCAAAATCCATCCCATTTAAAGGACGAAATTCCTTTATCATATGTCGTTCAAAACAAAAATAGCCATGTTCGTAAAGAATCTACTTCTGGTGGCATGTTTTCCGTTTTGGCAGAATATGTCTTGGCGAAGCAGGGAATTGTTTTCGGGGCTGCATATGACGATAATTTTGTTGTAAAACACATTGACATAGAGTCTATCGAAGATCTGTACAAGCTTCGTGGCTCAAAATATGTTCAAAGTGAAATTGGGGCCACATTCCATAAGGCGAAAGAATATTTGGAAAATGGCAGATGGGTTTGCTTTAGCGGAACTCCTTGCCAAATTGCAGGTCTAAAAAATTTTTTGAAGAAGGATTACGAAAAACTTTTACTTGTAGATATCGTTTGTCACGGAACTCCATCCCCGATGTTGTTCAGAACGTATGTCGAATACCACACAAAGATGAATGGTCCTCTGAAAAATATCTATTTCCGCAACAAGGAATTTGGATATGCTGGTTCTACGATGGCTTTGGAATTTCAGTCGGGAAAGAAACGATTTACAGGGCAGGATGTCCATTTTTTCAAGGAATCTTTTTTTAGGGATTTGTCAACAAGGCCCTCATGCTATCAGTGCAAGTTTAAATATATAAACCGAGTTTCGGACTTTACGTTGTTTGATTGCTGGAGTGTAAATACTTTCAAAAAAGAAATGGATGATGATAAGGGTACAACATCCGTTTTGATTCATTCCCAGAAGGGTCAGAATATCTTTGACGAATTATCTGACAAAATTGAAGGTGTACAAGTTGATTTCGAATTGCTGAAAAAAGACAGCGGAAGCATGCTTGAAGGACGAATAAAAATGAATCCCCTAAGGGACGATTTCTTTAAGGATGCCGCAAGCTTTACCATTCCGGAAATGGTAAAAAAATACACGCCCTTGACTATGAAAAAGAGATGCATCCAGACGGTAAAACCTCTTTTGAACAAGTTTAAAGTACTTCACCTTATTAAGCGTAAAGTAGGAAAATTGTTATGAAAAAAATTGGTCTTGTTGTATGCTACAAAATAAAAAATTATGGAAGCATGCTCCAGTCGTTTGCCTTGCAGCAATATTTTGTTCAAAAAGAAATTCCTTTTGAATGCATAAATTATGTCCATAAGAAAGATTTACTTGATTCAGTCAAGAAACTTTCTCTTTTGTTTGTAAAAAGTGCCCGAATGATGAAATTCAGAGTTTTGAAAAGTATATTGGTAACGAAATTTTTCGTGCCGCAAGACCTGAAAAAATTGTTGCTGGAGCGAATTCAAAAATTTGAAGACTTTTCTAAGACTCATTTTGTTGTTTCGGAAGAGATTAATACAAAGGAAAAACTCATTCAGCTTTCCAAAAATTATAAAAGTGTAATCGTTGGCTCAGATCAAGTGTGGCATCCGATTAACTATGGTACTCATTTTTATGACTTGAGCTGGGTAGATCCCTCTGTTCCGAAGTTTGCATATGCATCAAGTTTTGGCGTTTCAAAGGTTCCGTTCCTGATTCGAAACGGAGTCGCGATGGCTTTGAAATCCTTCGATAAAATTTCATGTCGAGAAAAAACTGGATCGGACATCGTCTACAATTTAATTGCTAAAAAGGCGGAAACATTGCCGGACCCTACCTTGTTATGGTCTGCCGATGAATGGAATAAAATGCTTGACCTCGACAATCTTCGAACAAAAAATGAGTCTTATATTTTCTGTTATTTTTTGGGGAACTCTCCTGAATGTTACGAATTTGCGAACAGACTAAAAAAAATAACTGGGCTAAAAATAATTGCACCGATTTTGCTGGATGGTTACTATCCTGAAACATTGAAATTTGGCGACGAGCATCCATTTGATGTTGGACCTGCTGATTTTGTATGGTTTATAAAGAATGCAGACTTCGTATGTACAGATTCTTTCCATGGGACTGTCTTTTCTTTGCTTTTCCAAAAAAAAGTGGCCATATTTAACAGATATAAACAGAAATCTTCGGTTTCGGCAAATTCTAGAATTTATGACCTTTTTAATCTGCTTGGAATAAAAAGAAACATTTGGGAAAACGCTGAAAAATTTTCAGTTTCTAAGCCTTATGACATAAAAGAATTTGAAACGGCTCTAGCCACAGCTAGGCAAAAATCGTTCAATTACTTGCAGAGAATTACAGGGGAAAATTGATGATGCCAGAGCGCAAATGTGAAGTTTCCGTTGTAATCGTATGCATGAACAATACGGGTTATTTATTTCCATGTCTTGACAGTCTGTATGGTACGACAAAAAAAAGAACATTTGAGGTAATCGTTGTCGCTTACATGTTTTCAAAGGAAAACCTGACTGCCCTTAAGAACAAATATCCGCAAGTTGCTGTCATAGAGAATAACGAAATCAAGGGCTTTTCGGAAAATAACAACCTGGCGTTGAATCAGGCTCATGGAAAATATGCTTTAGTCTTGAACGATGATACCTATTTTACCGATGCCCTGATCGATACTCTTGTGGATGATATTGAAAAACTGCCTCAAGATGTTGCCATAATAAGCCCGACAATAGAACATATCAATTTGAAAAAAAATGCAAAAGGCAAAATGCCGATGAGTTCCTATTGGCGTTATATCGCCGGTATTTTCCGAATAAATCCTCCGAGAGGTAAAAAGGATTTGTCGTATATCAATGGAAACGGCATATTCCAGACTTACAACATTTCTGGTTGCGTATTCCTGATAAAAATGGATGTTTTTAGGGCAGAAGGCTTCTTTGACGAACAATACTTCTTTGGCCCGGAAGACATAGCATTGTCAACCCGATTGAATGAACATGGCTACAAATGTTACGTTGATTCCGATGTGAAAATTACCCATTTGCAGGGGGCGACCTTTGGAAAAACCAGCATGGCTACTTATCCGGCCGCTGTAATGGGACGCCTTATTTTCATTTGCGGTAGATCCTGGCTTAAATGGTTATTGGCTCGTTGCTGCTACTCCTTAATTTTGTCGACTACAATAGTGGCTTTTTCTGTGACTGGACTTTTTAAAAAGACCGAAATTCAAACGATTAAAAAGGCTCGCTATAAAAATTTGCTGAAAGTCCTTTGGACTAACAAAACAACGAAAGAAGTGTTCACGATGTTTTATGGGAAAAACGTTTAGAGTATTGAACGTCAATAAAGACAATTCTCATATAAACTTGTTGTTGCATAATCGGTTCTAGATGATTGAGTCCAAACAAATAAAGAAGAATGTTTCATTGACTATTTCTGTACAAATAGTCTCTTTTGCCGTTAGCCTTATTATGAATTTAATACTGCCTAAATTCATTGACGAGGAGCAGTATTCATATTGGCAAACATTCTTACTGTATGGCGGGTATGTACCGCTTCTGCATTTGGGAATACTCGATGGAATCATGCTTAGATATTCTCAGTACGATTACGAAACTCTTGACAAACCTTTAGTACGTTCCCAATTTATACTATTTCTTTTAATGGAATTCTTTTTTGCGGCAGTTTTGATTTTTATATCATTCTTTATCGACAATCAAATTGCCAAAATAATTCTTATTTTTTCTGGATTTGATGTCGTTTTAAGAAACGTACACACATATACCTCATATACATTTCAACTTACCAATCGCATATCCAAATATGCCAAGTTAATTCTTTACAATCGATTGGCGTATGGCTTGGGAGTAGTTCTTTTATTAATTGCTGGAGCCGAGTATTTTTATCAAATTTGTTGCGCTTATTTTATAGCTCCAATTATTTCCATTTTATGGGGCTACTTTAATAACAAAGATCTTTATTTTGGCAAAATTGTTTCTTTCAAAAAAGCGATGTGTGAATATAAAGAGAATATGACTTCAGGTGCAATGCTGCTCATCGCTAATCTATCTTCAATGTTTATGGAGGGCGGAGCAAAGATGGTTATTCAATGGGGGTACGACACTCTTTTATTTGGTCAAATAGCCTTTGCATTTAATGGACTAAATTTGTTTTTCACTTTTTTAGCCGCAGCAAGTATTGCCTTATTCCCGTCTCTTAAACGCATTGAACCTCAAAAGCTTCCTTCATTTTACAATAAAATCAGAATATTCTTATCAGTATTTTTATTTGTTTCTTTAGTATTATATTTCCCATGCTATATACTCATAAAATTGTGGTTGCCAAACTATGCCGAAAGCTTAGCCTATCTTGGCATTCTAATGCCTGTTGTTATTTTTTCGTCAAAGGTTACTTTGCTTACGAATAATTATCTGAAGGCATTACGCAAAGAAAAGATAATGCTAAAAATAAATGTCATTTCAGTTGTAGTTGCATTTGTTTTATACCTTATAAGCGCTTTTGTTTTCAATAGCGTCACATTATTGTTGCTATGCTTAGATATTGCAGTTATGTCTCGTTCTATTATTTCCGAAATTATTGTAATGAAATTGATAAATAAAAATTTCTCAAAAGATTTTATTGTTGAATCTTTTATGGTAATCTCATTTATTCTTTGTACGACAATTCTTTCGTTAGGAACAGGTTGTATTGCTTATCTATGTGTATGTTCTCTGTACCTTTTGAAAAATAAAAAGAATGTATCACTTTTACTTGGGCGATTCAATAATGAGTAAAAGTTTAACCAATCAACATACAAAAATGCCCGACTAAATCGAGCATAACAGACCGCTTATGAAAACATCTTCGCCAACATTACCGCCGTTGCGCTCAACGCCCTTATTTCTCGGACGTTTCTCCACGCTTCCAACGGAGAATGCTCCTTATTGGCACACCCGTTGTTTCTGCAACGATATCATTGGCAATGCTGTAAAAAATTTCGTCAGTATACCCGACAAAAAAAATGCCATCGTCTCGAAACCCATTTGCCAAAGCCTTTTTCTCTTCCAGGGCGTTTGCTTCCGCTCTTTAAATTTTTTTCTTTTTCCAGCGGCGAGCTGTAGCTTCAGGAACATGAAGAAGAGCTATAGCATCATCTATAGACAATTTACCAGCCTCTACAAGAATTTTGGCAACATCAATCTGAGTCGCTTTTCTTGTCTCAATTTTGGCTCCTGCCAAGCGGCATTCG
>Ga0247610_10006922_pt1 | contig 11697 bp, 7 predicted proteins | sample 174DNAGHGhighgp2_FD_193483 | JGI IMG/M metagenome (GOLD analysis project Ga0247610, IMG submission 193483) | Sheep rumen microbial communities from Palmerston North, Manawatu-Wanganui, New Zealand - 1742 DNA GHGhigh gp2 | ecosystem: Host-associated > Mammals > Digestive system > Stomach > Rumen ...
CCGAAGACGATTGCCGAGTTCCTGGCTATGGCAAACACGAAGGACACCTGCATCCTGACCGGTGTAGTGGATACGATCCTCAATACGACTTACGGCAACCTCTATATGTCGGATGAGACCGCTCAGGTATATGTTTACGGTGTCCTCACTGCAGACGGACAGAGCAGACAGTTTGAGAACCTGAATGTAGAAGCGGGTGACACAATGACGATCAAGGCCGTTTACTTTGAGTTCAATAATGCTCCGCAAGCGAAGAACGCTGTCTTTGTAGAAGTAAAGAAAGCTGTTCCTGTTGAATCGCAAGTGATTTATCTGAATATGAATGATGCGAACGCAGAAATTCAGTATGTGAATAATTGTGCTTCGATGGGTTGGTGGCAAATGATTGCCCAAGATGAGACTTACATTGTTTCGCTGTCTAACTACTACACTGTGGAGTCTGCAGATGGAACATACACCGCTGCCGCATTGGATGCCGATTATTCGTACATCAGTACAGATGGAGGAGATACGAAAATCACGTTCTCGGATGGCTCCATCACCCTCGTTACCGGCGAAGACTCCGTTATCATCGATGGTTCTCTCACCGGTTCCGATCAGAATATCTATAATCTTCACATTGCGTATACCGTAGTTCCGGTTGATACCCTTATCTACCTCTATGGCTCGATGAACGATTATCAATACGATGATGCGTATCTCTTCGAGAAGAATCTGGCGGCACAGGGTGACGAGTGGATGTTTACGACCCAACTGAACGAAGGCGATAAGTTCTATATCGTGACGAAAGCCGGAGAAAGTATTCTTAGCTACTATCCCGCAGATGGTTTCACGGTAAGTGCATACTATGCAGGAGAAAAAACTATCTATTATCGCGCAGACTACTACGAGCCTTGGGCTGACTTCGGCGGACACTTCTATATCGAGAAAAATGAGATTGTTCCGGATACCTTCTATCTGAATATGAATAAGGACAATGCAAACATCCAGTATGTGGACTATTGCGCTTCATCTGGTTGGTGGCAAATGACGGCCCAAGATGAGACTTACATTGTTTCGCTGTCTAACTACTACACTGTGGAGTCTGCAGATGGAACATACACCGCTGCCGAATTGGATGCCACTTATTCGTACATCAGTACCGATGGAGGAGATACGAGAATCACATTCATTGATGGCTCCGTTACTCTTGTCTCGTACGAAGACTCCGTAGTTGTCTCCGGTCAATTAACCGGTACGGATGCGAATGTTTATTGTATGCACCTTGTTTATGAGATTGTACCGGTTGACAGCACTACCGTTTATTTCGTCAATGTTCCTGAATGGACTGACGTACATGCATATGTTTGGAATAACGAGGAGATGGATAATTACGGCGAATGGCCGGGTAACCTGATGACGCTCACCGATATAGTATATAACGGTAAGCAGGTTTACTCCTTCACCTTCCCGTCATACTATGACAGGGTAATCTTCAACAACGGTAATAGCGGTGCGGGTAACCAGACGCCTGACCAGACTTGGAATGAGGCTACTCCGTACTTCTATGATGGTCTCTGGTATGCAAGCTTGGATGATATTAATCCGGAAGCCGTAGCCAAGTTCTATATCTCCGGTAACAGCAATCTTGTGGGTGCTGGTTCTGTTTGGGATCCGAAGGCTATCAAGTCCTTGGAGGATACCTACGTACTCCATCTCCAAGCCGGTTATTATGAACTTAAGATATCGTTGGAGGGTGATACTAACACTTGGAAAGGCTTCAGCGACCTCACGGCTGTAACCGAAGGACTGACAGGTTGGGAGGACAACAACGCGATAGCATTCACCCTCGCAGAGGAAGGCGACGTAACGGTTACCTACAGCGTTGTAAATCAGGTTGCCACTTTCACGGTTACGGGTACCTTCTTCACCATCGAGAGCGGTTACTATCTCCTCGGTGTCAATACATGGTCACTATTAGACTTGACTCCGGCAGACAAGCTCAGCCCGAATGGAGAGGTTGAAGGAGAATGGATGATCAACACTACTCTTACTGAGAATGATTACATCCGAGTTGCATTTGTATATAACAATGTATTCGTACAACACTATGGTGACTACTATATGGTTGACGCCGACCATGCTGGTGCAAAGACCGTTTATTTCCGCCCGAACGGAAATGAGGCTTGGAGTGAGTTTGGCGGCTACATCTACATTGAGCCGAATACGTTAACCGACTTCGAGGAAATAGTTGCACCTCTGCAGGCTGTAAAAGTGCTCCGCAACGGTCAACTCATCATCATCAAGAACGGCGTAGAGTACAACGTACAAGGTGCCCTGATCCGCAAATAATGGATTACTCTCTTCTCTTAAACAGCTCGCTTCGGCGGGCTGTTTTTGTTGTAAATTTCATTTTTTCTTGAATTTTATTTGTGTATATACAAAAAAAGTTGTACCTTTGCAGCGAAAATGAAAAACATCGAACATTTCGATCTATAAATTAACTTTTTTGTTTAACTAATCAATTCTAATCATGAAGAAAATCTTTTCTTTTTTGACTGCTGTGCTTTTCGCAGGCAGTATGATGGCAACGACAGTTTCTAAGACCGTAGAGGAATTGGCAAATGAAAAATCGTTTACCAACAGTGCGGTTTGTACTCCGTTCGATTTGGACGAAGTGATCACTGTTTCCACTACGGCTGCTGATGCTAACACGGGTAAGTATTATTCCAACGGTCAGCAGATTCGTTTGTACCAGTCGGGTAATGCTTCTATCACATTAACGGCTGTTGAGGGGTACACGATCAGTTCTGTTACCCTGACTTATGCTTCGCAGAACTCTGGTATTCTTAATGAGGCTGAGTCCGGTGTAGCTGTTCCTTTCGAGAATGTACAGTCCGCTACCTTCACGGTAGGCAACTCGGGTACTGCCACAAACGGTCAGGCACGTATTACTGCCTTCTCTGTAACGTACGATGCTGCTGGTGGTGAAGGAGGCGGAGAAGAGCCGACCATGGCTTACTACGTAGCAGGTTCGATGACCAACTGGGGGCCGATGGCTGCTTACAAGCTAGCTGCTAACCCTGCTAATGAGGGTGAGTACATGGGTGAGTTTACGTTTGCTGCAAACGACGAGTTCAAAGTGGGTTACTCGGATGGTACTACTATCGAATCCACAAACTATTTCCCGACTGGTATGGATAACAACTATGTGATCAACGAGGCTGGCGAGTATGTCGTTTATTTCCGTCCGGATGGACAAGGTGGCGAAGGTTGGCACTATGGTTTTATCTACGCTGCTAAGAAAGAGGCTCCGGTGGCTCCGACGACTTGCGCTGAAGCTCGTGAGGCTATTTTGGCTCTCGAGGATAACACTTATCTGATGGATCAGGCTGAAATCAGTCTGACAGGTTATGTAACTGAGATTGTTACTGCATACAGTTCACAATATAATAACATTTCCTTCTGGATGGCTGACGCTGCTAACGGTGGTCAGATCATCGAGGCTTATCGCGCAGCATGTGCAAGTGAAGAGGACGCTCCGAACGTAGGTGACAAGGTAACTGTTACCGGTAAAATGAAGAAGTATGTAAAGAATAATGTTGCAACTCCTGAGTTCGACGCTGCATGTACGTTTGAGATTCTTGAGCCGGCTGCTCCGGCTGCAAATTATTTCCTCGTTGGAACGAACAATGGTTGGAGTGGTGCAGACTACCAGCTTGCTGCTAACCCCGCTGCTGCAGGTGAGTACATGCTGGATGTAACGTTCGCTGCTGCTGACGAGTTCAAAGTAATCGGCGTTGTTGGCGAAGATACCACTTGGTACCCCGATGGCGAGAATAACAACTATGTTATTAACGAGGCAGGTGACTATGCAGTTTATTTCCGTCCGGATGGACAAGGTGGCGAAGGTTGGCACTATGGTGTTATCTACGCTGCTAAGAAAGAGGCTCCGGCAGATCCGACTAACTGCGCTGAGGCGGCCGCTGCTGCTTTGAGCGTAAGTGCAAACAACGAGTTGTACAACAACGGCGCTGTCTATACGATTACCGGTTATGTAACCAGCATCAAGACCGCTTACAGCGATCAATTCCACAACATCTCCTTCTGGATGGCAGATGCTGTTGACGGAGGTGAGGTGCTTCAGGCTTACCGCGCTGCTTGCGCAAGCGAGGCTGACGCTCCAGTTGTAGGTGACAAGGTAGCTGTTACCGGTACGCTCACCAAGTACAACACGACTCCGGAATTCTCTGCAGCTTGTACGTTTGAGATTCTTGAGCATGCTGCTCCGACTGCAGATTACTTCCTTGTTGGAACACTCAACAACTGGAATGGCGAAGGTTATCAGTTTGCTGCTAACCCCAGAACTGCAGGTGAGTATATGCTGGATGTAGAGTTCGCGGCTGGTGACGAATTCAAGGTAATCGGTGTGCTCGAAGGTGATACCACTTGGTATCCGGCACAGGCAGGAAACTGCACGATTAATGATGAGGGTCTCTATACCGTTTACTTCCGTCCGGACTATCAAGGTGGTCAAGATTGGTATGAAGGCTGCATCTATAATGTTAAGAAAGAAGCTCCGTTCGTTCATCAATACGAAGTAGCTGAGGCTATTGCAGCAGGTCTGGCTGATGATACCGAGATTATGGTTCGTGGTGTCGTTACTAAGATCACGTTCAAGGGAAAGAACTTCGCTAAGTACGGTTCTGCTAACATCTACGTAGCTGATGCTACCGGTGCAGAAGGTGAATTCCAGTTCTTCAACTGCTATTCGTTTGATGCAGATACCTTCCGTATGTCTGATCCTGAGTATGATGCAACAAGCACTCAGAATGAGGAGTTCCAAATGGTGGCTGACGACAACGGTAATGCAATTTACGTAGGTGATACCATTATTGCTTTCGGTAAGTACAAACTGTACAATACGACTCACGAGCTCAATACCGGTTGCTACATCGTTGATGTTATTCCGGGTGAAGGTGGTGGCGAAGAGACCATCGGTTACGACTATGAGCCGACAGAGGCTTCTCAATTCAGTGTAGTAATTGATTCGATTAAGGTAGAGGACTATACTGCTGATTTTGGTGTAGTTGCTTTGGGTCTGGAAGATGCTGAAGGCGTATACTTCGCTTCTCTTGAATACCTGACCTCTACATATGATGAAAAAGTTGGTATTCCGGCTGGTACTTATCAAATTTCCAACTCCGAGGCAGAAGGTACATTCTACGCATCCCCGGGTGGAGATGAGGATTATGACTATGGTTGCTACTTCGGTGTAATTGATGGCGAATACTATACTCCATACTACATGGTTTCCGGTACTGTAACGATTTATGCTGATGGCAGTATGCTTGTAAACGCTACCTCGTACTTTGGTTCGACCATTAAGCTCGTCTATGGAAATCCTGTAGAGGCTGTTGAGAATACCAAGGTGGCTGACAATAAAGTTATCAAATTTATTGAAGCCGGTAAGGTAGTCATCAGGAAGAACGGCGTTAAGTACAACGTTGTAGGTCAAATGATGAAATAAATCCATCATTGATAAAGAATAGGGTGCTTCGGTGCCCTATTCTTTTTTGTTGTGGTTATGAAGAAACTGTTTGCACTGCTTGCCGCAATCTTTCTTGCCGGAATGATTGTGGCGGAAGAGTTGGAAGTGAAGGCCGATACCGTCCCTTCCGATACGCTCGTCTTGTTAGATTCTATTCCGCTGTCTTTCCCGCACGCGATGGTTGACAACGGACATTTCCGTAGGGATCAGACAACCGACCTGATCCTCTATACGTTCGAGAAGTTTGACGAGCAAGGGGCGCCGGCTGAGGATGGCGATTATTTTCTCCTTGATTTCGCACCGGTAGATCCGAATGATATCAGTGGTACCTATACCTTTGCCGATGGGAACTTGGATCTGGATTATTCCTATCTGGTGCGTTTCTCGGGAACGGATACCGCGTATATCGAGTTCATCGATGCCGTCATGGCTGTTCAGGTAATGCAGAAGTTTGAGGAAGAAGATGTAGCTACTATCGTGATGGCTTTTGAAGGAATAGGCGACGATAGCATTTTCTATTCGCTGTATATCACGAAGCCGATGCTCCTCTATTATGACTTTGTAGTAGAGGACGATGCGGTAGAGAACACCACTACGCCGAAGGCGACGTATAAGTTCCTGGAAGGAGGCTCGGTGGTGATCAAAAAGAATGGCAAAACGTACTCTGTCAACGGTCAGAGAGTGCAATAAACGCTAATGGCAAAACGAAAAAACACGGCTCGACGAGTCGTGTTTTTTTTGTTGGGTTCGTGAGAAAAAATTACTCAGCGTTTTCTACCGGAAGCTCAGCTGCCGGAGCCGGCGCTGCTACTTCTACCTGAACAGCAGACTGATCCTCAGCCGCTTCTTGCTGGCCTTTGCTGAAACCAACGGCAGCAATCGAGAAGACAACGATCAGTGCTACCAAGGTCCAAGTAGCTTTCTCCAAGAAATCAGCCGTTTTCGGGGCACCCATCACTTGGTTACCACTAGCAAAACCGGCTGCCAAACCACCGCCCTTACTGTTCTGCACCAGCACCAAGAGGGTGAGCAGAATAGCGGCGATAACAATCAAGATAGTTAAAAATATGTACATAGTTTTACAAATTTAGTTCAAAATCGGCTGCAAAGGTACAACAAAATTCGCACATATGCAAATTTTTTTTGCTTTTTGTGCATCTTTTTGGCTTTCGTGCGCTTGGGTGGTGAGAAAAACAGCCCGCATTGCTGCGAGCTGTTCCGTTATTGAATAGCGATTAGCTCTTATTTTACGATAGCACCCTGTGCGTTGTAAACAACTCCGTTCTTGAGGATGAAGAGTTGACCGTTCTGGAAGAACTTAGAAGCCTTCGCAGCTTTCTCAACGTTCTTGATAGCGGTCGGAATGTCACCTGTACCGAATACGATCTTGAAGAAGTGCAGGTATTGCGGGCCATCATCATAGTTTGCGAAACGACCTTCAATCTTTACCTCACCTGCCACAACTGGAATGTATGCAGAGGATACGCGGTCTTGGTTAAGAGTACCAACGGTAGTGTTAACAACGCCGTTTACTGCAACATAACGTTCAACGTCCTTTGTGCCGGTATTACTGAAATCTACTTGTACATAACCCGGAATGGTGGTGATGAAACTAATCATGTTGCCTTGTGCATATTGACTATTACGTACAGGATATTCACCGTTGAAGAGAAGAGCTTGCGAGTTGAATTCATCGTTGTTATTCATGCCATCAATGTTGGCCATAACAACAGTGTCGCGGTTTTTCTGATAAGGTTCAGAGTCAGTAGTCCATTGGATAGTGCTTACGCTAGCAGCTTTTGTCCAATCCCAAGTTGTAGGTTCGCTGATGGAAACTTGGTCTAATGCCGGCTTAACGGTTGCAACTACGCTGAAAGGCTGTGATGCAGCGAATTGGTCAGCCTCGTTGTATTGGTTACGAGCCCAGCAACCAACTTGATACGTGCGCTCTGCATCAAGAGAGAGTGTGAAATTCTTGGAGTTGCTATTCTCTTGCACTGCGCCATCAACGGTCCAGAAAATGGAATCCGGTTTCGCATCAAACGTAGCAGTCAGATTAACAGAACGGCCTACATAGCCGGCAGCGTCACCATCAATAGTTACGGAAGTAACAGGGTCGGTAGAAGGAGTAGCGTTGGAAAGCCAAACGCGGACACCAAGGATATTAACAGTCTTGTTTTTACCGAGTTGGTGTTGGCTTCCTTCGTACATAACTTTCTTCAACTGACGGCCAAAGAGAATAGCTGTCTCGTCTGTAGCCGAGAAGTCAAACTTCTGCCATATTGCACTTTCGATAGACTTAGAACCGGTATATTCCGGTCCTTCACCCTTGTAATCTACCTCTTGTTGCTTGAAATTGGCTGCATCATCCCATGCAATCCAAGCAAGGTTAGTCGCATCGCCTCCGTTCGGAGCCCAATAAATTTCAACGGAATCAATGCCTGCTGCGGCAGTTACTCCAAAATACGGGGTCGGAGAAGCTGCACTCATGTCGGTACCGCCACCTAATGCAACGTACTGAATACCACCAAAATTACCTTTCCATGCAGATGCATCAGAGGAAATAACGATGCCGTCATGGTCTGCGAAAACGGTTGCAAAATCGTCCGCTCCCCAGTTGTAGGACTCGAAGTTCGGTTCTGCTGCCCACAAGCTGAAACTTGCTAATACGGCAGCGGCTAATGTGAATAGTTTTTTCATAATTTTAAATTTGTGTTTTGTGTTTTTTGTTAAACGAAAAAAATGGTTTCGCGGTACAAAGGTAGTGTTTTTCGCGCATATACGCAAATAAAAACTATATTAAGGTGCATTTTTTACATAAATCGTCAATTTTTACACAGCCAAATTTGCGTATGTCCGCAAAATGTAGTACCTTTGCGCCCGATTTATGAATAAATGATGAGAAGAGGTATTTTATATGGCCTTGCAGGTATTCTGCTGACACTTTGTCCGCTTGGTGTGTGGGCGGATATTACGCATAATTTTCATACGAAATACAACGGAGGCACGCTTGTTAGTGTGGACGCAACGCATATCCGCTCGACGAACGACGCGATTGTTTATACGATGGGGAGCGATACTGAACTATACTTCGATGTTGTGCGTAATTCTAAAATGAGTTTTAATTTGCTCAAAAAATACGCCTCAATAACCACTTCTCCATCACTCAATAAGTTAAATGGATTGACGATCTCGCATATGCCGGACGATGTCACTTTGAGCTCCTCTAAAGTAGTGGTGGAACTATCGTTGGATGGTTCGGATTGGAGTTCGGTGACGCCGACAGTAAGTTATGGTAAGGGAACTATTACGGTCGAAGCTCCGGAGAATAGTTATTATGTTCGCATTCGGAGTGCCTCGTCCACTGAAGTGTCTATTCGACAAATCGTGTATTCGATCGGGGAGTGCGCTTGTTTCCCGTATGTACCGTAATGAAGATAGCGAATGAGATATTGATTCCGGAGTTGGCGCGATTGCTGGCGACAGGTAAAGAGGTGCGATTCACGCCTTCCGGCGTGAGTATGCGGCCGTTTATTGAAGGGGATCGGGACAGTGTGATTCTGGCACCGCTGAACAAGGCACCGAAGGTAGGCGATATCTTGCTTGCGGAGGTAGTAATGTTGTGCGGACAAAAGACGTATGTGCTGCATCGGCTCGTGCGAATAGAGGGTGAGACGTTGGTGCTTCAGGGGGATGGAAATTTGGCAGGAGAAGAGCGTTGTTTGAGGGCAGATGTGATTGGAAAGGTGGTGCGGATTGAGAATATGAACGGCAAGCGTAAGATGCTGACAAAAGGAAGGTTATGGTATTTACTTAAACCGGTAAGAAAGTGGTTGCTGAAAATATACAGACATACCGTATTACCGATATATCGGAATACCGAAAAATAGAAGAAATATGAGAACAATTGAAGGATTTAAGTTGCGTAAGTTAGGCAACGAGTATATTCTGGTAGGTGAGTCGATGGCACTCATCAATTTCAATAAGATGATCACGCTCAATGAGACAGCGGCTTTCTTATGGCAAGAGGCAGAGAAGGGGGATTTTGATGCCGGGTCGCTGTGCAAAGCGCTGTGCGCGGAGTACGAGGTAAGTCCTGAACGGGCGATGAGCGACGTGGAGGCGACTATTGCTTCGTGGAAAGAGGCCGGAGTGATCGATTAGGGATTATCGATTATCGAATAAGGGAATTAGGGGTGAAGTGTGTCGATTTTTAAGAATCGGCTATACTTTATTATTAATCGTGCACGTAAGTGTGCGTTTTTTTGGTGGTTTCGAAGAAAAGTAGTAATTTTGCACGTTTTTTGGTACGAAAATTAAGAATCAAATAAAAATAAACAATCTGAGTATGAAAAAATTATTTACTATTTTGAGTGCGGCATTGTTGTCTGTAAGCGCATTTGCAGAGTTGGCTTACAATACAACATTGACACAAAGTGATTTTAACAACAACGCAACCGTTATTGCGAAAAACAATGCCAGTTGGGATAACGGTATTTACATGACCAAAGGTGGTTTCAACTGGGATGAGTATTCTGCAACAGTTGCTTTAGCGGCTGGCGTGCCAAGCAAATTATCTTTCACTTGTCAGCAGAGCTCTTTTGCTTCCACAGGAACAGGTTTTGTGGTGTATGAGAGTGCTGATAATGCCAATTGGACGGAAGCTTCTAAACCGGGTCTAAGTGGTGCGTCGGCACATAGTTATTCCGCAGATTTGAAAGCAACTACTCGTTATTTGAAGTTTGCTTGGGCCGGTAACTTTAGTGGTACATATACCAACATCAAAGTAACGGAGAAGATTCTGATGGGAACTCCGACCCCGGAGAGTATTGATTTCGGTACGGTGAAAGTGGATGATGTAGTTGAGGGTCAGACCTTTACGCTGGGTTGGACGAACCTGACCGGTACGGCAACCAGCTCGGATAGTCATTTTACGGTAACTCCGGACGCTTTCGGTGAGATTGGTGCTAATCTTCAGACGACCACCTTTACGGTTGGTCTGCTGACAAGCGAAGCAGGTGTTTATAGTGGCACTATTACGCTGGCAGGTCGTGATAAATCGGCTCAAGTAACGGTTTCCGGTACGGTAGAGAAATACAACCAGACGATTAACTGGGCTCCTGCGGAGTCGGTTGACTTCGGTGGCGCGATTGCAGTTGCTACGGCTACCAGCGGTCTGGATGTGACCTACGAGATCGCTAATCCGAATGTGCTGAAGTTTGAGAATGGTGCGTTTGTTACGCTTTATGCAGGTACTACACAAGTTACGGCTAAGCAGGCTGGTAACTACAAGTATAATGCAGCTGCGAATGTAGTAAATAATATTACGGTAGTTGCTCCGACGACTTATGGTGATTTCGTAGAGAGTTCTTGCGATACGCCGGTTGAGTTCCATAATGTTTCGTATACCGAGTCGTTTGCGGGTGACGTGAATGTTGGTAAGAACTATATGGGCGGTGACTCGATTGTACATGTAGCTATTACGATTAAGCACGCTACGACTGGTGAGGATACCAAGACCATCGTATTGGGCGCAGAAGAGAGCTGGAACGGCATTGACCTGTCGACCTATGGTTTGGGTACGCACGATGTACCGTTTGAGACCACGAATGTAGCAGGTTGCGATTCGATTGTTACGCTCCATTTGACGGTTATTAAGAGCGATGCAGTAGAAGAGGAAGTAGAGTTGGAGTTCTGCCAAGGCGGATCGGTTGAGTATCGTGATAGAACGTATACTGAGGCAGGTACTGACGTGATCAATATTACGGGTGACGTGCGCGACACGGTTATCAATGTGACGATCGTAGAGCTGCTGCCGTCGGCATCGGAGGACGAGATGACGATTGTTTACGGTTCAAATGAGGAATGGAACGGTATTGCGTTGAAGGATTCGACGGTAGGCGTACACTATGTTGTATACGAGACGACTAACGCAGCAGGTTGTGACTCGATTGTTACGCTGACGCTGACCGTAACCAAACAAGAGGCATTCGTAGAAGAGCGTCAGCTTGAGTTCTGCGAAGGAGACTCGGTAGAGTACCGCGGTAAGGTTTATACCGAGGCCGGTGAGGATACCTATGAGATCGAGGGCGCAACGCGCGACACGCTGGTTGTTGTAACGATTGCGGTTAATCCGAATGCGTACGAGAAACTTGAGCAAACTGTGC
>Ga0247610_10006923_pt1 | contig 11696 bp, 9 predicted proteins | sample 174DNAGHGhighgp2_FD_193483 | JGI IMG/M metagenome (GOLD analysis project Ga0247610, IMG submission 193483) | Sheep rumen microbial communities from Palmerston North, Manawatu-Wanganui, New Zealand - 1742 DNA GHGhigh gp2 | ecosystem: Host-associated > Mammals > Digestive system > Stomach > Rumen ...
AGCTGTATGGCGTAAAGAGAAGAAAAGAAAATGAGTATTGAAAAGAAAATCCCCGCCAAGTGATGACTTGACGGGGGTTTGTTTATTGCGATTGAAGGGATTACTCCTCAACAGCAGCCTGCGCGGCAGCCAAACGTGCGATGGGCACACGGAAGGGTGAGCAGCTTGCGTAGTTGAGGCCAATCTTGGCGCAGAACTTCACGGAGCTGGGCTCGCCGCCGTGTTCGCCGCAGATACCGCAGCGGAGGGCGGGACGAACCTCGCGGCCCTTTTCAACGGCGTACTTCACGAGCTTGCCGACACCGTTCTGGTCGAGAACCTGGAAGGGATCTACCTTCAAGATCTTCTTCTCGAGGTATGCGGGCAGGAAGCTGGCGATATCGTCGCGGCTGTAACCGAAGGTCATCTGAGTCAGGTCGTTGGTACCGAAGGAGAAGTACTCGGCCTCGGTAGCGATGCGGTCGGCGGTCAGAGCAGCACGAGGGATCTCAATCATCGTACCGATTTCGAACTTAACCTTCACGCCATACTCTTCGAATACTTCGGCAGCAACCTTCTGGATGATGGCCTTCTGCTGCTTCAGCTCGTAGAGGATACCGATGAGGGGCACCATGATTTCGGGCTTCGGGTCGAAGCCTTCCTTCTTCAGCTCGCAAGCGGCGCTGAGGATAGCGCGGGTCTGCATGGCGGTAATCTCGGGGAAGGTGATGCCCAGACGGCAACCGCGGTGACCGAGCATCGGGTTGTTCTCGGCGAGGCTCTCTACGCGACGCTGGATAGTCTGGAGGTCAACGCCCATCTCCTTGGCCATAGTCTCCTGACCTGCAAGATCGTGGGGTACGAACTCGTGCAAGGGAGGATCCAAGAGGCGGATGTTCACGGGCAGTCCGTTCATAGCCTTCAGGATTCCCTTGAAGTCAGCCTTCTGATAGGGGAGCAGTTTGGCCAGAGCCTTCTCGCGACCTTCGGCGCTGTCTGCCAGAATCATCTGACGCATAGCGATAATCTTCTGGTCGTCGAAGAACATGTGCTCTGTACGGGTCAGACCGATACCCTTGGCACCGAATGCGCGAGCCACCTCTGCATCGTGTGGAGTGTCGGCGTTGGTGCGAACCTGCAGCTTGGTGTATTTGTCGCAGAGGTCCATGAGTTCCTTGAAGTCACCGCTGAGTTCGGCAGCCTTGGTGGGAACTTCGCCGGCATAAACCTGACCGGTTGTACCGTTGATGGAGATGTAGTCGCCCTCCTTATAGACAACGCCGTCGATCTCAACGGTCTTTGCCTTGTAGTCAACATTGAGGCTGCCTACGCCGGAGACGCAGCACTTGCCCATGCCGCGAGCCACAACGGCTGCGTGAGAGGTCATGCCACCACGTGCGGTGAGGATACCTTCGGCTGCTGACATACCAGCGAGGTCTTCGGGAGAGGTCTCGATGCGGACGAGAACGACCTTGTGGCCGTCTGCGTGCCAAGCCTGAGCGTCGTCAGCGTGGAAGACGATCTGGCCGCAGCCTGCGCCGGGAGATGCGGGCAGACCCTGAGCGATGACCTTGGCCTGAGTGAGAGCCTTCTTGTCGAATACGGGGTGCAGGAGCTCGTCGAGCTTCTGGGGCTCGCAGCGCATGATGGCGGTCTTCTCGTCAATCTTGCCCTCATGGAGGAGGTCGATGGCTATCTTCACCATAGCAGCACCTGTGCGCTTACCGTTACGGGTCTGCAGGAACCAGAGCTTGCCTTCCTGAACGGTGAACTCCATATCCTGCATGTCGCGGTAGTGCTCTTCGAGTTTGTTCTGGATAGCGTCGAGTTCAGCATAGATCTCGGGCATAGCCTCTTCCATTGAGGGGTATTTAGCTACGCGCTCTGCCTCGCTGATACCTGCGCGCTCAGCCCAGCGCTGAGAACCGATCTTGGTAATCTGCTGCGGTGTGCGGATACCGGCAACGACATCCTCACCCTGAGCGTTCACGAGATACTCACCGTTGAACAGGTTTTCGCCGTTGGCGGCGTCGCGGCTGAAGCATACGCCGGTAGCAGAGGTGTCACCCATGTTACCGAACACCATTGCCATAACGCTGACAGCGGTTCCCCACTCGTCGGGTATGCCTTCCATCTTACGATAGAGGATGGCGCGCTCGTTCATCCAACTGCGGAACACAGCGCAGATAGCTCCCCAGAGCTGCTCGATGGGATCGTCGGGGAAGTCCTTGCCTGTGCGCTCCTTGATGGCGGCCTTGAACAGCTTAACCAGCTTCTGGAGCTCCTCAACGCTGAGGTCCTTGTCCAGCTTGATGCCGCGCTCGGCCTTCACCTTCTCGATGATTTCCTCGAACGGGTCGATGTCGGTCTTGTTCACCGGTTTCATCTCGAGCACCACGTCGCCGTACATCTGCACGAAGCGGCGGTAGCTGTCATACACGAAGTGTGGGTTCTTGGTCTTCTTGGCCATACCCTCGGCAACCTCATCGTTCAGACCCAGGTTGAGGATGGTGTCCATCATACCGGGCATAGAAGCGCGTGCGCCGGAACGGACGCTGACGAGCAGCGGGTTCTGGGCATCGCCGAACTTGGAGTTCATGAGGGTTTCGATGTGCTTCACAGCGGCCATGACGTCGTCGTTCAGCAGCTCCATAATCTTCTCCTGGCCAACCTCGTAGTACTCGTTGCACACGTCGGTGGTGATGGTGAAGCCCGGGGGAACGGGAACGCCAATGAGGTTCATCTCAGCGAGGTTTGCACCCTTACCGCCGAGTTGCTCGCGCATCTGCGCATTTCCTTCAGCTTGTCCGTTGCCGAAGGTGTAAACACGTTTTTGACTCATTAGTAGATTGTATTAAAATGAATGAATGTGATTGATTTGTTAGTATCAAGTGCGCAAAAGTAATCTTTTTCCTTCACACAACCAAAGGAAATGAGCAAAACATTTGCGGAAAGGGCGATTTTTACTAAAATGACGCTTTCTGTCGACTGTTACGAGAAAAAGTTGTACCTTTGCAGCCAAACTGAATGCTATGTCAAGAAAGAAAAAAGAACTCCCCCTGTTAGAGGGTGTGACGATAGAGGCTGTTGCCGCCGAGGGCAAGGCTTTGGTGCATGTGAATGACCTTGTGGTCTTTGTTCCGTTTGCGATTCCGGGCGATGTCGTGGATTTGCAGTTGACCAAGAAGAAGCACAGCTATGCTGAGGCTGAGGTGGTGCGTCTGGTGAAGCCTTCGCCGGACCGGATTGCTCCCTTTTGCCAGCATTTCGGCGTCTGCGGAGGCTGCAAATGGCAGATGCTGCCATACGAGCTACAGCTGCGAGCCAAACAGAAGCAGGTGGTGGACGCTCTGACCCGTATCGGAAAGGTGGAACTGCCGGAGTGTATGCCTATACTCGGTTCGAAGAAGACCCGGGAATACCGCAACAAACTGGAGTACGGTTTTTCGAATAAGCGCTGGCTGACAAAGGAACAGATTATTTCGGGAGAGCCGTTTGAACGTCAGGAGAGTGTTGGTTATCATGCTGGTGGTTCGTGGGACAAGATTCTGCCCATTGAGGAGTGCCACCTTATGGCCCCAATCAACGACCGCCTGCGTCTGACCATCCGCGACTATGCCTACGAGCACGGGCTGACGTTCTTTGATGCCCGCGAACATGTGGGTCTGCTGCGTGGAATGATGATCCGTCTGAGCAACGAGGGAACGTTGATGCTGCTGATTCAGTTCTGCATCCTCACGCCCGAAGAGCAGACTCAGGCCGAGGCCCTTCTGCAGTTCCTGAAAGAGACGTTCCCCGAGCTGACCAGTCTGTTATGGGTGAACAACACCAAGTTCAATGACACCTTCGGCGACCTGCCTATTCAGGTGTATAGCGGCGAGGACCACATCTTCCTGGCAATGGAGGGCTTGCGTTTCAAGGTCGGAGCGAAGAGTTTCTACCAGACAAACACAGAGCAGGCATACGAGCTCTACTCTGTTGCCCGCAGATTTGCAGGCCTTACAGGCGATGAGGTGGTTTATGACCTCTACACCGGTACAGGCACGATAGCGAACTTCGTAGCCCGCCAAGCTCGTCGGGTCATCGGTATCGAGTATGTTCCTGAAGCAATCGAGGATGCGAAGGTGAACAGCTCTTTAAACAACATCACGAACACGGAATTCTTCGCCGGTGACATGAAGGATATCCTTACGGATGACTTCATAGCCCAGCACGGCCGACCAGACATCATCATCACAGACCCTCCGCGTGCCGGTATGCATGGCGATGTGGTGAAGACTATTCTGCGTGCAGCTCCCCAACGCATCGTTTATGTCAGCTGCAACCCCGCCACTCAGGCGCGCGACCTCAGTCTCTTGGACGAAGCATACCGCGTTGTTGCTATCCAGCCCGTGGATATGTTCCCCCACACACAGCACGTAGAGAATGTTGTGCTGCTGGAAAAGAGAGCCCTTTAACTTCCCTTCTATTCCTTTTTACTTCCTTTATTTTTCTTCACCACAAGATAAACAATGAAGAGGACGAAGATGCCGAGCATGACATAGCCAATCTCATGGCTATAGCGGGTTACGGTGGCTTCGAGCTCGCTTTCGGGGATAACAGAAGCCAGCGAATAACCTATTGCTGCAAGAATAATATGCCACACGCCTGCACCGATGGTGGTGTAGAGCAGGAAACGGCTGTAAGGCATTCTCGCCATTCCGGCGGGGATGCTTATTAAATGGCGTATTCCCGGCACGAGGCGGCCTATAAGGGTGGCCGTTGCGCCGTGGTCGGAAAAGTACTGCTCTGTCTTGCGCACCTTCTCTTCGTTCAAGAGGCAGAGATGGCCCAGCGTACTGTTGGCGAAGGCATATATTGCCGGGCGACCGAGATAACGGCCTGCAAGATAGTTGATTGAGGCTCCGAGGTCTGCTCCGATAGTGGCAACAAGAACAACCAAAAAGACATTGATGTCGGTGAGGTCACCGGCTGCGCGGTAGGCTGCCGGCGGAACCACCAGTTCAGAGGGTATAGGAACTACTGTGCTCTCCAAGAGCATCAGAAAACAGATGGTGTAATAGTTGAGATGTGCAAGGCACCAGGTTATAAAACTCATGACTCAGATAAATTTCTTGCGGAATTCGTTCTTTGGAGATATTAAATAATGTGCGCGTGCGGTGAAAGTCCAGAATGGCATCATCAGTTCAAACAGGAAGAGGGTGATGTAATAGTTGCGTCCGCCCAAGGCTTTAGCGCTGCTTCCAAACTGTTTGATGCGCACATGTGTCACGATGATCAGACTCACCAGAATGAATATGAGGAAGACGCAGAAGATAACTATCTCCGCTACAGAAGGGGCTTGACCTGCATAGCTCTTCATGGCAAGCGGATGCAGATATGAGGCATCGGAGTAGGACAAAGCCAGACCGAGACAAATCGAGCCGACAATGAAGGGCAGGATGATGAGAATCAGGGCGAGCCAAGGCCAGGCCAGACGCACGTAATTACGCATACGATAGACAAACACGTGGCGCTGATACTGACGTATGGCCAGATATGCCACGCGCTGCTGATGCCAACGGACGTATGTCGGCTTGTCTTGAATCACCACAGAGGCCGGATCTATGAATATGGCTGTGTTGTCTCTGGTTGACAGGCGGTTGGCCATCAGATCGCAGGCTCCTACAGAGAGATTCTGCGTGCCGGCAAAGCAGTTGGATTTCAGGAAGACGCTTTTGCGTACAGCCATATTGCAACCGTCGCCGCGAACAGCGGCATAACCAGCCTGCATATGATCATAGTTGGCGATGGTGTGCCAGAGACGGAAGAAACCAATCTTATGCTCGAACCAACTGTTTGTCAGCTCCTCATAACGTGCGAAACCGAGCAGCAGTTCTTTTGTTGGATTCTTGCGTATGGTGGAAGCAATGCGGTTAAGCCATTGATTTGAAGCGGGCTCCGCATCTGCCTGCGTGAGAACGACCCATTCGTGCTGCGCGCTGCGAATACCCAGAGTCAGGGCCAGACGCTCCAGACTTATGTCACGGGCCGAAGACGGGGTCGAGGTATGTCGCAGGTACTTGTAACGCTGCTCCATGGTCTCAAGAAACGGGCGCGTGTCATCGGTCGAAGCGATATCAACCACCACGACCTCAAATTCCTCGTAGTCCTGATTTAATATGGCTGGCAGATGACGCCGCAATTGCTCTGCCTGATTGTGGGCAGGAATAACAATTGTCAGCGGTTCGACCAGTGTTGCTGTGGGAAGTTGTTCCAAGTGATAAAGTTTTGATTATTCTTCGTTTATGGTGAAGACACCGGGCAAGGCACGACAGTTGTACTGCGAGGCCATAATCTCACCGTAAGCTCCTGCGCTGCGGATGGCAAGCAGGTCACCGCGACGGAGCGGCGGCAGCGGACAGTCCTTCTGAAAGACATCAGAAGACTCGCAGATCGGCCCGACCACGTCATAGAGTAGGGTAGAGGGCGCCTCCTCCGGCGTGTGTGCTTTGCTTTCCGGCGTGTGAGCCTGCGCTTCTCCACAGCCTTCCACCTTCTCAATATGGTGGTGAGCGCCGTAGAGCGCCGGACGAATCAAGTCTGTGAATCCGGCATCCACTATGGCAAAGCGCTTCACGTGCCCTTCCTTTATATATAACACGCGCGTGATGAGCGAACCCATCTGGCCCACAACGGCGCGGCCCAGCTCGAAGTGCAGCTCCTGTCCGGGGCGCAGTTGCAGTTCCTTGGCGTAGGTCTGGAAGTACGAGTGGAAGTTGGGGATAGGATTTGAGTCGGGATAGTTGTAGTCTATGCCCAATCCGCCGCCTACATTGATTACCCTCACACCTGTAATACCCTCGTCCTCCAACTGCTTCTGCAGCTGATTGATACGGCGTGCCAAGGCTACAAAGTCCTCCATGTCAAGGATTTGGCTGCCGATATGGAAGTGAAGCCCTACGAAGCGGACATTATCCATCTGGCGGGCGGCGCTGATTACGGCTTCCATGTCGCTCATGGCGATACCGAACTTGTTTTCAGCCAGACCCGTGGTTATGTTGGCGTGTGTGTGAGCCCCCACGTCCGGATTTATGCGGAAACAGACATCGGCGCGGCGACTCATGCGGCCCGCTATTTCGTTGATTACCTCCAGTTCGGGGATGCTCTCTACATTAAAGAGCCCGATGCCCGCTTCCAACCCCAGCTCTATCTCCCAGTCGGCTTTGCCAACTCCGGCAAATACGATACCCTTGGCCGGAAAGCCGTAGTCCAATGCGGCACGAATCTCTCCGCCGCTGACGCAGTCTGCACCTAATCCGGCGGCTGATATGCAGCGCAGGACCTCGGGGTTGGCATTGGCCTTCACGGCATAGTGAACGTGATAATTGTCGTGTCCTGCAGTCTCGGCCTTTATGGCATCGAGTGTCTGCCGGAGCAGGGCCATGTCATAGACATAGCAGGGCGTGGAGAGGTTCTTGGGTATCATGGGGATTATACGTTGAAGAGTGTTTTGCTGAGTGCTTGCAAAGTGCGTTGCTTGTCGGCTGCCTTAACCAGGAACGAGATGTTGTGGTTTGAGCCGCCGTAACTGATCATGCGGACAGGAATCTCCTGCAGGGCGTTGCAGGCACGCGTTTCGAAGCCTACGTTCTGTGTTGCCAGATCGCCTACGACGCAGACTATGCACATGTCATGCTCTACGCTTACCGTGCCGTACTTCTTCAGCTCGTCCTTTATGGCACGCAGGTTGGTGGTGTTGTCTATGGTGACGCTCACACCCACCTCTGAGGTGCATATCATGTCTATGCTGGTCTTATAGGTCTCGAATATCTCGAACACCTTGCGCAGGAAACCGTGAGCCAGCAACATACGTGAACTCTGGATTCCGATGCACGTGATGTTGTCTTTGGCGGCTACGGCCTTTATGGTGCCGCGTTGCATCTCGTTGTTGATAATGGTGCCGGGTGCTTGCGGGGCGAGGGTGTTGAGCAACCTTACGGGTACGCCAGCGAACTTGGCGGGTTGGATACATGTGGGATGCAGGATCTTGGCACCGAAGTAGGCCAGCTCGGCTGCCTCTTCGAAGTAGAGCTGACGTACGGGAACTGTGTGTTCAACCACGCGCGGGTCGTTATTGTGCATTCCGTCTATATCCGTCCAGATCTGGATCTCCTCTGCTTCGATAGCTGCACCGATAAGGCAGGCTGTGTAGTCGGAACCGCCACGCAGGAGATTGTCTATCTCGCCGTAGGCGTTTCGGCAGATGAAGCCCTGGGTGATATATATCTGATAGCCCGGATTTGCCGTCAGCTGGGCAACCGTACACTCACGGATGTAGTTGAAGTCCGGTTCAGCATTCTTGTCGGTACGAATCATATCGAGGGCCGAGAGCAGAATGGCGTTCACGCCGCTTTCCAACAGGTAGTTGGTCACCATGTTCGTGGATATTATCTCGCCCTGAGCCAGAATGACCTTCTCCTCGAAGGACGTGAAGAGCCCTTTGGTGAAAGAGCGCAGATAATTGAACTCCTCCTGCAGGAACGTCGTTGTGCGCCCGCGCCATTCGTCTGTGGAATAGAGCTCAGCTACGTGACCGAGATACTTCTGTTCCAGCTGGTTAATGAGGGAGTAGGCCCCTTCAGGGTTCTTCTTGTAGAGGTAGTCGGAAATCTCAACGAGCGTGTTTGTGGTGCCGCTCATGGCAGAGAGCACTACGACTTTCGGCTGGCCGTCAGCTGTGATGAGGGCTGCAACATCCTTCATGCGCTGTGGGGTACCGACGCTGGTACCTCCGAATTTCAGAACTTTCATGCTTATATTTTGTTTTAGTTATTTTCAATGATTATGGCTGTCGGTATATCATCTGCATCTTCAGTAACCGGCGGTTGTGCGGTCGGCTCCGGCTGTGCTGTCACCGTTCCCACCGGTTGTGCGGGTACTGTGTCCGACGGTTTTCCCGTCGGAATCTCCGTCGGCTCCCCCGCCTTTTGCAGCCGGAGCGTGTGGTCTGTGCATGTATAAACGATGCCGGGGAACTGCTCCATGAGGGCGTCGTTGTGAGTGGCCATAATGACAGCTGTGCCCTGTTTCGCCAAAGAATACAGGATTTCGGCGGTACGGATTCCGCTCTCCTTGTCCTGATTTCCGGTTGCCTCGTCAGCGAGGATGAGGGCGGGTGAGTTGAGAATGGCGCGGGCTATGCACACGCGCTGTTGCTCACCGCCTGAGAGCTCGTAGGGCATCGCATTCAACTTATCAGCAAGGCCCACTTTGGTCAGAACCTGAATGATGCGCTCGTTGCGGTCGGCCTTACGCTTCCAGCCTGTAGCACGCAGGACGAAGTCCAGATTGCGCTCTACGGTACGGTCGGCCAGCAGACGGAAGTCCTGAAAGACGATGCCCAACTGACGGCGCATGGCGGGCAGATTGCGGCGTTTGATGCGTCGCATATCCTGTCCGAGTACCTCAGCGTGGCCGTCGGTCACGTCCAGTTCGCCGTATATGGTCTTCAGCAGAGAGGTCTTGCCTGAACCTACGACGCCAGTCAGATAGACAAACTGCCCAGCCTCAATGGTCATATCAACATCTGTAAGAACGATGTTGTCTCCTCGGCTTATGGTTACGTTTGAATAGTTGATAATCATCCTTTTATTAATTCATAATTATTAATTCATAATTCATAATTGTTTGACTTTGCTCATCAATATGTCATAATTGTTTGGCAATGAGCTGCTAATTATGCATTATGAATTATGAATTGTGCATTGTTCTTAGTGTTTTTTCCACCCCGGCGCGTGGCGTTCTTGAAGCTCGGCTGCCATCTGCTCTATGCGTAGTCCTTTGGATGTGAGCAGCACGATGAGGTGGTAAAGCATATCAGAGCCCTCGTAAATCATGCGCTCGTCGGTGCCGTTGCAGGCCTCGATTACCAGCTCCAGAGCTTCTTCGCCCACCTTTTGTGCCATGCGGTTGAGGCCGTCCTTGAACAGCGAGGTCGTGTAAGAACCTTCAGGCATCTCCTCGTGACGCTTCTCTATGAAGTCCTGCAACTCAGATAAGAAGAGGAGTGGATTCGATTGACCCTTATTCTCCTCACCCCAGCAGGTGTCGGTGCCTGTGTGGCATACGGGGCCGTCGGGGTGCACGCGGATGAGCAGCGTGTCTTGATCGCAGTCGTTCTTGATACTTACCACATGCAGGCAGTTGCCGCTGGTCTCGCCCTTTGTCCACAGACATTTGCGTGTGCGGCTGTAGAAGGTGACGAGGCCGGTTTCAACGGTCTTCTCGTATGCCTCGCGGTTCATATATCCGAGCATCAGCACCTGACGTGTATCTGCATCCTGAATTATGGCAGGCACGAGGCCATCCATCTTGTCGAAGTCGATATTCATAATTATAGTCTTACTGCAATTTTTTCTTTATTTAAGTACTCTTTGAGTTCGGGGATTGGAATCTCGCCGAAATGGAACACAGAGGCGGCCAGAGCGGCATCGGCGTGTCCTTGAGTGAAGGCGTCGCGGAAATGCTCTTTCGTCCCGGCTCCTCCCGAGGCGATTATGGGTATAGAGAGCGTGTCGGCAAGCTCCCGCAGGGCTTCGTTGGCAAATCCGGCTTTGGTGCCATCGTGATTCATTGACGTGAAGAGGATTTCTCCTGTTCCGCGCTCCTGAGCTTCACGAGCCCATTCGAAGAGGCCGCGGTCGGTTGGCACGCGCCCTCCGTTCAGATAACAGCGCCAAGTGCCGTCTTCCTCCAGACGTGCGTCTATGGCGCAAACGCATACCTGCGAACCGAAATGACCGGAAATCTCATTGATAAGCTCCGGGCGGCGCAGGGCTGCGCTATTCACACTCACCTTGTCAGCTCCGGCACCGAGCAGGCGTTCTACATCTGCCAACGCGCCTATGCCGCCCCCTACGGTGAAGGGGATATTGAGTTGCTCGGCCACGCGGGTAACCATCTCGGTGAAGGTGCGGCGCCCCTCGTGCGAGGCTGTGATGTCGAGAAACACAAGCTCGTCGGCTCCCTGTTCGCTGTAGGCTTTGCCCAGAGCAACCGGGTCGCCTGCCTGACGCAGGTTCACGAAGTTCGTGCCTTTCACGGTCTGGCCGTCTTTGACATCGAGACAGGGGATGATTCGTTTTGCTAACAAGATTAGTTTAATGTTTAAAGTTTAATGTTTAATAAGGTTTGCGGGAATTCCTCGAGCAGACTCTTCATGTCTATGCGTCCCTCGTAGATGGCTTTCCCGAAGACCACCGAGGGGATGCCGACGCGGTCTAAGGCGCGGATGTCTTCCGTGCCGCTTATGCCGCCGCTGGCTATGAGACGGCAGTCGGGGTAGGCTGCCATAATCTGCCTGTACAGTTCTGTGGCGGGGCCTTGAAGCATCCCGTCTTTGGAGATCTCGGTGCAGAGCACGTGCTGCACTCCGCGGTCTATATATTCTTTCAGGAAAGGCAGGAGTTCGCTCTTGCTCTCTTCCTTCCAACCGTTTATGCTGATGAATCCCCCGCGCACGTCGGCCCCGAGAATCAGTCGGTCGGCTCCGAACTCCTGCAGCCAGCTGAGGAACAGCTCCGGATGTGTCACAGCTATACTCCCCACGGTTGCCAGCTCGGCACCGCTCTCGAAGACTATATGCAGGTCCTCTTCGGTCTTTATGCCTCCGCCGAAATCCACCACGAGGCCCGTAGCTGTAGTAATGCCTTCCAGCACTTTGTGATTCACGACGT
>Ga0247610_10006925_pt1 | contig 11692 bp, 11 predicted proteins | sample 174DNAGHGhighgp2_FD_193483 | JGI IMG/M metagenome (GOLD analysis project Ga0247610, IMG submission 193483) | Sheep rumen microbial communities from Palmerston North, Manawatu-Wanganui, New Zealand - 1742 DNA GHGhigh gp2 | ecosystem: Host-associated > Mammals > Digestive system > Stomach > Rumen...
ACGCCATGTACAGCCTCTGCACCAACGAGGGCCTCTACGAGTACCTACAGGTCGAGGGCAAGAAAGAGGTCGATGGCATCACATGGGAGAAGGTCGGACAGCGCATCCGCAAGCTCTACGAGCAGTGCCTCTCAAAATAGGCCACCGTACCCCTCCCACAGGGAGGAGGCCCTCACCAAACTTTAAACCTTAAACGTTAAACTTTAAACTTAAACAATATGAAGACTATCTGTCTTTATTTCGAGATCCACCAGAACATACATCTCAAGCGTTACCGCTTCTTTGAGATCGGCAAGGATCACTATTATTTCGACGACTATGAGAACGAACGCGGCATCACCGAAACTGCCGAACGCTCGTATATTCCTGCCATCAAGACATTCATCGAGATGACTAAAATGTACGGCAAAGAGTTCAAGGTGGCTTTCTCCATCAGCGGATGCGCCATCGAGCTCCTTGAGAACTACTCGCCAGAGGTCATCGAACTCCTCCAGGAGCTCAACGAGACCGGATGCGTAGAGTTCCTCGCCGAACCCTACAGCCACGGCCTCTCATCTCTTGCCAACGAAAACGTCTTCCGCGACGAGGTGGCTCGTCAGGCTAAGAAGATGAAGGAGCTCTTTGGCAAGAAACCCACCGTGCTCCGCAACTCCAGCCTCATCTATAGCGATGACATCGGCGCTCTCGTGGCCAGCATGGGCTACAAAGGAATGATCGCAGAAGGCGCTAAGCATGTGCTCGGATGGAAGAGCCCCCATTTCCTCTACCACTGCGCCATGAACCCCAACCTGAAGCTGCTCCTGCGCGACTATAAGTTCTCAGACGACATCTCGCTCCGCTTCAACAACAGCTCATGGAACGAGTACCCGCTCTTCGCCGACACTTACGTTGATTGGATTGCACAACTGCCCGAGGAGGACCAGATTGTGAACATCTTCATGGAGCTCTGCGCTCTGGGCATCTACCAGCCGCTCAGCAGCAACATCCTCGAGTTCATCAAAGCCATTCCCGCCGTCGCCAAACAGCGCGGCATCGTCTTCGCCACTCCGAGCGAGATCATCGCCAAGACAAAGAGCGTAGGACAGATTGACGCTCCCTACCCCATGTCGTGGAACGACGAAGAGCGCGACACCTCATGCTGGCTCGGTAACGTCATGCAGCGCGAAGCCTTCCACAAGCTCTACAGTGTGGCCGACCGCGTCCTCATCTGCAAGGACCGCCGCATCACACAGGACTGGGATCGCATTCAGGCATCCAACAACTTCCGCTTCATGACCACCAAGCCGATGGGCGTGGGCTTCTATCGCGGCATCTATGACAGCCCCTACGATGCGTTCACTAACTACATGAATATCCTCGGCGACTTCATCAACCGCGTCAACGCCCTCTATCCCTTGGACATTGAGAACGATGAGCTGAACGCCCTCCTCACCACCATCCGCAACCAGGGCGAGGAAATCGAGTTGAAAGACAAGGAAATCACCCGTCTGCAGGCCCGCCTCAACAAACTGGAGCCAAAGACCGACGAGCCCAAGAAAGCAGCTCCCAAGAAAGCAGCTGCTCCCAAGAAAGCCGCCGCTCCCAAGCCCGCTCCCGTGAAGAAAGAGGCAGAACCCAAACCCGCTGCACCCAAGGCTGCTCCCAAGAAGGCTGCCGCCCCAAAGAAAGCAGCAGCTCCCAAGGCTGATGCTCCCAAGGCTGCCGCTCCCAAAAAGCCCGCAGCTCCCAAGAAGCCCGCTGCTCCGAAAGCAGAGTAACAACCTCTAACCCACAGTGCCCCTCACTTCTGGTGAGGGGTTCCCTCTTTATCAACACAGTGCCCCTCCCATCAGGGAGGGGTCTTTTAACATCATTCTTATGAAACACATCTTCACCCTTATCCTCACCCTCCTGCTCGCCCTACCCCTCTCCGCGCAAGACATCACCGGCAAATGGCAGTGGAAACAGAACTCCGCCGATCCCGACAAAGACATCTATTCCATCCTGTTCAATTTCAAGAAAGACGGCACCATTGAGGTACACTCTGTGGTAGCAGATGATGAATACCAATGGGGGCACGCCCTCATCGCAGTGGATGTCACAGGCACATGGAAGCAAAGCGGCAAGAACATCACCTTCCAGTTCAACATGAAAACTGCACGCCTCACCATTGAAGACTTCGTTTTCAAGGATGGCTACAAGCAAAATGCAAAAGACCCCAAATTCATGACCGAGACCACAGCCGAAATTCTTGACGACTGGCAAGGCGATGAAGACGAGGTCTTTGACTACGAAGGCTGGTTGACTGCCACAATCTCCACCTTCTCACCCAAGCAAATGATCCTCTTGAACGACGACGGCGACAAATACACATTCAACAAGAAATAACCTCTAACACCACAGTGCCCCCTTCGGTGCACCTTTATGCCACAGTGCCCCTCCCATCAGGGAGGGGTCTTTTATTGAAACAAAAATTGCTGAATATCAATAATAATGTGTGATTTTGCTTTTATTCGTGCCCTTTCCTTGTATTTAAGTCATTAGTTCGTACCTTTGCGCGCAAATTAGTTTTCAGATAAATAACACAATCACGACACACACCATGCAACAGAGCAAGAACGTTGTCGGAGCCAAGATCAGAGGCTTCCGTGAGAGTAAGAACATTTCCGTCGAGGAGATCGCACAACGCAGCGGCCTCTCCGTGGAACAAATCAACAGCATCGAGAACGATGTCAACCTGCCGTCGCTCGGACCGCTCATCAAGATAGCCCGCGCACTCGGAGTACGTCTGGGTACGTTCATGGACGACGACGATGCACTGGGACCTGTAGTGTGCCGCGCTGCCGACCGCGAGGCCAACACCAGCATTAGCTTCAGCAACGGAGCCACCGACGCCCGCAAGCACATGGAGTACCATCCGCTGGCACAGCAGAAAGCCGGACGGCACATGGAACCATTCGTCATCGACATCAACCCCGAGCAGAACCCCGAGTTCCAGCTCTCTGCACACGAAGGCGAAGAGTTCATCTTCGTTATGAGCGGCGAGGTCGAAATCATCTACGGCAAGGACAAATACGCTCTCCACGAGGGCGACAGCATCTTCTACGACAGCATCGTGAAGCACCACGTACACGGTGCTCCAGGCAAGAGCGCAAAAATCCTCGCAGTCGTCTATATCCCTTTCTAACGTCCCTTTAACGTCCTTTCAACTTCCCCAATTTAGGAAAAATGGCAAAATTAGACATGGCTGGCAGACCCTTGCCCGACCGTACCTACCCCGCAGAAACCGGCTCTGCCGGATATACCCTCTACGAGCGCACATTGGGCGAATGGCTCGAGCACTGGGCCACCGTCACCCCCGACAAAGAATATATCGTCTATTCCGACCGCGACCTGCGATTCACATGGTCTAAGTTCAACGAGCGTGTGGACAACCTCGCCAAGGGACTCATCGCCATTGGCGTGAAACGAGGATCCAACGTCGGCATCTGGGCCACCAACGTACCCGACTGGCTTACCTTCCTCTATGCCACAGCCAAGATCGGCGCCGTCCTCGTCACCGTGAACACCAACTACAAGCAGAACGAGCTCGAGTACCTCTGCAAGGACTCCGACATGCACACCCTCTGCATCACCGACGGCACATGGGACTGCAACTACGTGGACATGACATACACCATGCTCCCCGAGCTGAAGACCTGCGAGCGCGGACATCTCAACAGCGAGCGCTTCCCCTATCTCAAGAACGTCGTCTATATCGGCATGGAGAAGTATCGCGGAATGTTCAACACAGCCGAACTGCTGCTCCTCGGACAGAACGTCGAGGACGAGACCCTGCTGGAGATGAAGAGCCAGGTGAAATGCCACGACGTCTGCAACATGCAATACACCAGCGGCACCACCGGCTTCCCCAAGGGCGTCATGCTCACACACTACGGCATCGCCAACGACGGCTACTTCACCGGCGAGAACATGGGATTCACTGCCGACGACAAGCTCTGCGTATGCGTCCCTCTCTTCCACTGCTTCGGAGTGGTGCTCGCCACCATGAACTGCCTCACACACGGATGCACCGAGGTGATGGTGGAGAAATTCGACCCCCTCGTCGTGCTCGCATCTATACATAAGGAGCGTTGCACCGCCGTCTATGGCGTTCCCACTATGTTCATTGCTGAACTCAACCACCCCATGTTCTCCATGTTCGACCTTACCTGCCTGCGCACTGGCATCATGGCCGGCTCACTCTGCCCCGTGGAACTTATGAAACAGGTCAGCGAGAAGATGTACATGACCATAACCAGCGTTTATGGACTCACCGAGTCCTCGCCCGGAATGACACAGACCTGCCTCAACGACACCTTCGAGCAGCGTTGCACCACCGTAGGCCGAGACTTCCCCTTCGTCGAGGTCAAGGTGCTCGACCCCGAAACAGGTGAGGAATGTCCCGTTGGCGTTCAGGGCGAGATGTGCTGCCGCGGATTCAACGTCATGAAAGGCTACTACAAGAACCCGCAGGCCACCGCCGAAGTCATTGACAAGAACGGATTCCTCCACTCCGGCGACCTCGGCATCAAGGACGAGCAGGGCTTTTACAAGATTACCGGCCGCATCAAGGACATGATCATCCGTGGCGGCGAGAACATCTATCCGCGCGAAATCGAGGAATTCCTCTATCAGATGCCCGGAGTCAAAGACGTCCAGGTCGCTGCCGTGCCGTCCAAGAAATACGGTGAGGAAGTCGGTGCCTTCATCATTCTCGACGAGGGAGCTGAGATGACCACCGAGGACGTCCGCGAGTTCTGCCGTGGCAAGATTGCCCGCTACAAGATTCCCAAATACGTCTTCTTCGTGGATGGCTTCCCCCTCACCGGCTCCGGCAAAATCCAAAAGTTCAAACTTAAGGAACTCAGCCTCAAGCTCTGCGAAGAACAAGGCATCGAGGTCCTATAATATATATAATAATGTATAAAGAAAATCCATCGCGCCCCCCTCATACTACTCCCCTCCCTACAAGGGAGGGGCTGGGGGGTGGGTCTCTCTTCCACCACATAATCCCCCTCCAGATCCGCTTCAACGACGTGGACAAGTTCGGCCATGTAAACAACTCCGTCTTCTTCCAGTTCTATGACACCGCGAAGACAGAGTATTTCGCCACCGCCTGCAAGAATGTCGATTGGGAGCAGGTCGCCATCGTCGTGGCCCATATCGAATCCGACTTCTTGGCACAGGTGAAAGCAGGCGATCATATCGCCGGCCGCACACGTGTCACCCACATCGGCCACAAGAGTTTCCATCTGGAACAAGAGCTTTTTGACGTCGATACAGAAGAAGTCAAGAGCCGCTGCACCTCCGTCATGGTCCTCTACGACCTCAACAAACGCCAAACCGTCCCCCTACCCGACAACTGGGTCAACGACATCCGCGCCTACGACAACCTCCCGTAGGAATTGAGAATAGTCATTCACGTACCCTGACGCATCATACTCCTGCGAAGCCATAGCCAGACACACCGTCCCCGGAGCAAAATTCTCTAAACGGCACCAGACGCCCGCAGGAATCACTATACCACGGCGCACATCGTCCATATGTAGGGTCACTTCACGCCGCCCGTCGCTCACTGTGATGTCAAACGAACCCGCCACGGGAAACACCGCCTCATGACACGTGCGGTGCGAATGTCCGCCACGAGTCTGCCCGTCGGGAACCCCCGTGATCCAGAACACACGTTTTATCTCCCAGGGCACGTCGTGCTCAGCCTCAAGGAAATTCAGCCGCCCACGCTCATCCACTTTATCGGGCAGCTCCACTATCTTCACCCCTGCAGGCCAACCCTCTGTTCCGCCTGTCATATCGGGTCTTTTCACACTCGAAAAAGCATCATTTTCCTTCATAAATCCAATAATTTGAGGCAAAGGTATGATTTTTTTGTCAAATCACTTGCAAGAATCACGAAAAACATCTACCTTTGCACCGCATTTCCGAGAAATGGCGCTTTCGTCTAGCGGCTAGGACACATGCCTCTCACGCATGGAACACGGGTTCGATTCCCGTAGGCGCTACAAAACAGTCCCTCTAAACCAGTGGTTTATAGGGACTTAACTTTTGTCGGGGTGTACTAATAGTGTACTAGTTAGAAAGTCAACGAAGGAAGGCTATTAATTGCCTCCACTTTTTGCTTGTCAACAGCTCTCAGATACTTTTCGGTGTATATAAGCGAGCTATGCCCCAAAAGACTGCTGACTACCTTTATATTTACGCCATTATTCAAGAGCGAAGTGGCAAAAGAATGGCGTCCACAGTGCCATGTGATGTGTTTGTCTAATGTCCGATTGGGGTTTAAGATTATTTAGGATTACTTTTGCCCGAAGTCTCGCATAAAAGGAGTACATTTGCACCACTTTAATAGATAAAGAATGAAACTGGCAAAGGGCTTTTAATTATTTACAAACCTTGCCCCAAAACATATAAATCAGATTTTACGCCATGAACAAAGCTGCCAACTATCTTAAGACACTGATGCCGATCCTTTCGGCACTTTACGGCGTAGCCATCATATACATAACCGCTCTGCCTATTGATGGTGATAATCCGACCTTCGTTGACGAATTACTGACTTGGTTAATCACATTAGCAGGCATCGCTCTGACACTCTTCCTTGTGCATCGCGTCGAACCTAAATTGTTTCCTGCAGCTGGACAATTTCCGCTGAAGCTGCCGAAGGCCATCATCTTTGTCGGGCTGTTGCTGATTGCACCTCTGTGTCTTGTAGTGAAAGAGTATATAGTTTATGGCATTACGTCGCTGGCCTACTCTATACAGATGGAAGCGGTGACCTACACAACCGCAGAGCTGCGCGAAGACCTTTTGTCAAGTGTTCATGCTGTGTTGCTCGCGCCTTTACTCGAAGAGTTGTGTTTCAGGCAAATGGCTATTTCTCCATTTCGCCGCCGTGGCACACTGATAGTTGTCTGTTTTGTGATGGCCATACTGTTTGGACTGCTCCACGGGCGTAACTTCCCCAGCGCTTTCATCAGTGCCATTTTCTACGGATTGATATTTATTTGGTCTCGAAACATCTGGTATAGCGTGGCTCTCCATGCAGGAGATAATCTCTCCGCTACACTTCTTGCTGTTTACTGCTGGTTGCAGTTAGGAGACATGCAGATGACAAAAACGCCAGTTATCATATTGCCTGATTTGAAGGTGATCATCGCAAGCTTGTTTTTAGCTATTGCTGGAATATTCCTGCTAAAAAAGAAACGATAAATTTTTGTCGGGCAGTATAACTTCAAAACAGAATGATATATGGAAACATTCAACGATGTAATCAATAGCGGCCAGCTGGTCTTGGCCGATTTCTTTGCCACCTGGTGCGGCCCCTGTAAGGCCATGCACCCCGTTTTGGAGCAGCTGAAAGCCAACCTTGGTGACCGTATCCGCATCATCAAGGTAGATGTGGATAAGCACGGCATTCCCGCTGAAGAGTATAATGTGCAGGCTGTGCCCACACTGATTCTCTTCCGCAGTGGCAAAGTTCTTTGGCGCCAGAGCGGAGCCATGCCCTTGAACCAGCTGCAGGCGGTGGTCAATCAATATCTTTGATTGCACAGAGCCAAACGACCGTCCCGTACGTCTGTTAGGCCTCTCCGTTACAGGTTCCCTGCAGGCGGTACGTGTGAGTGACGACGGCCAGCTGACTATCGACTGGTAACGATTCGCAGATGAGACCTGAAGACACAAGATTATTGGTACAATCGGCATCAAAGCCCGCCGCCAAGCCCAGCCACTGGCAATCCCCGTTGGGCCGGATTAATGCTAAAATGATGCACAGAATCAAAAATAATCATTAAAAGATGAGGTTTATTTATATATTATATCTACTTTTGCACAAAATATCTTGCGCAATATAATGAGCAATATGGGATATAATATTAAATCGGCCCTCAGTTATCTAACGGAACTTATAGGAAGTGAGATTGCAGTTAGGGCAACCTCTAATACGGATGTTGGCTACCTGCCGCTTGCAATAAGTAACGGATATGGATTCTACGACATTGAGATTTTCAATAACAGGGTCACACTTGCTATTCCCAATGTTGAGGATGACAGTTCTCCTATGTTACTCGCTAAGCATCAGGCAAAGATGACAGAGATTTTTAGTCGCCCTGTTGTGTTTGTTTTAGAGAGAGTTGAGTCGTATAACCTGACCCGACTGACTCGTGCAAAGGTGGATTTCATAGTGCCAAGAAAGATAATATTCATGCCAAGCATGATGATGGTGCTACGTGACGTGAAGAATGCAGCTAAGGCGCTTCCAGACAAGATGCCACCAGTTGCACAGTTTCTGATCCTCTATCATCTACAGGTGAGAAGGCTCGATGACATGAACACAGCTGCAATCGCCGATATGACAGCGATGGCATATTCCACCATCAACCAAGCCTTGAAATGGCTTGCGCTTTCCAACTTTGTTGAACTTTGGGGAGGTAAACAAAAGCAGGTGAAGTTCAAGATGACTGGCAGGGAACTCTGGGATAAAGCTTTGCCCATGATGACAACACCTGTAGAACGTGTGGTTTATACGGATATGCCATTGGCAGATACGAAACTGGCAGGTGAGAATGCTATGGGACACTACACCATGCTGGCAGAACCGACTACTCCCGTCGTTGCAATCAGCAAACAGTTAGCAAGGGAGAAAACAGCTGTTCTAAACAAGGAATATGGTGAGACCAAGGTCGAGGTTTGGAAGTATAACCCTGCTCTTTTGGCTAAAGAAGATTGCGTTGACCGACTCTCTCTATATCTGAGCTTGAAAGACAGCGTGGATGAGAGAGTGCAAATGGAATGTGACACCCTCTTAAATGATATGAGATGGTAAACGGACTGATACGCTGGAGAGAATATTTTGGCGAATACAAGGATAAATATGTATTGATAGGTGGCGCTGCCTGCAACCTTCTGGAGGAAGAGTTGGAGATGAACCCTCGTGCCACCAAAGACCTTGACTTGGTTCTTGTGGTCGAAGCCCTCACTCCAGACTTCGGTATGCGCTTGTGGGACTTCATCAAGGACGGCAACTACGAAAGCAGAAGCCGAGGAGAGAATGAACAAAGACACGAATACTACCGATTCATGAATCCGCAGGACAAGAGCTATCCAAAACAGATTGAGCTGTTTGCCCGCAACACGGGCATACTTAATCTGCCTGCAGATGCCCATGTCGAACCTATTAGCATTGGTGAAGATCTATCCAGTTTGTCGGCAATTCTCATGGATGATGACTATTATTCATTCACCCTCGAACATAGCCAGGACATAGAAGAGATCCACATTGCAAGCCCAGAGGCTTTAATATGCCTAAAGGCAAAGGCTTATACCGAGATGCTGGACAGAAAGGAACAAGGAGAACAGGTAGATGGCCGCGACATCGAGAAACACAAGAAGGACATCTTCCGTCTGATTGCTATGCTTCCTCAAAGCGCACACTTTGAGTTACCAGGGAAACTGCGTCAGGATATTGAACGATTTTGTGAAAGGGTTGGCGAACTGCCTAATCAGGATTTTTTTAAGAGTTCTGGATTACGTGGGCTGAATGCTGCCCAACTGATGGAACTGTTGCATAGAGCATTTGTTGAATGAAGACAGCCTCACTAACGGGAACTACGTCAACATCGCTATGCGCAACGCCAAACAGATGAATGACAGCAATTGATAGGCTCTAATCCATCAATAACACTAAACACTCAACGTCACAAAGTATGGTGTAGCAATAGAGATGGTGACGAATAAAAGTGACAAAGAAACAATGTCAGTCCGTCCATAAGGATGTGACCCGACGACACAAGATTACGGGTACAATCCGCATCAGGCATACTAATGCAGTTTGAGTCCTAAAAGCACATTGAGCACATCAGGAAAAGACCTCCCCAAACAAAACGCCCTCACTTCGCCATTCCCCCGGACTGGCGAAGTGAGGTGCGTTGGGGAGGTAGAGTACCATAGAAAGCACACAGGAGCAGTGGCTACTATGCCAACAGAGGACGAGGACGGTAAACTCGGTACAAGCAACATCAAGCAGCACACACCTCAGAGGCCATCCAGCAGCCCGCCGCCAAGCCCTGCACACATAGCATAAATATAGAAGCAAGAGAGGTAGCCGATGGCCACAAAAACAAATGCCTCCCCAATACTTTTTATCGAAACTATGTGGGAAGGCGCACTCTTAAGAACTGGTATGTGGAGTTATTCTAATTCCATTGGATCGTAGTCATGCGGCGAGGATTGCAGGTCGCCGACGGTGCCATCTGGGTTGAAATCGCGGATGCCGGCAGTTTTCCTGTAGTTACGGTTAAAGGCTATTTGAAGTTTCCACGTATGGGTACGAGAAGACGATTTGAACTCATCCTTCGGATACTGCCAAATTGGGAATTCGCCCTTCTCTATGGCCACGGCCTCGAAGACATAAAGACTATCGACATCGTAAATCTTCAAGATAAGGCCAGGCAAGCCTCCGAACTTCCACGGCCCGCGACGGATGGGGATGTCAGGCGCAAACCAGGCGATGTAGTCACGACCGCGCCAGCGGCAGGTGGCTTTCTGGCATGGATGGCCGAGGATGGTCTGCGTATCGTCGGTCAGTTTCCACTCCTGCCCCGTCCACTTCTCCTTATACCGCTGGGGCCATTCCTGTCCGGCAGGCATGACGGCCCATTCGTTGAGGGTGTCGCCGTGGATGAAGATGTTGGAGTGTTGGTACTCGCTCCAGATATCAGGCTTACGGCCTCGCATCCACCAAGTGCCGTTTGGATAGCCTTTGGGATGTGGATTGGCCTTGGCCCATTTTATTCGCTCGTCATCGGCTTGCTCCACGAAGAGACTGCAATACTTCGTCATCCGCTTGCCAATCTGCAACTGTCCGCAGTCGAGATACGTGCTGTCCTGGGTGATGTCCGTGGCACCCCAGGCATAGAGTATGCGTAAATCCGCCGTGTCGATGGCTTTACGTGCCAAGACCGTGTTGTGCTTATTCATAGGCAGCATGGCACCACTCTGTTTCTGTTGCGCCCCAGCATGGCCGTACGCGGCGGCGAGGGCGATGATGATTGAGATGATTTTCTTGCTCATACATTTATATATTAAAGTAATTAAAGTAATTTGAATCGAATGGTGGCGAGGATGTTCCGTGGGCGTAACTGTGATGTATTGGTGTAGATGTCAAGGCCGGAATAGGTGACGCGGGTGTAGTGGCGCTGGTCGAATAGGTTGTTGAGTTGAAGTTCCAGGTCACAACGCCCCAGCTTGTACTTAGCTTTGATGTCGCCAAACCAAGCATGGCGGTTCTCTGCAGTAAGATTCGTGTAGTTATCCTCGACGGCTGCGGAGAGGGTCATCTGTTTGGTGACATAGACATTCATCGAGAGACGCTGGGTGGCGGTACGCACAGTACGCGAGAGGTCACTTCCGCCACTGTCGGTGTAGCTGCTGTTCCAAGAGTAGCCACTGCTCAGTACAAAGTTAAGCCATGGCAGGGGTGTTATAGTACCACCAGCTCCAATGCTGATGGTCCGTGTATTGAAAGGATAGAGCTGATCGGATATCAGTTGTTCGCTGTGTGAATGGCCGTAGCCGCCGAAAGCTCGAATCGTGGTCTGTAGCCAGTCGAAGCCTTTGCTGAAATCGAAACGGAGGTTGTATGAGTCTGTGGTAGTAG
>Ga0247610_10006926_pt1 | contig 11692 bp, 11 predicted proteins | sample 174DNAGHGhighgp2_FD_193483 | JGI IMG/M metagenome (GOLD analysis project Ga0247610, IMG submission 193483) | Sheep rumen microbial communities from Palmerston North, Manawatu-Wanganui, New Zealand - 1742 DNA GHGhigh gp2 | ecosystem: Host-associated > Mammals > Digestive system > Stomach > Rumen...
GGAGTTATCTGAAGCTCAAATGGCAATTGCAGAAATGGTTAAAGAACTAGACAAAAGACCTATTTCTATAAAAGTTTTAAATATGAGAGTCGATACAGCCAGAGATTTAGTTTTAAAAGTATATAACACAATTAATGAAACTATAAAAACGGCAAAGATGGCAGAACAAGCAATTGTTTATGGAAATAGATATCGACCAATAAATAAAGATGTCGAATTTGGTTTATCTAAAGCAGAATCACTGTTTTTAAAGGGAAACTTTAAAAACAGCTTAGAACAAGCAATTATTGCTATCAACGTGGTTGAACCTGGAATTCATGAAAAACTAATGAATGAATATAATTAAACTAGTTTAATGAAGTGAACCCTATTTTGGATACTTTAAAAAAAGACTAGTTTTGTATAAAATAGAATCTCAAGAAAGGAGGTTCTATTTTTATGCCTAATAATAAATACACTAATGAATTTAAAAAGAAAGTCGTTGATGAATATGTTTCTGGTAATGAAAGTTTCTATTCTTTGGAAAGAAAATATAATATTTCAAATTCATCAATAAAGAATTGGTATTATAATTTTTACAAAAAAGGTATTGATTTAGCTACTATGAAAGATAATCATGGTAGAAAAAAAGAAGAAAATATAGATTATAAAGAAAGATACGAAATATTAAAAAAATACCAAGCCTTCCTAAAGGCACAACGAGAGAGAAAGTGACTTTTATTAATTTATATATTAATAAATACAAACTTTCAAACATGTGTGCTGTCTTAGAAATAAGTAAAAGAACTTACTATAAATATAGAAATTCTGATGATCCAGATTATTTAGATTATTTAATGATAAAAAAAGCATTTGATGCTTCTAAAGGTACATATGGATATCGTAGGATAACTGAAGGCTTAAAGATTGGATATGGTGTAATATTTAATCATAAAAAAGTTGCTAGAATAATGAACAAATACAATGTAAAACCAGAATATATTCGTAGAATAAGGCCTAACTTTAGATATAAAAGAATTGAAGAAAATGTTAAGCCAAATTTATTAAAAAGAAATTTCAAAACAAATGCTTTGAATAAGGTATGGGATACAGATGTAACATATCTAATATTTAAAGGAAAACGGTTATATCTATCAACAATCATTGATTTATATGATAGACATGTTGTTTCATATAAAATTTCTAAATTTAATGATATTAATTTGGTTATGAATACAATAAATGATGCAATTGCAAAAGAAAGAGATGTACATGGCTTAATCATTCATAGTGATCAAGGATACCAATATACATCTCATCAGTACAAAGCTGTTTGTGAGTCAAATGGGATAACAATTTCAATGGCTAGAAAAGGCACTCCCATTGATGATGCACCAATTGAATCATGGCATGCACTACTCAAAAAAGAAACTTTGTATAACAATAATATCACATCTTTACAAGAATACCAAAAACTTGTAGAAGATTGGATATTATTTTACAACACATCTAGATTAAAATCAAAAAAGAAATCAAATTAAATGATTTCTTTTTTTATATACAACTAGTTTTTTATTTCTGTGAACTATTTGGGGTTCACTTCATTCTCTAGTCTTAATTATTAATTATTCTTTGCTTTAATTGCAGGTTTAAAAATTGAACATATTTCTATAATTATTCGAACTTATGGCCCAAATAACACAGTATCATTCGTTTTTGAACAGTTATCTACTTATTTTTTTGCCATTTTTATATTACTACTCTATGTTTACACTATATAAAATATTGTAACAAAAAAATTTTCATTATTTAGTCTTTAAATTAATTACGCGGAAATTTAAAAGATCTTAAGTATTGAATATTTGATTCTTGTTCTTGTTGCTTTTGAAGTGTGCTGTTATCACAGAATCTATTAAATTCTAATGCTTTTGCACTTGCATTCATCAAACTCGCAATGTATCTTTGTTTTATTCCCGGATCACTATCAACAAGTTTTAAGTCACTGACAACTTTATTAATAGCATAATCATCCACTTTACTTACACCAATACAATTTATAGCACCACTTTTACCGTTTACAGAAAGTTCTTTACCTGTAACCATCTCATAGATTCCATTGATAGTTTTTTTACCGTAAACGCCTAAATATTGCTTATTTGTCTCACCGTTACTCACAGCAAATTGAACACCAAAAAAACTCTTATATTTATAATGTGTAACATCAACTTTAACTAGATATGAGGTTGAATAAATACCATCATAAGAATCGTGCGATACACTTAAAATTACATAATAATATTCATCACCAACATATGGTGCATTCTTAATATTTAAGAAATCACTTCTTAATTGTCCTGCATATTCTACATTTCCCATAATATTTTACCTCCATGAATTATAAAATCTTTTTATTAATTATGAATGAATGTTTTTGTCTTTGTAAGCTACTATAACATAGTAATATAAACTAGTCAATTTATTCAAAAGATTTGATTTGCAAATAAAGTCTTAGCTTATTTATTTTTTAACTGTAATTATAGATTGCATTAGTACGCTTAAAATATTGGTATGATAAGAATAAAATCGTACACTATTTGGCAAATGCAGTCATTGGTCCACGTTCATTTTCGTATTCATCAACTATTCTATAACCATCTTTTAGAATATTACGTATTGAATAAATATTATTAGAATGGGCTTTTGTAAACATATGTGTTTTACCTATGCTTTCTACATAATCATTTAAAACTCCAAGCATGGCGGTTTGTAATCCATTACCAACATATTCTTTTCTAACCATTATTGGGCCAAGGCTTCCAGTAATTGATTCATCATATTCTACATTGTGTTTTTTTAATGATTTATTCGATACAGGAATATAAAATACAGAACATACAGGAATATCTTTATCATAGTACATCCAAATTTTTCCTCCAACACTAAGTATTTCTTTTATTTCTTCAAGTGTAAATGTGCCTAACCATTCTGGATGTTCCATATTATCTCTAACATAATTGTATAAATACAAATATTCATCAAAATTAATATTATCACTAATTTCTTTTAAATCAGCTAATTTCATAAATGTATCATCTCCAAATTAAATTATATCAAAAAAAAAACTAGTTTTTTATTTCTGTGAACTATTTGGGGTTCACTTCATAAAAACTAGTTTTTTTATTGATATAACGTAAATATTGCTTTTTTAGACAAAAAGTAATAAAATATTTCAAAAGTTGAGGTGATGCCTATGACAGATATTGAATTTGAAAAATATCTAAATGACAGCTTAGCTGCGCTTCTTTTGCATCACTCTGACAGTACGTCTTGTAAAGAATTATTAACAAAGTCTTTTAACTATGCCAAAGAAAAACATAAGGATCAAAAAAGACTAAGCGGTGAACCATACATTGTTCATCCAATTGAAGTTGCAAAATATGTATCAGCAGATAAAGCCGATACTGATAGCATCTGCGCAGCTTTATTACATGATACCTTAGAAGACGTTAAAGGATTAACCAAAAAGGAAATGCTTAATGATGGTTTTCCTACTGTAGTTGTTGATTTGGTGTATGCTTTAACAAAAATTTCATCTAAAAATAAAGATAAAAACGAGAGTAATATGCTAACAACTAATAAATTGATTCTAGAGACTGTAAAAGACCCAAGAAAAATAATTATTAAAATTAAAGATAGAATTCATAATATGAAAACTATAGATGGTCATCCAGACATGGAGTCAAGAAAACGAATAGCAAAACAAACTCTTGAAGTATTCGTTCCAATTACTAGATTACTTAGTATGTACGATGATAAAGAAGTATTGGAAGATACATCACTTGAAGTTCTCCATCCTGATGAATTTAAACATATATCTATGTTAAGGGAAAAATATGAATCAGATCAAAGATTAAAAGATTTTGCTTCTTGTAGAACTGAAACTAAGCTAAGTGATATCGTAAGGTCAAAGAGTGTTGATCTTGTGAAAAGTGATGTTTCTAGAAATTTTTCATTAAGATTTAAATCAAAGTACGCAATTTATGAAGAACTATATAAAAAGTATTCTAAGGAAGTCCCTCAAGATTTATCTCCCGAAGCTAGGGAAACATTGATTCACTATAAAATTTTGGAAACTAAAAATCTAGATATGTTTGATGATATTGTTAAATTAAGAATTAATACTAATACCGAAGCTGATGCTAGATTAGCATATTATGCAATTAATTCAATTTTTGGCCAACCATCTTATACAAGAGACTATATTGCAACTCCTGCATTTAATGGTTATCAAGCTATACATTCCTGTAATTTTATAAAAGAAATTAATCATAAAATAAGATTTGAATATGGAACTTTTAGAATGGATGCATACGCAAGAAAAGGTATTGCAACTTGTTGGAATTATGATTATGAGAATGCTGTTGAGAAAATGAAAAAATTCTTAATGAGCCGTCCATTTTATGAAGATTTAATTGAGTTATGCCGAATATATGAAAATAGTGAGGGAGATTCATTAAGAGAAGAAAATTTGGCTCTTGGTTTAATAACTCGAGTATTTAATAAGAGAATTAATATTACGTTTAATGGTGATGTTTGGCAAGTTTATGATAAACGTGAAATTGATGATTTTGTTCGTTCTAAGTATCCAGTATTATATGATGAAGCATTAGTATTTTCTGTAAATGGCATTGAAGCTAGCAGAGATCAAAAACTGTGTGATGGAGATGTCGTTGTTGCTAATGTAATAGATTTAGAATTAGGAACCCAAAGAGAAAGAAAAGATGAAGAATAATTATTCTTCATCTTTTTTTAATTCCTATTTTATTGTATAATCAATTAAAAAGGATGTGGTTATATGATATATTTAGATTATAGTGCAACAACACCAGTTTCATTTGAAGTGTTAGATACTTATAATCGTACAACCAAAGAGTTCATTGGTAATCCTAATTCACTTCATAAGCTTGGCACTAAATCTTTAGAACTTATTAATTCAGCAACAAAACAAATTGCGGATATTTGTAATATTATGCCAAGAGAGGTAGTTTATACATCAAGTGCTACTGAAGCTAATAATTTAGCTTTAATTGGTGTTATGAATGCTAATCAACATAGTGGAAAACATTTAATTGTATCAAAACTTGAACATCCTAGTATTTATAAAATATGTGACTATTTAGTAAGTTTAGGTTATGAGGTTAGTTACGTTGATAACGATAATGAAGGTTTAATTGATTTTGAACATTTAAAGAAACTTGTAAGGGATGATACTGTCCTTGTTTCTATATGTGCTGTTAATAGTGAAACAGGAGTAAGACAACCATTAAAAATGATTAGACAAATTATTAAAAAAGAGAATAATAATACGCTTCTTCATTCTGATTTTACTCAAGCTATTGGAAAAGTAGCCGTTAATTTTAACGATGTTGATTTAGCATCATTATCTGCACATAAAATTTATGCACCTAAAGGTATTGGCATGTTATATCGTAACGAAAAAGTAAAAATTAAACCAATTATTTATGGTTCTGGTAAAACAAATGAACTTCATCCAGGAACACCAGCTGTTGCTTTAATTGCATCACTTGCTAAAGCTATGCGCATTAGTTTATCCGAAGTTGATAAGAAGGAAAGATTTGTTTCTCGTTTAAATGAGAAAATCATTAAAGAATTAAGTGTTTTTAAAGATATTCAAATTAATCAAACAAAGTATTCTATTCCTCATATTTTAAATATTAGTTTAAATAATATAAAACCTGAAACGTTTATTCATGCAATGGAAGAAAAAGAAATATATCTAGGCACTAACACAGCATGTTCATCTGGTGATTTATCTACATCAGTTATGGCCATATATAATGATAAGAAAAGGGCAACTTCAACAATTAGAATTAGTTTATCACACTTAACAACAAGTGATGAAATAAACCAATTCATTAAAGCTTTTACAACTGTCTATAATGATTTAAATAACTTAACATCAAAAGAGGCATAACATGGAAAAAATAATAATTATTAAATATGGTGAATTAACAACTAAGAAAGCTAATATAAATTTCTTTATTAAAACTTTAAAGACAAATATCTCACTTGCACTTAAAGATATAGAAAATACTATAAGTTATGATACTGGTAGAATGTTCATCGAGACAAGCTCTGAAAACTTTGATCGCGTTATTTCAAAACTAAATAATGTCTTTGGTATTCACGACATCATGATTGGTTATAAATACACTGACAGAAGTCTTGATGCAATATCAAACGCTGTTTTATCTTTAGTTAAAGATGTAACGTTTAATACTTTTAAAGTTATTACTAAACGTAGTGATAAAACTTATGAAATTGAAAGTATGGAAGTATCACGAAAAATTGGTGGAGTTATATTAAAAAATATTGATGGTGTGTCAGTTGATGTTCATAATCCAGATCAAGAAATATTTATTGAGATTAGAAGAGATAGCGTATATATCTATTTTGAAAAAATAAAAGGAATAGGTGGCTATCCAGTTGGAACCCTTGGTAAAGGACTTCTTATGTTAAGCGGAGGTATTGATTCTCCAGTTGCTGGATATTTAGCAATGAAAAGGGGAGTTAAGCTTGAGGCTATTTATTTTGAAAGCCCTCCTCATACTAGCTTAAATGCCAAAAACAAAGTTTTAGAACTTGCTCAAATTCTTTCATCATATAATTTTGAAATTAAGGTTCATGTCATTAACTTTACTAAAATTCAAGAAGAGATATACAAAAATATTCCACATGAATATTTAATCACTATTATGAGAAGAATGATGTATAGAATTAGTGAGATGATTTCAAAAAATATTAATGCTAAAGTAATAATTAATGGTGAATCTATTGGTCAAGTTGCAAGTCAGACTTTAACAAGTATGAGCGTAATAAATGAAGTCATTAAAACTCCTGTTATAAGACCTGTTGCATGTTTTGATAAACTTGAGATTATTGATATTGCAAAAAAAATAGGAACCTATGAAACAAGCATTCTTCCATATGAGGATTGCTGCACAATATTTGTTCCAGAGCACCCAGTAATAAATCCAGTTCACGATAAGTGCGAAGAATATGAAAAGTTAATTGATTTCGCATCACTTGTTAAAGAAGCTGTTCGTAATGAAGAAGTCATTAAGTTAAACAATAATAATAAATACGAGGATTTATTATAAAAAAACATGTAAAAAAGCCTATAAAACAAGGAAAAAGATAGATATCTTTTTCTTTTTTTTGTATAATTATTAAAGAGGTGTTTAATTAATGAAATTATTATGTGTAAATGCTGGTTCATCATCACTTAAGTATCAATTATTTGAGATGCCAGAAGAAAAAGTTTTAATTAGTGGTTATATTGAAAAGATTGGTCTTGAAGATAGCTTTTGGACAACAAAAATAAATGGAGAAAAAATTAAAGGTGCTAAATACCTTAAAAATCATAGCGAAGCCGTTAAGGTTATGTTAGATGAACTTTTAGATAACCATGTTGTTGAATCACTTGATGAAATTAAAGGTGTAGGCCATAGAGTTCTACATGGAGGAGAAAAATATAGTGATTCAGTTCTTATTACTGATGAAGTTATTCAAGATATTAAAGATTTAACAAAACTTGGTCCACTTCATCATCCAGGTAACCTAGCTGGAATTGAATCATTAAAAGAAGTTTTACCAAATGTTCCAATGGTTGCTGTATATGATACAGCTTTCCATCAAACTATGCCAAAAGAAAACTATATTTATCCAGTTCCATATGAGTGGTATTTAAAATATGGTGTTAGAAAATATGGATTTCATGGTACAAGCCATAAATATATTACTGAAACAATGAAGGAAAAATTAGGAAAAGAAGATGTAAATCTTATTATTTGCCATATTGGTTCTGGTGCAAGTATTTCAGCTATTAAGGATGGAAAATGCTTTGACACTACTATGGGTATTTCTCCACTTGATGGTCTTATGATGGGAACACGTTCTGGTTCTATTGATCCATCAATTCTTGAATATGTTTGCAAGGAATCTGGAGAGTCAATTTCTGATGTTACAAATGCATTAAATAAAAAGAGTGGTTTACTAGGTGTTGCAGGTTTCTCTGATTCAAGAGATGTTGAAAATGCTGCAGCAACTGGTGATGAAAGAGCTATTTTAGCCTTAAATATGTATAATGATAGAGTTGCTAAATACATAGCTGATTATTATATTGAACTTGGTGGTAAAGTTGACGCTATTATCTTTACCGCTGGTGTAGGTGAAAATGGTTCTGATGCCAGAAAAGAAATTATTAATCGTTTAAATCCTATTGGATTATTTATTGACGAAGACACCAATAGTAAAATTGCAAGCTTTAAAGATATCCATGAAGGAATTATTTCTTCTAAAGAATCTAAAGTTGCTATTTGGGTTGTTCCAACAAACGAAGAGTTAATGATTATTAAAGATACATATAAATTTGTAAAATAGTGTTATAGAATGAGAAGGATGTGGTTTTATGACAAAACCAGTAATTAATCAAATATTTAGAAAGATTAAAAAATACCAAAATATTGTTATTGCAAGACATATTAGTCCAGACCCAGATGCTATTGCTACACAAATAGCATTAAGGGATTCAATTAGACTAACATTTCCAACTAAAAAGGTCCTTGCTGTTGGTGTAGGTGTAGCTAAGTTTAAGCATTATGGTATTCTTGATAAACAGGACTATGATGGTTTAAAGGATGTTTTACTTATTGCTTTAGATGTACCTAATATGGCAAGAATTGATGGTATTGAAAATCTAAGATATAAAGAAATTATTCGCATAGACCACCATCCAAAAGAAGATATACCTGCAAGTGTTGAATGGAGTGATATAACTTGCTCTAGTACAGCACAAATGATATCCGAACTTATTTTAGAAACTAAATTAGCTATTAATAAAAAAATAGCTTCCAATTTATTTTTAGGTATGGTCTCAGATAGTGACCGTTTCCTTCTAAAAAACACTACTGCACATACATTTGAGGTAGCTGCTAATCTAGTTAAAGAAACCGACTTAGATTTTCCACCACTATATGATAAGTTATACATTAGACCTTTTAGTGAAATAAAATTTCAAGCATATATTATTAATAATTTAATTGTGTTAGATAATGCTTTTGCTTACATCAAAATTTCTGATGAAGTTTTAAAAGAATATAATGTTGATGCTGCAACAGTAACTAATATGATAAATAATTTTAATTTTATTAATGACTTTGTTGTATGGTGCTTTATTGTTAATGATCCAAGAAATAATGTTATTAAAGTTTCTATACGAAGTAGGGGACCAGTAATTAATACTATAGCAAATAGATATAACGGCGGAGGTCATAATTTGGCATCTGGTTGTAGATTAAAAACAATGGAAGAAGTCGATGAACTTTTAAATGAATTAAAAGATGCAGCGGTAAACTATAATTCGACAAAAGAAGCTAGTGAATAACTAGCTTTTTTAATTTATAATTTTTCTATGGGGGATGAAATATTATATGAATATTGAATCGTATTTAAAACGTATTTTAAAAAATAAGAATTACTATATTGGCGAATTATATGAAAAATTAAAGTCAAGATATCCAAGTGAAAACATAAATATATATATTAAGAAATTAGTTAGCATGGGCATCTTAAATGACGTAAAATTAATAGGTTATGAAATGGAATATTTAATTAATTATAAGTGTGTGTCAAAAAGATATATTTATAATTATTTTACTAAGAAAAAAATTTCTCCTTCATTAATAGCTTTAACTCTAAATAAGTACGGAGAGTTCGATGATGAGAACAGAGAAAAACTTAAGCATATATTAAAATTAAAAGGGAAAACAGATAAACAAATAGAATCTTATTTAATCAGAAATGGTTTTGAAAACGAATAAAAAAAGATATTTGAATTTATCAAATATCTCTTTTTATTATTTTTCTTTATTTTCTGTTTGTTGTTTATCTTTGTTTAAATTATAATTCATATATTTAGAATATTGTGATTGAATATCTGAATCAATTATGTCCATATCATAAGCTTTACGATAATGTTGCATAGCTTTTAAAACGATAACGCTATCAGTTGATAAAACGTTTTTAGAAAGGATAGTTCTAATATCGTCTTCAACTTTACTTAATTCAGCTTTTTCCTTTTGATCTACTTTAAGAATTACATGATATCCAAGACTAGTTGTTATAACATTTGCAGAATATTCGTTTTTCTTCATTTTTGTAGCAGCATTTACTAATTCATCATAGTTACTATCAAGTTTATTTAAGTTGATATAACCTAAAGCTCCACCAGACTTGTTTGTTGATTTATCATCTGAATATTCTTTTGCTAATGCTGTAAATGTTTCTTTAATGTCTTTTCCTTCTTTTTTAGCAGCATCTAGTTTTGCAATAACTTCTTCGGCTTTCTTTTTAGCAGCATCTTCAGCTTTTTTCTTTTCGTCTTCAGATGCGTTTGATTTAACAGATGGTGTAATTAGAATATGGTTAATTGAAATATCACCAAAATATACATCTTCATAATATTTTTTAACATCCTTATCTGAAACTTCAGTTTTAGCATATTCTTCAGCAGCTTTATTTTGTAAGTAGTTAATGTAAATATATTCTTGGTATGCATCAATGCTAGAGAAGTTTGTATAGTATTGAATAGCTTGAAGTAGTTCTTCTTCACTTCCGTATGTTTCTCTCATTGATTTGATTGTTGATTCAGCATACTTCTCAGCATCTTTTATATCTTTTTTAAATTCAGTTTCAAGAATTGTTCTATCAATAAGATTGATAGTTGCATCTAAAGCATAATCTTTCTTTAATTTTTGATATAAATCATCAGCGCTGATCTTTTTACCATCTTTAAATGTTACAACAGCTTCTTCACCATTTTTAAGTTTAGGAATTTTTCCACAACCACATAATAAGAATAGTGATAAACTTAATAAAAATATTTTTCTTTTCATATTTCCTCCATAGTTTTTATTATATCAATATAAAATAGTTAATTCAAGTTATCTATTATTTTAGGGGTTAGATTTATCTTTTTTATGCTCTTTAATGTCTGTTTCAACACCATTCACAAGTGCCCTAAATAGTTCTCCTTTTTCCTCAAAGTCTTTAAAAACATCTTTGCTTGATGAAGCAGGTGATAGAAGGCATACTTTACCAGGCGTTGTTACGTTTAGTGCTATCTTATAAGCTTCTCTCATATCTCTAGTAAACCATAGATTTTTTGTAGTAATACTTTTAAGACCATCATATATAATTTTTCCTGTATCATACATACATATGATATTTGAAATATCCGATTTAGCTAAAAAATCTATAAGTTCATTATAACTTGTGTGACGATTTTCGCCACCAACTAAAAGTGTATCAATATCTTTAGTTGAAGATATTACTCCTATGGTTGCTTCTGGAATAGTTGCAATAGTATCTAAATAGAAATGAATATTATTTTCGTGAAAACCTAAATCTTCCATGCGATATTTAAGAGGTTCAAAGTTTTTGATAGAATTACTTGCTTTTTCTAAATCAAGTCCAAGAATTACTGCAATACCTAAAACAAACATAATATTTTTTAAATTATGATCTCCAACTAGTTTTCTATAATCATCTTTATATATAACGTTACCATTATATATGATGTTTTGACCAATAATACCAATTTCATTACTCTTTATATCATTATCAAACCTAA
>Ga0247610_10006927_pt1 | contig 11692 bp, 7 predicted proteins | sample 174DNAGHGhighgp2_FD_193483 | JGI IMG/M metagenome (GOLD analysis project Ga0247610, IMG submission 193483) | Sheep rumen microbial communities from Palmerston North, Manawatu-Wanganui, New Zealand - 1742 DNA GHGhigh gp2 | ecosystem: Host-associated > Mammals > Digestive system > Stomach > Rumen ...
GCTTCAGTTAATGATACATTAGCTGGTGATTATAACATTAGAGTTTGGGTTTCTGAGGTTGAAGGAGTTGCTGCAGCCACTGAAAAACAAATCGAAGAATTCGGCAAGAAATTTGACAAGATCAAACTAACTGCTGTAGTTGATGGCGTTGGTGAAGGTTCAGCTGCTGGTCAAATGGCTACTGACGTTGAATCTGGTGCAGATGTTTACTGTTTCGCACAAGACCAATTAGCTCGTTTAGTTCAAGCTGAGGCATTAGCTCCAGTTTCTAACGAAGTTAAGGCTCGTTTAACAGCTAACAACGATAAGGGTTCTGTTGCTGCATCTTCAGTTGCTGGTAAGATGTATGCATATCCATTAACTTCTGATAATGGTTACTTCATGTACTATGATAAGTCAGTTGTTGATGAGGCTCACTTAGACGATATTATGGCAATCATGGACGATTGTAAGGCTGCTGGTAAGAAGTTCGCATTCAATATCGTAGGTACTGGTTGGTATACTGCTTCATTATTCTTCGGTGCTGGTTGTCATTCTTCTTGGACAACTAACCAAGCAGGTTTCTTCACATCTGTTGATGATGACTTCAACTCTGACAAGGGTTTATTAGCTGCTAAGGCTTTACATGAAATTGCTAACCATGAAGCATTCTTAGACAAGGCTGAGGCTGCTACATTTGATGCTGCAATCCCTTCTGCTGTAGTTATTTCTGGTACTTGGGACTCTGCAGTTGCAAAGGAGAAGTTAGGTGAAAACTTCGGTGCTGCTGAATTACCATCTGTTACTGTTGATGGTACTAAGTTCCACTTAGGTTCATTCTCTGGTAATAAGTTAATGGGTGTTAAACCTCAAAATGGTAATCCAAATAAGCAAGCTGTATGTCAATTATTAGCTGAATACTTAACATTAGGTGATCAACAATTAGCTAGATTCGATGAATTTGGTTGGGGTCCATCTAACGTTAACGCTCAAAAGAATGAAAAGATTCAAAATGACCCTGTATTAAAGGCATTCGCTGCTCAATCTGCTTATGCTACACCTCAAGGTCAAGTTAACGGTGCATGGTGGGATATCGCATCTGCATTAGCTAAGGATATCAAGGATGCTGCTGATGAAGAAGCTATGAAGGCTGCATTAAAGAAGTATGAAGATGATATTAAAGCTAAGGTTGCTTTATCTGCTCAAGATCAAGGTACATGGGCTGCAATCGGTGAGGCTGTTGGTGACTGGTCTACTGATATCGTAGTTGTTGTTCCAGGTGAAAATGGTCTTACTCCAGATGGTACTTATACTATCAAGGAAGATGGCGAAGACAGAGTATTCGACTTAGTTGAAGGTAAAGAATTCAAGTTACGTCAAGGCTTCGGTTGGAATGCACAATGTAATACAGTTAAGGAAGGCTGTACATATGCTGCAACTGCTGGCGGTAACATTAAGGTATTAGTTACTGGTAAGTATAAGATTGAAGTTGAAATTAAGGATAATAATGCTATTTCTGTAAACTTAGTTCCTGTAACTGAATAATTTTAACTAAAAAAACTTTTAAAAATAATATTTAAGAACAAGCAGGTTGTGGTCTAATGACCTCAGCCTGTTTTTCCTTAAAAGAGGAGGAAATATGACAAGACTGACAGATCTAGAATACTTGCAGTTAGGTAGATTTAAAAAGTTCTGGTATAAATTCAGAATGTTCTGGATTGTTCTTTTCCCAACTATTGGTAGATTCTTCGTAAATATTTGGAAGAAGATTACTCGTGGATTCTGGAAAGTAATTGATTGGTTCAAGAGCATTTATACAATTTTTGCTAAGGGCGATTGGAAAACTAGATTATCTTATGTAATTTGGGGCTTCGGTAGTTATTGCCGTGGTCAGTGGTTACGTGGATTATTATTTACATTATTCGAAGTTCTATTTATTGTCTATATGGTATTATGGGGCGGAATGTGGTTAAGAAAACTATTCTATCCAGGTCATATAGGTGAAGTAGAAGTATATTATATCAAGAAGGTTATTCCTGGTATCGGAGAGCAAAAAACTCCAGTTTATACAGATGATTCAGTTCAAATCCTATTAATGGGTCTTTTAACTCTATCATTTATCATTGCTGCAATCTATACTTGGTATGTTAATATTAAGCAACAAAAGATTGCTGAAGAAATCTTAGCTTCTGGTAAGAAAGTTAAATCTGCTAAGCAAGATTTAAAATCTCTAGTGGATGAACAATTCCACAAGACATTATTAGCATTACCTGTTACAGGTATTATGCTATTTACAGTGCTACCTATTGTTTATATGATTTGTGTAGCATTTACAAACTATGACGTACACCATGATGGACGTACAGCATTCTTCTCATGGGTTGGATTTGAGAACTTTGGTGCAATCTTCACATCTAATACAGGATCAGCTTCAATGTCTGCGACATTTGGTGCTGTATTATTATGGACTTTAATTTGGGCATTCTTTGCAACATTCTCTAACTACTTCCTAGGTATGTTAGTAGCTATGATGATAAATAAGAAGGGCATCAAACTAAAGAAGTTATGGAGAGGTGTACTAGTATTATCATCAGCAGTTCCTCAGTTCATTTCATTACTATACATTTCTAATATGTTCGCAGATTCCGGTCTTATTAACGGTCTGTTTACAAGATTAGGATGGCCAACAGTAAAATTCTGGACTGATACTCAAAATCCAAATATCGCAAGAGTTACAGTCATTATTATTAATATTTGGATTGGTATTCCTTATCTAATGCTAATTACTTCAGGTGTATTAATGAATATTCCTGCAGACTTATATGAATCAGCACGTATCGATGGTGCTAATCCATGGCAGCAATTAGTTAAGATAACTGTTCCTTATATGTTCTTCGTAACTGGTCCTTATCTATTAACAAGCTTCACAGGTAACCTAAATAACTTCAACGTTATTTACTTACTATCTGGAGGTGGACCAGATAATACTACAGTAGCAGGTACTAAGGTAGGTCACTCAGACTTGCTAATCACTTGGTTATTCAAGATGGCTATCGGTCAAGAGAACGACTACAAGAATGCATCCGTTATCGGTATCATGATTTTCGTAATCGTAGCATTCTTATCATTAGTAGTTTACAACTTATTACCTTCTAACAAGAATGAGGAGGACTTCTCATAATGAAACAGTATAGAAAGAAAGTTAAAGAACCTAAGCTAGCAATGGGTCAAAAGAGATCTAGATTAATTGCAAACATTATCATTTATACATTATTAGGTATAATGTCAGTTGTTTGGATTATTCCATTTGTATGCTTACTATTTGAATCATTACGTTGCGAGTCTGCTGGTTTAGCTGGTTATGTTATTCCTAAACAATGGGGATTCGATAACTATATTAAGTTATTAAGTGATTCTGATATGATTGTTAAGTTTAGAAGATGGTACCTAAACACTTTTGTAACTGCAGTCTTCACAGCAGTCTTCCAAACAATCTTCGTATTAGCAATGTCTTATACATTATCTCGTCTAAGATTTAAAGGAAGAAAGTTCTTAATGAACTTCATGTTAATTTTAGGTATGTTCCCTGGATTCCTATCAATGATCTTATTATATAAGGTTATGTCATGGGCAGGATTAGTAGGTGGACCAGAACAATGGTATCTATTATTCTTCCAAGGTTCAGTTCCTGGCTTAGTTATCGTATATTGTGCATCTTCAGGTATGGGTTACTATGTATCTAAGGGTTACTTCGATACAATCCCAAGATCACTTGATGAGGCTGCAAGAGTAGATGGTGCAAACAGATTCCAAGTATTCTACAAGGTAATCATTCCATTATCTAAGCCAATCGTAATTTATACAATTTTAACTGCATTTATGGGTCCTTGGGGTGACTTTATGTTCGCTTCATACGTATCTACAAAGAGTAAATTTGCTTACAACGTAGCAGCAGGTCTACGTGAAATAACTCAGGCTACATCAATTGGTACAAGATATACTATGTTCTGTGCCGGTGGTGTATTAGTAGCTATTCCAGTAACTACATTATTCATGTTCTTACAAAGATATTATGTAGAAGGAGTTACTGGTGGAGCAGTCAAAGGATAGGAGAAAAATATGGCAACTGTTAGATTAAACAATGTTAAAAAGATTTATGATAATAAAGTAGTTGCAGTACATGATTTTAATCTTGATATTGCAGATAAGGAGTTTATTGTTTTCGTAGGACCTTCTGGATGTGGTAAGTCAACTACATTACGTATGATTGCTGGTCTTGAGGAAATCTCTGAAGGTGAAGTATTCATCGATGACGTATTAGTTAACGATTTACAACCTAAGGACCGTGGTGTAGCAATGGTATTCCAAAACTATGCTCTATATCCACATTTAACAGTATATGAAAACATGGCATTCTCATTAAGATTACAAAAAATGCCAAATGATGAAATTTACAAGAGAGTTACTGCAGCAGCAGAAACACTTGGTATTATGGAATACTTACTACGTAAGCCAAGAGCACTATCTGGTGGTCAACGTCAAAGAGTTGCAATCGGACGTGCAATGGTTCGTGATTCTAAGGTATTCCTAATGGATGAGCCTCTTTCAAATCTAGATGCTAAATTACGTAACCAGATGAGAGCTGAGATCATCTTATTAAGAAAGAAAATTGATACAACATTCATTTATGTAACACACGACCAAACAGAGGCGATGACTCTAGGTGACCGTATCGTTATCATGAAGGATGGTTATATTCAACAAGTTGGTTCTCCAACTGAAGTATTCGATGAACCAGATAACTTATTCGTAGCAGAGTTCATCGGTGCTCCAAAGATGAATGTATTCCCATGCAAGCTTATTAAGTCTGCAGAAGGATATTTCGTTCGTCCATTCGACGCTATTATTCCAGTAGATGGAGCTAAGGGTGAAAGACTAGAAAGCTGCGGTATTAAGCCACAGGAAGTTATTCTAGGTGTTCGTCCTGAGCATATCACTTTAGCAGAAGAGGGTGCAACAAATTCATTCCCTGTAACTATCGAAGTTAACGAAATGATGGGTTCTGAGTTACACTTACACGTAGTTACTGATGATGAAACAAGATTAATTGTTCGTATCCCAACTATCGACTTAACTGAAGAGATGAGAAACTCTATGGTTTATGGCGCTAAGATGTGGATTACATTCCCAGGAAAGGTTATGCAGTTCTTCGATGCAGAAACTAAGCATAATCTATTAAAGCCTGATACATATGATCCAGGCACAATTGCATAGTAATTTACACATTTTAAATATCTTTTAAGTGATAGAGACTCCAAATTCGGGTGAATTTGGAGCCTTTTTATTGATGATGATAAAAATACTTATAAATAGTTAAAAGGCAAAAAAAAGGCAAATGAATCATTCATTTGCCCATATTTTTATATACTATCATTTATTAGCTTCTATTTTAGAATAATAGAAGTTTGAGGACCAATAATTAATGAATTTCCTTCGATTCTTGCATAAGATCCAATGTAATCAGCTAAAGTCTTAAATTCATAGTTTGTAATATCAATTGTAGCTTCCTTAGTGGAAATATTATGTAAGATTGCAAGAGAAGAACCATTATAAGTTACTTTGAAGCCTTTGTCATCAAATACTTCATAATCACCTCTTGCGATTTCAGGATATTTTAATCTTAGTTGAATTAAATGACGATAATGTGTAAGTAGTGAGGATTTAGAATTAATTTGTGATTCAACAGTACCATTAACCTGTAAATCCTCTTTGTAAGTAGATCCAATAGGATTTTTAACCTTATCTTCAAATCCACCATAATTACCCCATCTCATCTTTAGACGTCTATTTGCATCTGTTGATGCTCCACCTCTAGATCCTTTAACACCAATTTCTTCACCATAGTAGATGAATGGAGAACCAGGACCTAAAATGTATAAGTTAGCACCCATCTTATTTTGACCAGGTACTTTAGAGCTCCAGAAGCCTGCAGATCTATCGATATCATGATTAGATAGGAATGGTAAATACATTGCCTCAGGATTCTTTTCCTTAGCATTTTTTAAATAATTTACTACGTAATTAGCATATCCATAGGTATATGTATTTGTAGATTTTACAGCAGTTACAATTTCTCCAGCTTGTTGAGCGGCTGTGAAGCTGAAGCAGTTTAATGCTTCAATGTATGGTAAGCAAGCTGTATCGGCTTCCCAAACCTCAGCAACAGTGTAGATATCTTTAGAATATGTTGTCATAGCATATTCTTTGATTTCTTTAATGTATTTCTTCCAGAAAGTTACATTAGAAGAAGTATCGTTATAATAGATGTATTTAGCGGCATCAAATCTAAATCCATCAACGCCCTTATCAATCCAGAATTTGGCAACATCTACCATTTCATTATAAACTTCTTCATTATCATAATTTAATTCTGGCATCTCAGATGAGAAATTACATTCATAGTAATTATTCGTTCCATCGATTGGAGATACGGTATGTCCTGTTGGAATACCTGAAACTTCCTCACCATGAATAGTAGTAGTTCTTGGATACCAAGTGTACCAATTGTAATATTTGTTCTCAGTATCTTCATCCTTTTGAGCTTGTAAGAAGTCTAAGAACCATTGATTTTGACTAGATGTATGATTAATTACTAAATCCATAATGACAGAAACGTTTCTTTGATGACATTTTGTTAGTAATTCTTCATAATCATCCATCGTACCAAATGTAGAATCAATCTTTCTATAATTGATTACATCATATTTATGATATGTAGGAGAAGGATGAATAGGTGTAATCCAAAGACCTTGAACACCTAAGCTCTTTCCTGAATTCATATCGCCATCATTTAAGTAATCTAGACGATTGATAATACCACGAATATCTCCATTTCCATCTCCATTAGAATCGGAAAATGAAATTGGGAATATTTCATACATAACACGATAATTATCATTTGTAGGATCTACCATTGGATTTCCTAGCTTTTCTTCATCCCAATTGATTGTATCATCAACAACTGGTGTTGGATCATCTGGTTCAGTTGTGCCAGGATCTGGAGTATCCTGTGGCTCTCCACTATTTGTACAAGCAATTAGCGGAAGCGAAAGTAATGCGAGTGAAAGAGGTAAAAACAGTTTACCTTTCTTCATAGAATCAACCCCTATCTTTGTTTATTGAACATAGCGTCGTCTATAGAACCCCATACACCTGCTTCAGCAGCATCTACATATACACCGATTGTAACTGTATCACCCTCAGACACTACAATATCCTTTAATAGATAAATAATTTGTCCATCAGAATATGCAGCACCATTAATCTTTTGGGTTTTAGTTATTACACCGTTAATCTTTACATAAGAATACATATCGTTAGTAGTAGAAGAAATTGGATCATTTGTAGCACCACCACAAATGAAGGATACTTGGTATTTATATGTTCCAGCATCTAATGGATTACCATCATAAGCTTGAGTAGTTGGATTATATAAATAACCATTTTCTGCAACTACCTGTTCTACATAGAATTTACAAGTATTTGCATTCTTTGCCCAGAAATGATAACCATATAAATCAGTTGCAGGATTTTCACCAGTAATACCAACCTTATAATTATCATTTAAAGTACCTGTAATTGATGCAGTCCAATTATTCATACCATTTTCGAAACTATAGTTTTGTACATAATTGTATTCAAGGATAGTTAAAGTACAATATACCTCAGTACCATCAGCAATACCGTGAATTTCATATTTAGCGTTACCGCTATTTTTAGCAGTATATTCAGCTTCTGGTGTCCAACCATCCCATGTAACAGAAACAGCACTACGTTCATTTGTATTATACACTACATTTACAGAAGTAGGAAGAGTAATATCATCAGTTTCTAAGAATGTACAAGCAACATTATCAGCACCATCTACATATTTTGGAACAGAAGTGTTACCTGTTTTAACTAAGTTAAATACTTTTAATGATTCTAGAGTATGACCATTTTCATCGAAGAATGCTTGATTTTCTACAGCACATCCACCATGCCATTGTCCGGCATCATTAGGGTCATATTCAGAAGCATAAGAAGATGCCCAACCAGAACCATACTTTTCCCATTTAGCATTGTTTTCATCAAATGAGCTATTACCAACAGAAATCCAAGTACCTTCCCAATAGCATACACCAATACCATTTTTAGTATGTGCAATGGTATCAATTACATTTCTAACATGGTTAGTTTGACCAGCAATTGTAATAGGATATGCATAGGTATTACCATCACCAGCACTAGGTGTACTAATTGTATTTGCCCAGCAATCTGTATTTTCAGTTGTATAAGCATAAGATGTTTCAGCAACCATTACCTTTTTATCATAAGTATTGGCAACTTCTTCTAATACAGTTTTTAGATTTTCTAATGTTCCATGCCAATAAGGATAATAAGAAGCAGCAAATACATCATAATCTACTTTATTCTTATTTAAATAGAAAGAATATTCCTTGAAACGATTAGCTTTTTCAGGGTTTGTAAAATGTACAGCAACTAAAGCATCAGCAAATACCTCTCTAATAGCTTTAGAACCAGCATTCATCAATTGACAAATCTTTGCCCAGTTTGTTTCTCCACAAAGCTTTGCGTTAGATTCGTTACCAACTTGTACCATACCAACATCTACACCTGCATAATATAAATCCTCAAGACAGCTTCTTGTATATTTATATAAAGCATCTGCTTTAGAGTCTATGTCTAAATCTTGCCATGCCTTAGGTGCAGCTTGTTTAGCAGGGTCTGCCCAGAAATCAGAATAGTGGAAATCCACCATTAACTTCATTCCATATTTAGTAGCTCTTTTACCAATTGCTACAGCCTTTTCAATGTCGTTATTTCCACCGCCATAGCCATGACCATTTTCATCATATGGATCATTCCATACTCTTACACGAATATAATTGATACCAGATTCGGCTAAAACCTTAAATGGATCTGCCTCAGTACCATCATAATCATAGTACTTTACACCACTTTCTTCTTCAGAAATAACAGAAGAAGCATCCATACCATAGATAAAGTCTTCTGGAATGTCATCAACCTTTTCTACATAAAGTGTATCAGAGGTTGTCATTAATTCTACATTCTCTACTTCAATCTTTTCCTTTTTTGATGGATCTAGTGGCTTAAATCCCTCATCAGTTGGAGTTTGTTCATTGCCATTGCCGTTATCTGTAGGCTGGTCTGGTTTTGGCTCTTCTTTGTTACTACAGCTAAAAAGAGTCAATCCGGATAATGCAATTGCAGCTCCTAAAAAAATACTTTTTTTAAACTTCATAATTATTCTCCTTTTTTTCTTCTTTAATTAAAAGTCTACACGCTAATTCTATCACACCTTAAAATGAATTACTACAAAATTTTCGTAAATTTATTACGTTTTTTTAGATAACAATCATTTAGTTACAAAATGTATGAAAATTGTTATGAAAATGGCATTTGATTTTTGAGTATAATAATGATACAATTGTTTAAGAAATGAGGGGATTATGTTGAAAAGAAAACTATCTATAATATTATTAATATTATGTTTATTCCTAGGACTTACATCCTGTGCTAATAAAACAAACGCAACTTTAAGAGGTTATATTGGAGAAAAGGAAACAGGAAGATTATTTATTGGATGTCATATTTGGTTTCATCAAAGCTATGATAAACCATATCCAATTAGCTTAAATTATGCAAGAAGTGAAAATAGAAGCTTTGAAGAAGCTTATTCCATTTATTACTATACAAATGATTCATTTGGAAGACTTATGGATTGTGAAACTGATTTTGGTACAAATGAAAAATATCATATTAAAGGTGAACAACCTGTTTCATTAAAGGATAATGATACGATTATGTTTGGATTTGTAACTGACTATATCCCTTATGAATTAAATTCAGATGTATTCTTTACCAAATCAATGGATACAATTATTCTTTTCTTAGCACCAAAGGATGCAATACTTACTGAAAAAAGCCAAATTGATGAATATGCATCTGTATCCTTTGATTATAAGATTGAGGATAATTATATTAAGATTAAATACGACCAAGATTATATTTAAAAAGAAAAGAGGAATTCGACTTGAATTCCTCTTTATTTATTCAATAGCTTTTTAAATTTAGGATCGTTATGATCCTTCATTTCCTTTAATTGCATATAAGTATATTCTTTATTTTTCTTTAAAACCTTTAGTAAATCTTTATCCTCATAGAAACGGTTTGCCTTTTCTTCAAGGAATTTCATGATTTCTTGATATAAGTCATTATATAAGAAGATGAATTCTCCCTTTAAATAAATAGCTAACTGCATCAAATGCTTTTTGATTTCACATAACTCTTTATTTGCAACACCCTTGCTAGTTTCTTTTACCACTAGACATTCACCACCACAAAGAATCTTGAATTTACATTTTTGACAAGAATCATTATAAATGGTTGTCTTTTGTAATTCTAATCCTAATTCTTGGTTAATACCACAAGAAAGTGAACCAATCTTTAAATTCTCAATACCAACAGCACCAGCACAGACATAGATATTTAAATCAGAGTCTAATGAGAATTTACCAAAGCCTGCATCACATCTTGATGAGACTGCATTATTTGCAAATATTCTAAATAGGAATTTACCGAAGAAGTCATCCCCATTTAAAATCTTTTTCATAATGGTTAAATCACCTTTTTTGGCATCCTTTAATAGAAGAAGTGCTAGCTTATCATACGCCTTATTTATCTTCTTATAATTTAGTGCCTCACCCTCATCTGGTCTTGCGATACGAATAGAGATTGTACTAAAATATAGAGATAGCTTTCTTATATCTTTTAATATAGAGATTGTTTCATTAGTCATCGTTGCAGCAACACCTAGATATTCTCTATGAGTAATGTTTTTAACATTTTCCATGATCCTATCGTATGTTTTTTCCCCATTTCTAGTTACTCTATTTTTATCATGGCTTTTTTTATCACCATCTAATGAAACTCCAAATAATATGGAATGTTTTTGTAATGCCTCTACAATTTCTTTATTTAATAGCATACCATTAGAACAAAACTGTACAATAATAAGCTTATTAATTTCATTTGATTTATTGTAGCAATAATCAGATAGCTTAATAATGGTTGCAAACTCTAAAAGAGGCTCTCCACTACCAGCTAAATCTAATATATATTTATGGCTATTAGGGGTGGCTTCAATAACTAAATCAATGAATTTAGTAGCATCCTCATAGGATATCTTTTGATTTTGCTTATCCTTGTTGAAACAATATTTGCATGCAAGGTTACAATTCTTTGTTAGATTTAATGAAATAACTACAGTCTCATAAGGAGAAAAGTCTTCTTTAAATGCTTTACTTTTCATTACCTGATTGATCTCAGTTTTATATGCATCATCATATCCTCTTGGGATAGGGAGATTCATACCATTTTTTTCATTAAAATAATAATTGTATTTTTCAAAATTCATGATTTTCACCTCTGTATATCCTAATATATATTATCATAAATAGTATAGAAAGCAAGAAAAGTAATAAAAAGTATTCGTTTTATCAAAATAAATGTTGACATCACCTTTTGTTTAGTGTAGAATATTAGAGGCTAAAATAAATATGTGGAAAGAAGAAACGCCTGTTTCTCGCCTGATTGATGAAGTATGTTGGTAGGCAAATAGTCACGATAA
>Ga0247610_10006928_pt1 | contig 11691 bp, 9 predicted proteins | sample 174DNAGHGhighgp2_FD_193483 | JGI IMG/M metagenome (GOLD analysis project Ga0247610, IMG submission 193483) | Sheep rumen microbial communities from Palmerston North, Manawatu-Wanganui, New Zealand - 1742 DNA GHGhigh gp2 | ecosystem: Host-associated > Mammals > Digestive system > Stomach > Rumen ...
AATTCCGTAAACCCGCCAACCGCGAACACTTGCACCACGTGCAACACGATTTATCACGGTGTTAAGACCACTGCAATCGCCACCCGTTGTCATAATTGCTATCTTTTTCATGTTTTCTCCATTTTTCCGAACAATTATATCATAAATAAGTTGACAAAGAAACATTTTTTATGCTATTTTGTCTATTGAAAAAAACATCACATAACGGGAGATACAAAATGGCAAACAATAATACCGCCGCCATGGGTAAAACAAAACGTTCCACTGACAGCATGATTGACGATGCAATCGCACGCCAAGATGGCTGGCTTTCGCGCCGCCGTCGTTTTACACGTCGGTTCTTAAAATCCCTTAATGACACCGAAGAAGAAAAGATTCCAACGTCAAAACCAGATGCGCATGACGAAGAAACAAAAAAATCCGTGTTGCGTGAATACTGGTTTCCTATTGCTTGCGCGATTATTGTTTTGTTCGTTGCAATTTGGGCAATGTTTTCACAAACAAACGCCGGTCGTGATGTTGTCATTGTGCGCGCACCCAACCCAGTGGAAATTAAAACGACAATTAAAACGAATACCAAGGCCGCACCGACAACAACCGATAAACCGTCCTTTGATATCGTTCGTATTAAACCAAACGGGATGATTGTTGTGGCGGGTCGGTGGCAGCCAAATAAAAATGTTTCGATTGTTTTGAATAACAAAATCATCGCGACCGAACGAACAAATGACGATGGCGAATTTGTCTATGCGCCGGGCCGTGGATTAAAACCAGGCAACTATACAATGTCATTGGTTGGCGCAAAACCGGACAAAAAATCCGAAGACACGGTGTTCCTTTATGTATCTGATGTCGATTATCGCAATTCTGTATCATTACTTATGACCAAGGACGGCAGTCACGTTATGCAATCGCCCGCAATACTAAAAGACGGCGATTTGATTGTTTCGAAAATTGATTACCTGGACACCGGGCGTCTTGTTGTCACCGGAAACGCGTTGCCGCGCCTGCGCGTATCACTTTCATTAAACGATATGTTCCTTGGGGATGCGCGCGTGTCGGATTACAAAAATTTTGGAATCGGCGCGGATGTTGGTAAATTGACCCCGGGGCGTGAATATACACTTGGGGTTCGTTTACATGATGCGGACGGCCAAACAATCGCAACCGTAAACCATACTTTTGTTATGCCGGAAATGACGGGTGACAACGACACATTCTATACTGTGCGTCGTGGCGATTGTTTGTGGGTTATTGCACGAAACTTTTTGCGTCGCGGGGTATTGTTTAGCATTATTGCCGAACGCAACGCCATTGAAAACCCGGATTTGATTTTCCCAGAACAATTATTGCAAATTCCAATGAAGTGAAAAGGACAATACTATGAAACAAGAAAATGTTTTTGTTAGCCCCAAGGATATGGTACGTATCACCGAAGAATTATACAATTTAACTCGTAATTATAGTGAAAGCCAAAAAGTGAAGTTACAATGGGCAACACGGAAACTTTTAACATATTTGAACAGTCAATATATTTATAACATGGAATATTTTGTAACAAATAATAAAACATTCCAAACAAAATTTAATTCTATGATGACGCAAATAATGAATACAATGGAACGTTGTGATGCCGAAACATCCCCGGCAGAAAAGGTTCTGACCGACATTGAAATTATCGTTGCACTAAATCAAAATCAAAAATTAATTAATCGATGCGCCAACCCGTCGGTCGAATTACAAATGTACATCTGTAAAAAAGATCCAGCAAACTTCAAGTATATAAAACATCCTGCACCAGAAGTCGTAAATTTCGTTATTGTAGAAAAGAAACATTATGATGCAATAAAATACACGGACACCGCCCTGTTACCAACCAATGTAAAGATTGCCGCATTTACCGAAGGTAATCTGCCAGACAACAAATTTAACAAAACCGAAATTTTGAACTATCTAAAGAACAATCCGGATGCCATAACTGTATGCACCACACAATTTGTCCAAGCACTGGAATCTAGACACGAATTATTTACGCCTGCGGAATTAGAGCAATTTCGTCTTGCATTAATAAGAATCCAGTCCAAAATAAGCCACAACGGTCTTGAAATGGTTTCAAACCGGCCAGGTTTAGGGCGGCAAATATACACCAAACAAGGAATATACAACCCCATTGAACCCAAGACACCTCAAGAATTTTTCATAAAATACATGAATAACCCGGGTTCAAATATTTGTAGCGAATCTGTTTATCTAATGCCTTATTCTATTAAAGAAATTGGTTCTCAATCAGAGGCATTACAAGAAATCGCACTGCGTCAAGGTTTTGAAAAATCTTTTGATTTAAATCGCGTTTATTCGTACCTTCGCAATCCTTCGGATAGGATACAAATGCTTTATTCAATTATGTGCCAAATACGACAATTAGCAACAATGAAAAATTTACCAAAAACTTTATATAATGATCTTTTGAACGAAGCACATAAATATGGAATACCTACAACAATTGTGAAGAAATCATTGCATGTTTTGGGAACCAGCATTGAACAAAAACTGCGTAAAAAAATGAATCAACGTGTTTATGGAGTATAAAAATGAGTGAAAATCCTTATAACATAAAAACAACTTATTATAGACGTGGGCAACGTTTATGCGCTGTTTCCACCGGGGCAAAACAAAAAACAATTCGACCACAACGTAATCACAAAAGGGTTCGTGGCGGATGGGATTTAACAAAGTTTTATACGGAACACGAAAGGTAATAACCATGAACGAACAAAGACACCGCGCCGTACTTGACATGACCAACAAAACAAAAACACGGGCAGACCAAGAATGGCAAGAATTAATTCAACGTTTTCAGGTTTTGTTGCACAACGCCACAACAACCGCCAGTGTTGATATTTTACAAGAAATCATTAACATAATAAATTCATTACAATCAAACAAGCCAAAACCCAAAGTATACAGGGCAAAGGCCAAAAGATTTGAGGAATTAAAGGTCCTTATAAACAAAAATACCAACACATATTCGCACTAAAATTTTTCCACTGGACAATTCTGTTGGATTGATATAAAATTCATCACAATCGCGGGCGTGGTATAATGGCAGCACGAAAGCTTCCCAAGCTTTAGACGAGGGTTCGATTCCCTTCGCCCGCACCAAAAATTCAGCCGGCATTTTGCTGGTTTAATTTTTGCATGTGGCGACGGAAGAGAACCCGAAAGAGTTGCCAAGAGTAAAATATTTTTTAAAAGTTCTCTACAACCGTGTCTTGTAATATGTATCTATAAAATATTTTTTGAATGTGTTTGGTTGCAAGTGCATAGCAGCAATATCTAATTCACCATGTGGCATTGTCCGTAGACCCGCTCTCTGAAGAAGAGAGTTTACTTCATTCATAAATAATGAATTATTTAGATGCAGATATATAATCCCCATTTATTACGTTCCCTTCATTACCAACAACATGAACAAGTTCATTTGGATCCAAATACACACCATCGGTTCCACCGACCTTGGGCATTTTTGCAACATCTGCGCATCATCTACTTTAGACTGCACATCCGCCACTTCATCAGTTTTTTTTCGCCGCTACATTGCCGCTTGTTGAACTTGCGCCATCCGACACGTCACGTGCAGTATTGCCCACCCCGGCACCATCCCCAGATGTCGCTAGTTTCGGTGCGCCTTTTGGTGTTGGTGTATTCACCTTTCTCGTCGCAGTATTGTAATCATCCGCGTTATCAAATATCGCGACAACTTCTTTACCGTCTTCCTTGATAACCGTTGGCGAAGATTTCCAGATATTCAAATAAAGCCTCTAAAATAACTATCAAACCAAGTGTGATATAACGTTAATCGTGTTCAATACTACTTGAAATAGCTTTTGACGTGTTCAATGTTGTTCATCAGCTGTTTATGGTGTCTACCGTCTTTATAATAATCAGCGGGCGTAAAATCAAGTAATTGGTTTATGAAGTCCTTTGATGCCACGGGACCATCATAACTAGCTACTATACCTTTACCATTGTATATCTTTCTTGATATTGTAGCAAAAATATCCTCGATATTTCGTTGGTCACCGATTACATTATCTAATGCTTCTGCAATTTTCTTCAATTCTGGTGAACTATAATGACCAACTATTTGATCTATCCCCCCCTTGTTAAACCATCCTGGTGTATCACCGCCTTTCCCAAATCCAAAGAATATTTCCCATTTCCCTGTCGGCACATCTAATTTGCCTGCGCTGCCACTGCTAGCATAAAATGGTATTCTATGTCCATTGTAATTTACAACAACCACAGGACGCCCAGATACATTTCCGATAAATCCACCATTATCAAGTGGTTCCAAGAATACAGATTTTCCATTTATAGTTGTTATGGATTTTCCACGCAAGTTATTGATTGGTTTTGTGGTAAGACGACGCAAAAGTCCGCGACTCCCTCCACTGAACATATCATCTGTTTTTTTTATCACAATATAATTGGGTTCAAGAAATCCACCAGAACCATTTGGTTGTGACACTCTTACACCAACAAGCCCCCGTTCTTTTATTACTTGTTCAACATAAAACATTTCTTCTTCAGAAAATCTCTCACTATTCTTGATAAATGCATATTCTTTGGTTGTCCCAACTTCTCTAAGATCTTCATTTATAAATTTTTTTGCTTTGGGTGATAAATAGTCCGGAATTCGTATAGACCCCGAGGTATTTCCAGCCCCACGTGCAGCATTTTCCATATCATCTGCATGGTTAAAGGCCCAATTGTTTGAAGATTTGTTCCACGGCGAGAAAATATCTTCACGAGAAACTCCTAAAAATTTTTCACCACCCTGTGTGGTATTACTTGAAACATAAAAACCTTCATTTCGTAAGTTTTGTATAATTTTCTGTGCTTCATTCATATCTGGATTTTCTCCCATTTTTATACGCACATATTGTTTTCCATTTAATGATGAAGATGTTGTCCATTGTAAACGTCCCTGAGAATTTAAATTTTTCAAAGTATTGCTGTGTGATAACATATCGTCAAATTTGTTAACGTTTTTTGCGCCTTTGGCGCCTGCTGTTGATTTTGTACCAGATTGCGATGATTTAGAATCAGTTGATGTTGATTTTTTGGGTCCTTGTGATGAATTCTCTGCTTTTTGACTTGCGCGACTTGCTTCTTCTGCCGATGTTGCTGCACTGGTTTTTGGTGCGCTTTTAGGTGTAGATGTTGGTGTATTCAACTTTCTCATTGCAGCATTGTAATCATCGGCATTATCAAATATCGCAACGACCTCTTTACCGTCTTCCTTGATAACCGCAACATGCTCGACCCCAAGCTCTTTCATATTATCAACCATTTGTTGTAATGACCCGGGACGTTCCACAGATGGTGTAAATTTATAAAAATCAACCCCCAATCCGTTTGTTTGTTTTGATGACGGAACAAATGTATTTCCCGTAAGCCCGGATTGTATTTTTAATTTTTCTATATCTGATATGGGACTGGTTGTGACTTTTCCTGATTTTATCGTCGCATTTAAATCTTTCGTAAAGTTGGTTCCCACAACTTCATTAATGCCGCGAGAGCTGCGCTCAGTGGCCCCCATCAAATATTCCGCATAATCTTCCCAGGTATCTGTGTTTGATACCCCGAATTTATGTCCAAATTGGTTTCCCCCAACCGCAACCTTTTCCGCGTACGACCCATCCATAATATGCCCATGCTCATGCGCAACCACGGCCATGGTATTATCCAACTTGTTTCCATACCCCAAATCAACCGGAGAATTATTTAACATATATATGATCTTTTTATCAGAATCTGCGAAACCGAGCGCCCGTGCATCCATTTCCGCATCACCACCAATTTCCACCCAGGAATCAACATATTTTATTCTTGTTTTCGTATCCACCCCAAAAGACGCGTCCAGTTTCTTAACGACTTGATTCATAAAGTTTTCTTTCTGGGTCTTTGACAATTTATCAAAATTCTGTGCCTGTCGCCTTAATGATGGGTCTGACGAAATGATATTAAGCAATTTTTCTTTATATTGTGTCCCATTTGCAAGAATTGCATCCACACTTACATCATTAGAAGTTATATGACGGATTTCTGTTTGAATGGGATCAAGATCGTTCATCAGTTTGTTATATTCCGCGACTTCATCCTTGGTTAATTTCGCACTATCACTTAATTCCTTGTTCACACTTTCAAGTCGTTTTGCCTCTTCTGCGGATAATGATCCTTTGCGTTGCGCTGCAATCAGTTCACGCTGTGTTTGTTCCAGTTCTTGTTGATGGGCAAGTTTGTTACGCAAAGCGGTAAATCTTTGCATCTCTGGTTCTGCGGCCTTTGCGAGTGCTTTTTGATTTAATGGCAAATAGTCCCCAGTAATATCCAACAATTCTGGGTTTTTCGCCAAATCATCAACATTTGAACCAAAGGGCAAGGTGACCGTTTTAGAATCAACTTTCATTTTTGCAATAGAATTTCGTTGTGCCGGTGTCAGTGTTGAATACAATTCTGACCGTTGCGTTGGTGATAAATTCTTGGCTTCATCAATAATAGTTTTTGTATCTTTCTTGGCAAGTTCGCTAACCGTCATCTTTGCGGGTGTCGATGTTACCGTGGGTTTCTTGATAACGAACATTGCACTACCCTGTTCTTTTACTTCTACTCCATCTTTTGCAAGGTCTTCTTTAAGAGCTTTCCATTGATCATCTGTCAAATTCTTCCTGGCAACACCTAATTCCCCACCTTCCGTCTTTATTTGATCTATTTTAGCTTTAATACGTGGATCCATATTTGTATACGGATCACCACCCGTTGCCTTCGGTGCGGGTGCGCTTTTTGGTGCCACTATTTCGGGTTCTTTGGGTGCGGTCTTTGGTTCCGCTTGTTTAGGTTCGGCTTTTTTCGATGTTGTAACATTACCATCGGCCTTCCACAAGGGGTCAACAGGTTCAATATCAGCACCCAAATCTTTTAATTTCTTCTCTTGGTTTGCAATACGGCGATCAATATCTTGCAGTTCAACTTTGCCCGGTGCTTTATCGGTACCTATGCGTTTTGCCAATGCTTCGCGCTCCTTTAACAGTTTTTGATATTCACTTTGAGCTTTTTCTATTTCTGGGTTATATGCGGCGGCCGACAATTTTGCCACTTCGTCCGCATCTTTGGTGCCGACTTTATTTAAAATAGTGTTACGTTCTTGCCGCAGTTTGGTTAATTCGGCGGCTTCATCTGCGGTTCTGTTGGTCTTTTTTTCAAGTTCTGCGATTCGTGCATCTATTTCTTGTATCCTTTTGCCTTCTGCGCGTGTCATGGCCCGGGCTGCATCGGTTCCTGCATCTGTGGCCTTTGGTGCCAATCCGGCGACATCGTCGGGTTTAAGGATTTTCCATTTTTCAACCCACCGTAATTGACGTTCCGGGGAAAGTTTCATCCAATTGCGTTTTACCGCCTGGCGCAGACCCGCCATCACACCTGCACCGGCCAGGGTCGCAAATGTAAGAACCGTGGAATATTTATTGGCCTTCAATAAAGCCGTTTCATTACCGGTCAATTTGGTCCCATAATAATTCAAAATTGCATTTTCCAACACCGTATCCCGATCTTTACCGTTTTGCAAATCGATACGCCCCTGGTCATCTATGCCGTTCAATGTTTTTTCTGGTAACATTCCAGTCAATCGTTCGGTTTGTCGAGCGATGGCACGTCCCTGGGTGTCGGTAAAGTATTTTGAACCCTTGATAATACGTGCAATGTGTTTTTTCAAAACCCTGTCGGCACACGCGGCATCGTTGTCCGGACATTTGGCCGCTTCGGTAATAAATTTGGTTGACCAGTTATTTAGGGAATCTTCGGTGACCGCCTCGGTGACAAGTGCGGTGGCCTCAATCGCGGACAGACCCCAAACAATTGGACCGCCCGCTATCGCGGTCACCAATGTCACCGCCACCATACCTGTGGTTTCTGCGACTTTACGAATTGTGTGAACCTCTTTTGCATCTTTTAATATGCACCCCAATTCATCATCCCATTTCATTCCCTTTGAATTTGGATATTGCTGTAAGAAACGTTTTTGGAAATCATCACATTTTTGCTTGTTGGCCAATGCGCAACTTTTACCACTGAAAGTTCCGCCTTCATTGAGACACCAAAGGTTTTGATAACCGCCAGTTGATTTTTTATTCCGCCATGCATCCAATTTTGTGAACAAGAAATCAATACCTTTATCACCATATTTACAACTTAATAAATCGCCGGAAATAGTATCTATGGAATGTGCCGCATAACATCCATTTATCTCGGCATCAGAATCAATATCTTCAATTTCTCGCATACATTTTGCACGGGCTTCAAGAATACTTTTTAATTCTTGATTGGTCCCATTGAAATAACGGATGTTGTCGCTGAATCCAGAACTGCAAGAAAATTCATTAACCTGCAATTTTACATCTTTGAACAAGTATTTTATTATGGCGGCATACACATCTGAATTTGCGCTAACTTGAATTTCTTTGTCATAGAAATAAAGTGAATCGACCCCCTGGATAGTATGCAGATCATCTTTGGTCGTGGTCTTAGCTTGCAATCCCGATGTTATGGCACTGGTGGTGTTTTGGTGTTGGGTTATCACACACTCGTTGCCTTGCAATATCGCTTTGCCATCTGGTACAAAAATCCTGCCCGCCGCCGCGGAAATTTTATTACAGATTTCTTGTGTTGATTTTTTACAGGCTGATTTAAGACCGGATTGGTGCAATCCGTATATTGAACATAACGCCTCGGTAAAACCATTGTTGCCATTGCTTAAAGAGTTAAATGCAAACTCATAATATTTTTCTTTGTTGCCTGTGCTAACACAATTACGCCATTTATCGCCATAGGATTTTATTTCTGCCGATGTTCTGTGTGATTTGTTGTCGCATACTATTGTATCATTATATTTTTCTAACGCCCATTCTTTCATAAGGCCGTCCGCCTCTATCGGCGTGACATTACGACGATTAAATGTGCCACCAACCCATTCGCATGTCGCATTTGGATTTGCGGCCTTTGTTTTTGCATCCCAATTATCTTCTCCTGTATTTGCATTTCCGCAATTATAGTATTTATATTCTTTTTGCGGTTCTGTTGTTACAGGTTGGGTATCGCCAGAACCACCCGTACCACCAATATTTTTATTGATGCATTTGCCATTGACAAGTTCATATCCTTTGGCTGTGTCACATACACATTTGCCTTGTTCTTCTTTATATCCTTTTTCTTCATCACATACACATACGCCAGCCTTAGCCATAGCCGCACGACCTTTTCGGGTTTCACAAACAATCGCCGTGCAACCACATGTCCCATTTTTACGTTTGAACACCGTACCATCCAAAACCAAGGCCGAAGTACACCGGTCACCAACGCGTGTTTGGCCTGCAACAATGCCAAAACCGGCCGTATGTTTTAAACCCACCGCGCAGATGTTTGGATCATCCGATACGACGGGCGTTTCTTCTTTTTCATCTTTTTCTTCTGATACAACCTTGTCATCAACCGGTGTTTCAACTACGGGTGCCACTTCAACAGGCTTTCCTACGCATTTGCCGTCTTCTTCGTTTGGCCGGTCGGCAGGGCATTCACATGTTTTTGTTTCTGCATAAAACACCGCGTCTTTATTTTTGCACTTGGTACATTCTGCTAACAAACCTGAATCCATTTCTGGCATAGGAACATCCGACACTAAATCCGTTTCATTTTCAATTAATTCTAAATCGTTCACCGCCCCGATATAGTCGCCAAACAATTCACGGCAATCCGTGTGGGCGTTTTGTATTTCGTTGCGCGATTCTTGTAACTGGCGAACCTTTTGATTGTATTCTTGAACACGCTGACGATTTTCATCAATGGCCGCGACAAGTTCGGTTTCGATATCTGTTTTTTCTTTGTTAACTTTGGAAACTTTGTTGTCATATTCTTGGTTGATTTTGTCACTTGATTCTTTTGGTGCATCTTTATTTATTTCATAATTTCCAATAATTCCGGCGACAATTCCACCACCCGCCGCAATCAGACCGGTCTTTAAGTTTTCGGAACTTTCATGTTTTTGTGCGTTCCACGCTGTGGCATCATTGCCTTCTGGATTCATTAATGCCCGCGAAAGCGAAGTATATGCACCGCTTTGTTGTTCTGCAGTCTGATAACGATAAATACCACTTTCGGCGCGGTCATATAAAATTTCGCTTTCAATTCCGGGACGCAGGTTTAACGCTTTTTTTGTTGCCTTTAACGTTTCCGCCAATTGTTTGTATTCTGCGTAATAGTTTGCCAATTCATTCCCACCCGGCAGCGTTTCTTCATTACCCAAATCGACCTGTTTCCCATTACCGTATTCGCATCTCATTGTAGTAATGTATGCAGACATTTCTTCTTCGGCGTCTGCATCGGCCAATCGTTGGGCATTTGCGTTTGCCGCCCCCATTGCACCCAAACCTGTTGTTGCGGTCGTCGTCGCTGTAAGAGTTTTGTTTTCCAAACTTTGTTCTTTTTCATACATTGCGGTTGCATTTTCTTCTAATGCACCAAGTCGTTCATATTCTATTCCGGCAATTTCAGCACTTTTATCTTGTAATTTTTGATATAATTCCGCAATTTTTGGATTTGTTTTGTTGGTAATAGTAATCGTTGGAATATCACCCGCACGCACCAACATCGGCGTGAATATAATGAACGCAATCGTACAAAATCTGAAAATCCTACATAACATCAAAACTATTATTGTAAAAACCAAGGTTTTTGGTCAACAGTTTTTTTTCAAAAATCCGAAATTTTTATTTCCTGTAAAATCAACAACTTATAAAATTTAAATTTTCGCTTTTGTGCGTGTAGTAAAAAACTTGTTTTTTTATACACTTTGAATATAATCAATAGCGCGGATTTTGTGGGGGACGGTTTTGGTTATATGCCGATATCCACAGTTTGTTTGTTGGCAAGCTGCTTTTGCATTTTGTGAATTGGCTTGACTTTTGGATATTTGTGATACATAATGGGCGTGCAAATCCCAAAGATTGCCATTTGAATTAAACCTGTGTGCGGTATGCACAAGGCGCATCATCCGTTGAGTTTTCAACCTTGGTGTTGGTTTTCTTTGTGGGGTAAAACAGTTCCGCCCTTCGCCAAGGCTATGGGCGGCGGGCTATAACAAAAAGGAGCAAAAAGATGGCAACTGTTATTCGTTTAGCACGCTATGGTGCAAAAAAACGTCCGTATTATCACATTGTTGTGACCGATTCACGCAATGCGCGTAATTCTGGCAATGTGTTAGAGGTCGTCGGTAAATATGACCCGATGTTGGCGCGCGACAATGAAAAGCGCGTAATCCTTAAGGTTGAAGAAATCAAGGCGTGGTTGGCAAAGGGCGCAAAACCGTCGGATCGTGTTTATCGATTCCTTGCTAATGCCGGGTTGGTTGCAAAACGTGTGATTCCGGTTCAAACAAAAAAGAATCTGCAATCAGAGAAAACATTGCAAAAAATCAAAGACAAGGCCGATAAATTAGCAAAACTGGCCGAAGAAAAAGCCGCGGCCGAAGCCGCCGCCAAGGCCGAAGCTGAGGCACCGGCAACCGAAGCATCAGCGGAATAAATATATGCCATCAGATACGCGCATCTTGGTTGGAAAAATTGTTGCCCCCCAGGG
>Ga0247610_10006932_pt1 | contig 11688 bp, 6 predicted proteins | sample 174DNAGHGhighgp2_FD_193483 | JGI IMG/M metagenome (GOLD analysis project Ga0247610, IMG submission 193483) | Sheep rumen microbial communities from Palmerston North, Manawatu-Wanganui, New Zealand - 1742 DNA GHGhigh gp2 | ecosystem: Host-associated > Mammals > Digestive system > Stomach > Rumen ...
AGCGACAAGAGTGGCTAAGTCTGCGTAACAAAGCAAATCATTTACTAATAACCTTCCATATTGGTTAATGTGCTTTCTACAAAGCTTTAAATGGGCCTGAATAAGCATGTCTCGTGTAACTTTACCTCCTATTTGAATCATGAATGAGACAAATGAGTCAAGGTCATTTTGAAAACCATTAATCTCACTCATCAATGGCTGAATATTAGCCATTTGAGACATAGGAGTGTCATATGGCGGTCGGAGCTTTGTTGCGTCCACATACGTAAATCCATCACTTATTGCCGTTTCTAATGAAAAAGAAAAAGTGTAATTCTCTGAAGGGATATAAAAGCTGAAAGTCTTCATATAAAAAATAACTTGTTGTTTATAATTATGAATAAATGAAATCAAACACTGGTACGCACCTGAATTAATATTCTATAACGTAAAAATCATAATTCTAGTTTCTCTGCTATTTCTGAATAGAAATCTATTAGGGTGCGGCTTAGGTCGCAGTCATCGATGGGGATTTCTCCGTTTTTGATCTGCATGATGCACTCTGAAAGGTAATCGGACGGAGAGGAGTTGAATGAGGATAACCAATGACGTTGCGTCTTGTTATTTGGAAAGTCGCCATAGCCTAAAAACTCCCACAAGAAATAGATGGGCGTTTTCAACGGCTCCAGCTTTGCCGCTATAGAACTATTCTGTTCCTTTGTCATGCCCAACGACTTGACCATCTTTTCTTGTTGATCGCATATCAAGTTGACTAGCTCCATCAACCGTTCTCCACTCGGTTCTGTCGCCATTCCACACTTGCTAACCAAAGGATGGTTGGGGGTGACTTTGAAGGTTACATAACCACTGATGTACCCGTAGCCGAGAAGTTTCACGCTCTCGACATCATAATTAAGATCGCATGAAACTACATTATAGATGTCCGTTCTATCGAGGGATTCAGATTGTGGAGTCTTAATGCATAGGGTTTTAATCGCACGAATGTCCTCCATCTTCAATGACGCAAAGGGATTATCATCATTCTTATTGATGTAAGTATAGTAATCCGGAAAGAACGTAGAGAGAGTTAAAACATCAAACTCTAACACTATTTCGTCTGCTGCTCTTCCACGGAAAAGATTGGTCCAATCCCATTCACGTTGCATACATATAAAGACTGTCTCCCTATTTGCTCTTATCATATCCATAGCCGCAACTCATTTTTGTGAACATGCAAAGTTAATCAATTAAATTGAGTTTATGAAGATGAACTATAAAAAAAAGAGCGAGCCATTTCTGGCCCACTCAAAAAGCGAATCTATGAAAGTAACACTTTCGATGTTACTTGTTGCGATAGTCGATGTCGCCGATGATATCATCAGGTGTGTAGTTTGCTGGGAATTCCTTAGTGAGAATGAAATGCCAAACATTTTGTTTGCCACTAAGCCCAGCGCCCTCGGTCACGATGATGGCATCCTCATAAGTCCAACCTCGCTTTGCCATGTATGCAAACACACTCATCGGTGAGGCGAAAGAATACTTCTTGTTGTTCTCGCTGTTGTAAATCCAGCCGTTGGCATACTTGCCCTGCTCAGCAATGCCGAAGTCCACCAGGGCATTGACATCCTGCTTGAAGAGGTTGTACTGGACGCACATCACTTCGCAATAGACTTTGATTTTCTCGGGCTGCTCAAAGGATTGAGCGGTGGCGGCCATGCCCATGAGGCACACTGCCAAGATAAGAATAAGCTTCTTCATGTTATTTGTTGATTAAGTTAAACTCAGTGAATTTCAGGCATGATGTCAAGCATTTGCTTATATGCTTGCTTTGCCTCAGACGATTTATTGACTGAAAGAGGATCGATCTGCAGCTTCATCATTTTCATGGTCTGCGCAGGTGCGTTTGAGGTATTGGCTGAGCCATAGCTGATGAAGTAAACAAGTGTATTGCTGATGGTTTCAATCTGCAGAATCACTACGGACTTCTTATCAGCGGTCGCGAAGCCGAAATAGCTGTTATCCTCATCCTTCGTGACATAGACATAGCGTTCCATCATGAAGTCAACCAATTCGTCCATGCTGACCGAAGTGATAGGAATAATGACCGATGAAAGCTGGAGGGCGTCGTTTTTGAACGAATAGCCTATGAGTGACACGGGATAATTGCCTTTATATATCAGGATTTCGCTCGTTTCAGAGCTAAGGGTATATCCAGACATGGAACTCTTAACTGTACTCTTTGAGGCACCCCATTGCATATACGGTTCCTTGTAGGTGTTGTATTTGCCGGTGACCGTTACCTTGAATGACTTTGCGCCGCTACGGATGTAGGTTTCTCCTACCCTCTCGGCCGTCACGATACCATTGGATACACTAGCGATGAGATCGTTGTCCGAAGTCCAATCCTTGATTTTGCCTGGGATGGTGTAGGTGTCACCAGCTACCATAGTTTGGTTTGCGTAGTTGGGCTCGTCTTCGTCGCTGCCACAGGAAACGACTGCCAGTGAAACTACCATCAATGAAAACAAAAGGAAAAATTTCTTCATAATAACATGTGTTTTAAATGAAACAAGTTGACTTCAATTAATAAGAAGTGTGGGCTGGCAGGGATTCGAACCCGCAATCTCATGCCCGGTTTCCCGGGGATGCCCGCTCCTATGCGACCATCAGCCCACACTTTCATGAGTTTATAATCCTGCGGTGCAAAGTAAGCACTCAAAAGTGCGCTCTATCTGCACAGCAAAATGTTTTTTCACGGAAATCGCCCCGGATCGCACTTTCTGCGTTCCGAGGCGAGAATTGAAAGCCCTATGGCTTGTGGCCAGCGTCTCTTGGTGAGAGACCAATATTAAGACTTAATCTCCAAGGGGAGCTTTATATACTGATGACAGCGTTCTCGTCAACGACTTGCAGTTTGTTTTGGTTCCCCAATGGGATCCAAACAAGTTCCTTGACGGAGCCTTCTACACTGGGCGCCACTTTAGGCACAATCATTTCTTGCCTTACCCGTTGGCTTGCGTTTAGAAACTTGCGCCAGACATCCCAACTCAAGTCAACAATGAATAAGCCTGGTTTTACTGCCTTGTAGTAAATCAAGCTGATGGCCACCCTTACTTTGGTTTCATTCATTTTCTTCAAAAGTCATATATTCTGTCAACGATGCCGCGATTGCTTGATTGGTTAGACCATTGAACTTGCCAGCAACGGCCATCGATGGTGTCAAGCAAGATAAACGTATACATGTTCTCTGTTGGATAGAGTGTGAATCGCCCGTTGACCTTTTCGTCACCAGCACTGACCAGCACTATATCGTTAAGGACTACACCTAAACGATTGCTGTTATCGTTGATGGCATACTGGACTTGCCACATTTCTCCAGTCTGTGTGTTTAGCTTGATGAAGTTCCACATGTTCTGCGTTGGGTACAGCTGGAACTTGGCGCTCGGATTTTCACTATACTTAGGCGGTTTACTCGATGATGATTGAGCAAAGCAGCCAAGATAAATAAGAGCGATGATTAAAAGTGTTACAATCTTCTTCATATTTGTATTTTTAAAAATCTTTGATTTAAACCTCATTCTTATTGAACGCTATTGTGTAAAGGATACCAGTATAGTCTTTCCTCTGGTTGTACAGTTTGAAGTCTAAATCCCAATTGTATTCAAAATCTTCATTTGTACATTCAGCGTTTTCTCGTCCAAATGGTTTCCAGCCATAAGCGATTCCACCATCCGGGCGAATAGATAATTCTTCGCCATTTGACTTAATGGTGAGCGTCCGTTCGTGGCTGAGATGATTTGACACATTTATTCTTGGACTAAATCCAACCAGTTCTCTGAAACAGTTCGTTAAGAACAAATTGCGTTCCTCACTACTATTGAAATAATTGTCAACCCGAACAGGAACCGTGTCATAAGGATTGTCATTAGGAACTCTATTGACTGCAATTTCTATAGAATTGATATTAAAATGGAATTTGCTCTTTAGTCCAGCCACTAAACAAGCCAATAAGACACAGCCCAATGGAGTAAATAGATACCTATCAGAATATTTGATAGACACATTTTGACCTTCAAAGGCCGAGCCGATTCTATTCCATTGATCAGTTTTGTGTTTCAGCAACACTTGTGCAATGCCACTTAAATAACAATCTTCACTGATCTTAGTTTCAAACATAATAGAGTTATTACTGTTCGCTTGACTGAGCAATAGCTGTTCAGTATCGATTGCTTTAAATGTCAAGCCCATATCGCTCATTGCGGAATATACGTCTCCATTTCCCCATGATTCAGACAAGGTTCGAGTGATATTCTCGCCAAAGTATGTCTTTGCCCTTCCATTAATAAACAATACGGATAATAATGGATTAAGAGATCCTGGCAGTTTGTCGGTACTGAACTCAAATTTATGCTTGAGCATGACGGACATAATAGCGGCTTTTATTGAAGAAGGACAATTATCAAGGTTGATCGTCTTGTCTAAGACAAAAGAAACGTCAACTCCTGCAAGTCTCATCTCTTCAATCTGCCTGATGTATGGGAAGTCATCGATATTCCATGTGGAGAAATCACTGTCAATAAACAGTTTGATGGATTTGATATCACGATTGCGTGAGAGCTGGAAAAACTCTGTTGAGAAATCTGATGTTACTGACGTAGCATCGGAAACAACAGAAGTAATTGCCTCTGGTGCTTTACGTGATTTCATCTCCACTTCAATCCATTCAAGGGCTTTCTTTCTATTGAGATAATTAAGATACCATTGAGAACGGCGATCAATTAAGCACTTGGTGCAAGCGCGTTCACAATCACAACCCTTCAGGGTCTTATAGGCCAATTCAATCACTTGGTCTTTATACTCCCTTAATAGAGTAGAATAGCCAGCACCTCCAAGCGCTGTATCATAGATGAAGATCGAATGGCTGGTGCCATTATAACCGAAATCTATTTCTCCATCATTGACTCCTAATAATTCCGTCAATTTACGGCTGAGTATCACACCCAAAGAATACAGTGTTTCGGGGTCTGTCAGGAGTGTGTTGTCTCTATTATAGAACTTGATTTCCACGAAGTCAGTTTGATAACGACCGACAAGTAGAACATGTCTTCTGATATTGTTGGAGCCAGTACATTGAGTGCCATTCGTCAAATGCTTGTGGCCAGATAACGCATTATCAGTATTACTGATATTTTTCTCCGTTTCCATTTTGCCACAAATTGGACAGAAGGCATAACCAAAACCGTTTCTACCTCGATTATAGAAAAGTATTTCGGACTGAGGTGTTGAACAACGGACAGTAAGCTTTGCCGAGGATGTCTTCTCTCCCCAAGGATCCATTTCAAGCAATACGGGCTGGATGAAATCCAAAGCGCCTTTTCCTTTCATCTTACGTGTCGGCTTAGTGCCCCATGCGACCGTGAATGCAGCGGGCTCAACAACCTCAGTAAAACGATTATCACCAATGCTAATATCCCTAATACCATGCATAGTATTCTGTCCATGGCACTTCGGGCAATCAGTTTTGGATGAACCGTAGCTAATCGTCGTGTATCCGCAATTTGAACAGTTTTGTATGATATATCTCGATGTATTTTCTTCATACTTGGTTTTCAAGCGGATTCCTGCGGGTTCATAGATCCATTCGTTCTTGACAACTTGACTACCTGGTGCATAAGATGAAATTGCTTGGCTCAAATGCATCGTTGGGTACTCTTCACGGTCATCTGGCTTGAGCATACATTCTACAAGTCCAGTAGGAATACCAGCACTGGGCAAGAATGATTGCTCTGCAAGATAGCTGAGTAGAGACTTTTCAACGAAATTCTTTTTCTGAATTTCTATTGCCTTTGTGGCTGCACCACCGCCATCTTGATTTTCAGCGGACTCTTTAGCTTTATCAAAATTATCAACATTAATCTTGAAACCATTGTACACAGTCGATATATCTTTCTTGGTTGCCATAGCGGCATCGCTCAAAGAAAGATTACTCATGCCTGTGCCTTGAACAATCCGCTTATAAGGGTTCTCTAATTCAGACCTTTGACCGCTAATGATTAAGTCAATATGATTGAGGAATTGATCAAAATATGATAGAGAGTCGAAGACGATAAAAAAGTCTCTTAACTTCGCTGTAACGCGAATATTACCACCTTGTAATGAGACAAAGTCAGCGAAGATAAGAGCATTGACGTGACGTTGAATTAGCTGACGGCTCTCAAGCTTGAGCAGAGGGGTCTCAGTTAAGTGTGTTATCGGATAATCTGGATGTTTCCAGGTATAAGACCCGATGGGATTAGGAGCACAGAACGTCAGAGCCAAAGCCTTTGATTCGTTTCGGCGACCAGCTCGTCCAGCACGCTGGAGATAATTGGCTGATTTAGGTGGGACATTGTTCATGACCACCTCGCTGATACCACCAATGTCAACACCCATCTCCATGGTGGTTGAGCACGAAAGCACATTTAATTGGCCGTCATTGAACTCTTTTTCATACTTCTCAAGATCCTCGCGAGATTGTTGTGCCGAATGTTCTGCAGCAATGAAAATGGGTTTCTGGATATAGATTCGCTCATTGATGTCAGAGAAAATACCTTCCGATATTTGCTGTGACATACTTTGATTTATCCAATCCGATATTGCAGTTTCGGACTGCTCATCAGATCTGAACGGATAGAATGGATAGTCAAATTCTTTGGATATCTTAAATCTGTCGAAATTTGCTTTTCCTAAATAGCCGTTCATACGGGGGCTATAACCTCGGAATGCTACGTCAACAATCACATTATCAACGGGGCAAAGATATCCCTTCTCGATAAGTTGCAGCTTAACCTTATTGCCTAATAAATCGAGCATATAACCTCTATTCTCGGGGTCAACAGGGTCAAGAATGTTTGATGTGATGAAGTTCCATGCTTCTGTCAAGAGTAAATTGACGTTGGCCACTTTCTCATCATCAAAATTATCGACGTTATCATAGTCCAATGCTGCACATAACAAAAGGACTAATCGGGACTGGTCTTCTTGGACACGACTGAATGTGCGTTTTACTGACGGCCACCGGCTCACATGCTTGCCGTTCTTACGAAGAGTTGAATCAAATGGGTATATTGCCGAAGTATATGTGTTCTGAGTGAGATAATCATGATAGTCTCCGGATATCATATAGTGTCGGCCACCACGAATAAAATAGTCTAGGCAAATCTTCAAGAAATCTTGCCAGTCCTTATTATTGCAGCCTTTACTCTTAAGTAACTGAGGGCATATTGCGTTTTTTAGAGCAGGATATACAAGACGTACAATACCCATATTTTCCAATGAGTTGGCGCGTTTAGGAATCCAACCGAATTGATCAACTAGTAGAGCTTTAAGGTATGTTGCAGCATTCTCATATCTAGTTCCACCTCGTGCGTTGCTCAGGTGTTTGAACAATTTTCTAAAGTCAGCATTATTCTCTAAAGTCTGACTGATGGCACTCCACTCAACTTCATCTGGAGGCGGAATTGTACCAGTTCCGTTTTTCTTGGCCTCCAACTGTTCAAGTTGAGTTTTCAACATAGGAGGTAGCGAGGCTTGTTGCTTAAGAAAATTGTATGATTGTTCTTCTTGTTCTGTAAGTCCAACGGATGGCATGTTCTCAAGTCGGATATCAGCAAGTTTATGGAATACTGATGCCCTGACCCATGCTCGTTCCACGTCTTGGTTCATACCCATAGCGGAACGAGCAGAGCCTTGGCGATTATCCGTAAACGTAATGTATCTTTTACCGTCATATAAAACGTCTGCATCATTCGTATCCAATTCCTCAGCTTGATCAAGAATTAACGTAGAGAGAACACGGCCCATTTGTGTTGCGCTTGCCCTCAAATAATTAATGCCGCTGATCCTATTGCCACAATGAGGGCATAAATCCGCATTGGTATCGCTATGACGCAATGATTTATACACCTTGTGTTCATCTGTTCCTTCTGGGGCCTGCTCCAACTTGCAATTATCATGGTTGAAAACGTATGCTGTTTCAGAGGTATGATGACGCAAGCAACGCTTTTCAGGCTTTGCAAAATAGAATGGAGTGAAGCCATCATCCTCGTGACTCAATGCCACTTCTTCCGATTGATCTTCCGATTCGATTAAGTCTTCATTGGTGTTGTCGTAGAACAGGTTATTATCAAGGTCGATGGTATTGACTCTCATTCTGAACCCTTTAGATGTGCTGGTTTCGCCAGCGACAATAGCACCTCCACATGACGGACAGGTAGCCAGTTCAAGCATTCGTGACTTGCATACAGGGCAGTCAGTATTCTGGTAGGTCGTTAGATTGCCTATTCCAATTCTGGTTTTCTTGTGACGGGTGCATTCCGGGTTTACACAAGCATAGATTCCACTGATAGAGCGAATGAAGAAATGTGCCCTGCAAGGGAGCAACGCTGCTGGCTTTCCATCTGCTTTATTCAAACCGTCTACTTTATCGGCAAGAGCATCAATAACCTCAAGCGATTTGATAGTATCTTTACTGATGGCACTGTCAATAGGCTTAACAATCTCTCTTGCTGATAACACGGGGCTGTTATTCAGTTTCTTTCTCAGTCGTTCTATGTCAGAGAAAGAAATCTTTGTTCCAAATCGCTCATTGAATCTTGCTATAGCTTCATTGGCTCGAGTCTCTTCCATCTCAGGAACAATGCGCTTACCGTCAATGACGACAATGCCGTCAACAGGTTTACCTGTCAACTGAGAAACGAAAGTTTTGAGCTTTAATTCAGTGGCGGGGTCTTTCTCATCGCCAATGGTTGCTGATGTTACAGCGAAATTCACCTGGTCGATAGTCACACCGAATGCGTCAAGCACTCGCCTCAGTTGAAGTGACAATTCGGCTGCTGAAGAACCGGTGTAGGTGTGAGCCTCGTCTAGCAGAATCCATTTCAACTTGCCTTTGGACTTCTCAAGGATGGGTTGGTCTTCGGATCTAACCAACATATAGTTGAGCATCGTTGGATTGGTGAAAAGCACCTGCGGAGGCGTTTGACGAATTTGCGGGCGTGTTACCAGCTGGGGGAAAAACGGCTCAGTGAATGTTTGTGGTTTTGTTGATTTCTCAGTATTACCGTTGTAGATTGCATAGGTAATCTTGTCTGGCAAGGCTTTGCACCAAGCATGGATGCGTTTTTGCTGACTCTTCATCAACGCATTCAAAGGGTAAAGGAAGATTGCCTGGACACAATCTTTCTCATTTCGTTGTGCAATATCCTGCAGGACGGGAATCATGAAGCATTCAGTTTTACCTGAACCCGTACCAGAGGTAACGACGATGGTTTTACCCTGATCCGAAAGCATCGTTTTCCAGCTCTTGGTTTGATGTTTATACGGATGACGGGTTATTGGGAATCTATACTCTTCCTCTATGCTGTCGCTGCTGATAGCGTCAACAAATTCGGGTTGCAGAATTTTCAGTTTAGAGGCATGTTCACCAAAGGTTTCCTTGCTTTCTTCCCATGGGAAAATCGACTGGAATACTGGCTCTGAAAGCAATGGCTCATCGACAGTCAATAGACGGCGCAGATACTCTTGCTCTTCAGGCTTGCCTTTGAACCACATGGAAACCATCGAGTCAACAAGTCTCTTTTGGGCTGTTGTATAGAATTCTTTGTAATTCATAATATTAACGCTAGTTGGTGTTGATGATTCTTAATGTTTTGAAGAAGATTTCGCTATAAGTTTCCTTGAAGTACTTCCTATAGAAATTGACTACGCTCGCGTAATCTCTTGATTTGAATAGATCAATATGGTTGTCCACGTTACAAGTATTTTCTGCAGCACACATTGCTGACTCAATCATGACCTTGCAATATGATGGCATTTCCTGCCAGGTATAGTATTTTCGGCTATTGACATGAATGTCAATGGTCGGTAGATCTTGATTAATGTCAGATAATCCTCGTATCCTCATTCTGTAACTATTGATATCCGAATGTGAGAAACGGCGACTTTCTTTAAGCGAACCAGCAGCTATATAATTAATGAAATCTTGCGCAATCTCTGTAGATACAGTGGAATTGAAGATGTCTTGAAGCATGTCCATTAAATCTGACATCTTATTTAAGATGATGATCTGAAATTGTTCAGGAAATGAATCAATCAAGTTGTTGATGGAATTGTTCCAAGTTCTGGCCGAAATCCAATGTAACGCAACAACCATCTCTTGCTCAAATCGATTGATGTCTTGAGCCAAGACGTCTTTATACTCATTAAGCCACATGGCAATGACGAAATTGGCCAATAATTCCGGTTCTTTGGCTATGGCTCGTAATCCATCATAGGTTGAAAATGGCAGGTTATGTTGGCTGCAAATGTCGAAAGCGATACATAAGTCTCGCCAATGTTTGCCATTATATACAGCCTCATCTGACAAGATATCATACCATCTTTCAATTAAAATGGCAGTGCGTTTGGAGCGAATTTGTCTATCAAAGTCAATCTGGTCACGATTGAAATACTTGGGAATAATCCTTCGGCGGTCTTCTTCGCTTGAGAACACAACCACTTCTCTATGTTCAAAATCATCTGGGAAGTTGAACGTGTTTTCTTGCTCTGTATCTCTCTCAAGCTTGACGGGGAAGAAGTCTTCTGATGGCAGGTTTTCGCCAACAGGGAAAGCGTATATATCACCATCATACTTGAAGCCTTCAGTTTCATCTTCTGTAAAGTCGTTGACAACAATTGCCCCGTCTGATATCGTTGATTCTAGGACGAATTTGCGAATGAATACTTCTTGGCCCGATATTGTGATGACGACGGAGCTACTGCGGTCGAAACTGTTCACACCATAAAGGTTGAACATACGCATGATGAGATCGCTGTAATCTGCCAATGAGACAAATCCATCGATGACTCTACTACTTAGCCTCTTGAAGTTTGACTCCTCGTCTTGATTGGATTGGCGATAAGACACTTCGATGGTTCTGTTTCTTCCATGGTTCGTAACGAAAAAATGAGTGAGGTTGGCAAAGGAGATAATCTTGCCATTTGGAACGATGTTACCATCAACGTCAGTAACCATGATGCCATCAAATGGGATTGCGACCGAAACTCTCAAGGTTGGATTACCTTGATTATACAATCGGAATGAACAGGTTGACGGGCATACATTTGAATCAGGCCTTCTGCTGATGCGCCAATGCCCGTTCCCCAGATTGTCAATATCAGCTGTATCGAGATTCTCTATTTCGGGCCGCATTTCAATGGGGCTTGAGCAAGTGATCTCAGTTGTGAACGCTCCTTCATTACACGAGCCGAAAGACAAATTCCCAATGGAATAGAAGGTCTCGATGATAGATTTGCCATCAGGCAATTCCACCTTGATATCTACAAGCCCAGGGCGCAAGACACATGATGAATTTAGTCTGTACCATGTGTCGGTTCCTCGCATCTTGTATTTCCATTTGCAATCGGATACTTCATTCTTATCTTTATCGTAGACCTTTCTACCTGGTATGCGATTCAACAACTTGTAGTTTGATTCCTCGACCCATGGGATATAGTTTCCAGAGAACTCGGCTATATATGGAGTGAAATGGTTATCTATACAGATGGATTCATTGGTTTCCCGATTGACTAGCTCAATATCATCAGAAAACCCAATGCAGCGGTACTGTTGACCAGCGATTTTAATGCTTTCAGCACCATCAATCTGCCAAACGTCAGAGAATATTGCAA
>Ga0247610_10006934_pt1 | contig 11685 bp, 4 predicted proteins | sample 174DNAGHGhighgp2_FD_193483 | JGI IMG/M metagenome (GOLD analysis project Ga0247610, IMG submission 193483) | Sheep rumen microbial communities from Palmerston North, Manawatu-Wanganui, New Zealand - 1742 DNA GHGhigh gp2 | ecosystem: Host-associated > Mammals > Digestive system > Stomach > Rumen ...
GCCAGAGTATTATCTTCACCAACTTTAACTCTATCATCGTCAATATCTTTATAAATAGTTTTTTCAATTCCGTTTTTTGTAGTAATAGATCTTGTAGCTGGAGAATTAATATATTTATGATATACTCCATTTTTATCTGTATAACCTTCTGCTTCAGGAACAACAGCTTCAGAACTCTCATTATTTCCAAATGGTGATAATGTATCATTCCCTTTGAAGAATGGTAAATTTCCAATTTTCTCAACGAGCTCATTGAATGTGCCACCAAATGCTAACGCAAGAGCACCAAGACCAAGTCCAGAAGCTAAAGCAGTTTTAAGTGGAAATCTGGTTAAGAGTTTTCCAACCAATCCTCCAATACCTGTCGCACCAGTGAAAAATCCAAGAATACCACCTAATAAACCATTTTCTCCAACAAGAATTTCTTTAATCCACTCAAATAGACCTTTCTTTTTCTCACCATTACCAAGAAGACCATCTTTAAGAGATTCAATTGATTCTCTCACTTTATCAATTCCTGTTCCAAGAAGTGGAAGTGAAGAGATACCTCCAAGTATAGTAGCTCTATTCTTCATTTTTGTTCTACCAGTATTAGAAGCTCTTTCATCTTCTTCTACCATAGGATTTTCAGTAAGAGCCATATCTCTTCCAAGGGAATCAGTACTTCCAGTCTCCCTACCAGATCCAACCATCGCTGCTAATTCTCTATCATAAGCAGCATCGATAGCTTGTTGAGAAGCTGAATGCTCAGAATTTGCATTGAAATTTTCTGTTAATCCATGAGTAAGAGGATCCTGCCCAAGAGATTTTCTTACAATCCAATCTAATTGGGTACTGATTGTTTGAAGTAAATTAGGGATCCTAATTCTAATGGTTCCATCAGTAGATTCCTCTTCTTCTTTCTGGGAATTAATCTTGTCTCTAAGAGCTTTCTTATCGATCTCAGCTTGCTGTATAGCATGAGTAATATCACCATATTTAAGATTTTTTCCTAAAAATCTCTTAAGATCACCATTCTTAGAATTTGCTATAATATCATCTATTACTCCCTGACTTGCACCACGATTCTTCTCTTCAGCTTTCATAGCTTCAATGAATCTTTCGTACTCATCCTCAGTTTGTAATCCTGCTAAATATTCGTCCACAGATCTAGATCCGCTATCTCTTAACTCAAATGTTTTATCATTAGCAAGTTTAACTCTTTCAGCACTTGTAAGATATCTATTATCTTTTCCTCTAAAAGCTGTACCATTTCTTAATGCAGCTCTTTCTAATGCGGTATTAGCAGCTCTAAATGGTAAACCAGCTAACCAAACAGGAGCATGTGCTAGTCCACCAGCAGCTTTAGCTAAACCTTTACCAGCATTAATAACACCCTGTCCAATCTTAGTTTTCTGAAGGAGTCCACCAATAACACTAAATATCTTTCTAGTACCTTGTGTTATACTATCTTTAAGTCCTTTGGTAACCATATTAAAAGCTTTATCAACAGTACCAAGCATAGGTTTAAAGAGATAATCATTGATGAACCCGATGAATCCCTTCTTTTCTTTGCCCTTAGCATTAAGCTTATAATTACCATTTTCATCTTTTTCACCAAAGAACCATTCTTTAAGTCCTTTACCACCATCTTCTCCAGCTATAGCACCAAGAGTAGCACCAATAACAAGTTTTGGAATAAGAGGTCCAGGAGCTAAAAGAATTGCTGTTCCGGCTCCAGTAGCCATAAATGGAAATCTTTTCTTTATAGTATCAATAAGACCAGATGGAATTAATCCTCCTTCTTTCTTGCCATCTTCATCTTTTCCAAAGATCCATTCTTTAGCTTTTTGAGATGATGAAACATATCCAGCAGTAGCACCAACAATAGCACCGAGAATAGGTGAACCAGCAAAAGTTCCAATAATAGCACCAGCGCCTGCACCTTTTCCAGTAGTAGCACCATGTTCTTTAAAGAACTTTCCTACTTCTTTAGGAAGTAAACTATTGCCTTCATATTCACCTTTTTCTTTATCCCATTTACCAAATAGAAAATTTTGAGCTGTTTCAGATTTAGAAACAAATCCAACTGCAGCTCCAATAGCAGCGCCAGCAATAGGACCTAAAAATGCTCCTGTAAGAAGTGAAGTTCCAGCACCAATAAATGCTCCAGCACCTATAGCACCTTTACCTAAACCAGCTTCTTCCATCAGCTTCTGCATAGTTCCTTTTACTTTTTCTTTTTCTTTCTTAGGATCTATAGAAGAAGTAAATCCTGCAATTTTATCCATTAGTTTATTTCCAATGGATGATGCTATAGAACTAAAGAATGATTTTAATGAAGGATCTGATATATCTTCATCCCCCGAGGCTACCTCCTCGTCACCAGATGAACTTGCTCCACCAGAAAATCTACGAGATCTATATGATCTACCTCTAGGAATAGTACGAACTTTTCTAAATGTAGGAATACCAGAAGCTGATCCACTAAATGAACCTCTATTAAATTTATTCCAGAAATTAGCTCTTCTAGATCCTGAATAGATATTGTTTACAAGGCCAGAACCAAATCCACCACGATCTTCCCAATATCCACCTGTAGTTTTAGCCATAAGATCATCCATATCAAAATCTTGCTGCTCTCTAATTGGTGCTCTAGTATCAGGATCAAAGCTTTCAGCTTTACTTCTATATCCAGGTTTTCCAAAGAAAGAAAGACCAATATTCTTAAGAGTACCAAATGTAGCTTGACCAAAGCTAGAATTTTTAAACTTCTGCCAACCTGCACCAAGTAAATCTCTTACAGGTTTAGGAATAAACTCTTTAAGCATAGAAAGAACACCCATACTCATAGTGTCCATTAAAGCAAAGAGACCTGACTTATTGTCGTATACGAATCTGTTAAGTCCTTCGGACATTTTATCCAAAGCATCAGCAACATTTTCTGTAGACATCTCAAGTCTATCTTCTATAGTAGATAAGATTCCACCTACTTTAGATCCTTTTAATCTATCATATGCTTCTCCAGCAAATCCTTTAACTTTATTAAGACCTTTTTGAGCAGCTTTCTTTCTCTCAATGGCATCTTCCATTTCCTGATTAAATTTAAATCCCGGTTTTCCTTTACTAGCTTCATATTTCTTTTCATCTTCAGAAAGATCGAATAAACCAGCATTATCATCACCCATAGCAGCAGCTACAGAACTATCTATATCATTATATAAAGCACCTCTAACTTCACCAGCTCTTTTGAATCTATCTGAACTACCATCTGCTATAGAATTTATATGATTAGATTTTGTAATATCATCTCCATCTTCCCATATAATCTGAGTTCCTTCAGCATTAAATCCACCTACACCAGGAATAGCCACAAGGTTCTTCATATTCTTTGTGATGTATGAAAGATGACTAATAATCATTCTAAAGTATTCACCTTGAGAATAACCAAATTCGTCTTTCATATCAATAAGTTTAGAACCATGAGTAGGCCTAAAAGATCCATTATACATTGATACAAGAGAACTATCAGGGTTTTCATGATATCTAGAGACATTACTTCTAGCACTATATACGTTTCCAGCAAAACTAGAAAGAGCATATTTTCCACCTTTTTGATTAGATATAGCTTTAACTCTATTTTGAATGTCTCTTCCTACTCTCTTATCCATACCAATTTTTTCAAAATCAAAATTATCAGATAAGAAGTTTAGGAAATTATTGTCATCTGACATTACAGCATATTCTAAAAGCTTTTCTACTTGTTTCTTATAAGCTCTTTTGTCTGCTGTAGTCATATTTGTCTTATCAATAGACTTATTTACATATCTGAAGAGGTCTCCACCGGCTCTATTGGTCATATTTTTCATATCGACTTTATATTTACCAGCTATACGAGAACTTCTTACGAATGTACCTTTATTATAATCAAAGACTCTAATATCATTAGTCCCTTCAAGCAATGCTATAATCTGTGCTAACTGGGTTGGAATTACATCCATAAGAGCTTTTCTAGACATTCCATCCCAATCAACCTTACCTTTTTCATACTTAGAAGGATCAACTTTCTTTATAGTCTTCTGATTAGGCATCAAGAAATCTCTAAGTCCTCTCAAGAATGGTGAAAGTAAACCGTCTCCAAACTTAGCAGTTTTCATTCTACCTAACAGACCTACAGAGAAGTTAGAAAGAACCTTATTAAAGTCTTCAAAAGAACTCCTAATACTTCTACCTTTACTATCTTTTATATTAAATAATTGCCCAATAGCAGCAGTAAGGGCAAACTGTAATGGAGATGTTGTATACATTTTAATGATAGCTTTTTCTCCACCTGGAACTATACTGAGCATAGAAGTAATCAACTCAGTATTTTCTTTAATACGTTTTCCACCGTCTGCAATCATACCAGCAAAATCAATAATACCTTCTGAAGTTATATAATCCATATAACCTTTTGATTTCCTGTTAGAACTATAACTATTAGAAGATTTTGGAGCAGTGTTAGAAGCAATTTGTTTAAGAAGATTAAGAGACTCGTTGTAGTATTCCTGAGACTTTGTATAGAACAAAGCACTATTCTGCATATGTGTTGTTAAAGGTTCTGCTAAGTTAACAAGTAATTGGAGATTTCCATTAATAGCAGTCATACCTTTATTCACTTGCCCGAATCCGGACAAGTTGAGATTATACAAAGCTTTAGTATTCAATCTTCCAGATTCTACAATATAGTCAGCAGATTTAATAGCAGCTGTAGAAACAGCTCCAGATACTTTACTACCAACTTTATCCATTGCTTGAACTGTAGCTCTTGTAGCGTCTTCTTGAATTGATGCTTGTTCATCAAGTTCTGTATCATCGAAATCAAAATTATCGTAATCACCGAAGTTGTACTTAATTCCGAACGTATCTTCAACCATTTGATTTTCAACAGCATCAATTCTTTCTTTGTTATACCATTTACCAGTACGAATATCATCAAGAGCATTGTTTCTAAGATCTCTTAATCCTTCTGATATTGTACCTTTAAGGTCACTTTCAAATCCTAAAGATTTACCATCGAAGTCCTTAATAGATGCGTATAGATCTTTACTCTGTTCAATAGTAGATTTAAACAATGCTGTAACTGTAGGATTCATATCAGATAAAGTCTTCGGTAAAGCATATCCAAGACTTCGTCCTACATTACGCATATAAGAATAAATCTTAGATTTAGTCATTCTAGGAGCCATATACTCTTCCTCCTTATTTTCTTAACTTCTAACATTACTTAAATGTTTTCGAAAATAAAGTCTCTAGGGAAATTCCCTAGAGACTAATAGCTTCTTGTATTAATGCGAGTCTACGTTCATAATCTTTCTTATCAGTAAATGCTAAATCTGATCTATGTTTCTTTTTAAAATCTTCACTTACATCTTGAAATTGATATATGAATCTCCAATTTACTTCTTTATGATGCTTCTCTATAAACTCTTCAGATAGTTTTTGATGTATAGATATGTAATCCCAATCTACTTTATTCTTTCTATATGATTTACTTTTTGATCCTGCTAAAGAAGTATACTCGCATAACCATTCAATCATCTCTTCAGAGAGTTTACTAAACTTACAAATATAGCTAATACAACAAGTATTAGTTCCATTTTTATTATCTTTTAATATTCTCTCTTTAATCTCATCTTCAGATCTAGCATTTAAAGAAAACTCAGCCCAATCTTTAACTTCTTTGCATATCTGTTCTTGGCACTGACGTTGTTTCTCTAAACGCTCTTTAGCTTGTTCCAATTCAAATTTCCCAGCATAAATTGATCCTTCAGCAACACTTTCATAGTAATTATCTCTTTTGTAACCCATAGTATACCCCCAATAAGAAACAAAAAAGAAAGCCGCAAGGTGGTGGGTCGGCTTTCTTTCTGACTCGTAATACCTACTCAGAAACGCATTGGTTGAAATGTCAGCTTAACTTCCAATGTATTATCTTTTAGGTATTACTAGTCTAATAAAAGTAAAGGATTTAGAATTATAATCACTTCGTTTTAAGGAGTTATTTGTTGTAAGTGATATAATTCTAGATTCCGGGGATATGAGGTACCCGGATCGGCAGATACAGGAGTTGAACCTGTCCTATGAATTTGTCAACAATGTATATGCTGGGTAAATATACATTGGGTTGCACTATGTGGTGTTGTATTCACCAAACCTAATTGAACATTCATCGATATGACTATCATTTAAACGCGATTGTAAAGGATTAGTCATAGTAGCACCTTGCTACAGATCTGCCTATAATAACTAATATATCTATGAATAAAAGTGAGTACATTTTTCCAAGATTATTAGCTATTACTCAATAGTTAAAACGAATGTAAGAAATTACCAAGAGAAATAGTTAGACCATTTCCCCTGGATTAAAATTGTTGAAAATTGGATTACCAAACTGATATCCTACGTTTGGATATGGATTTTGATTAGATATAAATTCTGGCCTAATATTTCCAAACTGATCCAATACTGGATTTATTGGTTGCTGTACTGGAGCCGGTTGAACTTTCGGTTCCACAGGATTTTCATCCTTCTTTTTATTAGAAGGCTTCTTCTGATTGTTGTTAAGTATATTCTCGTTGATATCCTTGTAAAACTTCAAAGTCTCAGAAGGAATATACATATCTTTTAAAGCTTTTCCATTATAAGATACATCTATTTTTCCTTCATTATACTTAACTACTAGTATAGCGCTGTCATCGATATCCGCATCCTTAAAGTATCTCTTATAATTGCCACCTATAACAGACAACATATCAATTTCTTGCTGTCTTGTCTTGCAATCTGATACAAGAGTAAACTTATTGGGATTATCATACTTACGAACTCTCATTCGATACATGTGTTCATTAGGACCCATATGATACCAATTAGCATTTGTAAGAGCCATTAAGTTATTAGCAAACACAGCTTTCTCTTCATTAGTCATGAAAGCAAAGTGTTTACTCATTCCACTAAGATCATAGTTATAGATGATAGCAGGACTCATCACATCCTTACTAACTTCATTAAACATGATGATAGATTCAGGATCGTTAGGATTATTGAGTAAGAATCTACCATTACTCATAATGATCTTATTTACAATCTCAGGGAACTTCTCGATATTGACATAGAACTTATAATACTGATTATTAACAAAAGCCAAAGTTCTAATACAATATCCATTACCAGATACAGAATCAAGATCGATAATGAATGTGTTACCAGATGGAACTCCATGAACGAATAGAGTCATTTCAGCCAATCCAGTATCTCTATTGTTATCATAGATATCAATAGAGTGTTTAATCTCTAATCTGATCTGATTATCATTCACCCAATCTGCCGGAAGAATACTTATGATATGATCTTTAATATATTCTTCCGTTGTTTTCTTCATCTTAGGCTCTCTTTGATTAAACGCTGCATTGAGAATACCCTGATTGAAACTGATAGGTACAACAGGATCTACAGAATCTTCGCCTGTTAGCTTACCATTTGTAGCAAGTTCTCTCTCAAGCCGCTTCTTGGTTTTTGCAAGTATTTCAGCAATATTAGCCTCGAGCCCCCAATCATTTGTTTCTGTGATAACACTTACAGTATCAAACAACAACTGAGCTGTTACAAATTCATTTAATTGTACACAGGATTCACTAGCAAACAACTTTTGTCCTGTAAGGAATCTGTAAATAGTATTAACCTCAATGAGATCATCTCTATTAATGATTCCAAAACTATTACCAGTCTTAAATACATCTTCAAGATTAACTTTATTATCCGCAACCAATACAGTTGCTACTATCTTCTTGATATGTTTTAAACTATCTTCGTCATCTAAATTGAGCTGAGATTTGTTTACTGTATTCTCTACAATTATATCAAGAGTATTATTTAGCTCATCTTCAGATAACTTATCTGTTGCCTGATCATCGATAGTATTAAACTTAACGTTTAATATGGAATCTGCTTCTTGTAGAATCTTTTTATATTCTACTATCTCTGCCTTTGTAATTGGCTCTTCGTTTACTTCCTCCTGAGTTTCTTTTTGTTGTTCTTTTGCTTTCTTTCTTTCAACTTCTCTCATAGCCGAGTTATACATTATAGTAGAAAGTATAACATTAAACTCATCGACTATCAACTCCCCAACTTTTCCACTTAAAATCGCATCGCCCAATACTGACATTTACTATTCCTCCTTAAAACTTTTCATTTTTCATAGTGGCTTTCATAGCCATAAGTGTTGCTAATTCTTCTTTTTGTTTATCCCAGTCTTCTTCTCTCACCTTAGCTTTTACAATATAGGTAACGAGATCTTCCTGATCTGGCATCAATGCATTATCTCCTAATACATTAGTAATAAAATCTCTGATACCATTTCTGTTGATTGCTATGAATGTTTCTTTAGCATATCTAGCAAGATTCATACCTGCAGCCTCTTCACCATTATCTAAAGTCAAATGACTAGATTTAGGCACAGATATAAAAAAAGTATGAATTTTTTCATCTTCACCAACTCCATCTTGAATATGGTCAATCCTGACACCATAGTGCCAAAGATTGACCACCGAGTAATTGACTTGATTTGTAAACTGATTTAATTGATCTTTGATTAAATCATTAGTATTCATATGCGTTCCTCCTTAAAACGTATATTTAATTTCTCATATCATATTTATAGTATATAATCAAAAAACAATAGTTTTACATTCTTTGAAGGTGCAACAAATAAAGAGGACTAGGGGAATTCCCCTAGTCCTCCAATTTTTATCTTCTCTTTAATTTCATAGCATTTCTCCAGCGCTTTCTCTTATCAACTCTACGATGCCTTTCAAGAGATCTTACTGAAGACACTAAATTGCAGACTCCATCTTTAATTTCATCTACTGATTCTATAGTAGCATATTTTTCCTCAACTTTATTTAAAGGATCTAATAAAGTAGTAGTAAAATTATTATTATCAGCAGCAAATATAGTTTTAACCAACTTTTGTTTGCTCATACTAAACTCCTCTTAATAATGATATATTACATTAGAGCCATTAGCATTATCATCCATACCTTCTATCGGAGCTAATTGTATTGCATCTGTTCCACCATTATAAGACTCCATATTATGACTGATAATAAATAGTTGTTCTATCCCTAATATTTCTATAACACTTTGTAATATCTGCATAAATACTGCTCTATTACTAAAGTCTAATCCACCATCTATTTCATCTAATCTAGTTATATTAAATCTTGTACTAGCTTGATTCAATAATGAAAGATTGATAATCATTCCCATTATACAAACTTGAGAAGTTGATCCACTAGTTATATCATCTACAGCTAGACCACTACCAATAAATGGCATTCTAAACTCATCTGGAGTTATGACATAATCAAGTAACTGATATTGTCCTTGGAATATCATGCCTAACAACTGATTTGCTAACTCTAATGTCTTTCCCATGTATAAACTCATAAAGAAAGTCTGAATTCCTCCAGTGGTTGGAGAACTATATTTCTTCAAGATATTAATCTCGTTGTACTTACTACTATATTCTGCATATTCTTTCTTGTAATTGTTTAGTAATAAGATTCTAGACTCTATATCTTTCATTTCTCCAGCTATTGGTTCTAATTCAGAATTCAGTTTCTCTATTTGTAAATCTAACTCATGTATGATTTGAATAATTCCTGCAGATCCTTCAAATTGTTTCTGAATCTTTTGATACTCAGACTTAAGCTCCACTATTCTATTATTCAAATTTTCCATATCATTGAGTTTAGATATACATGTGGATAAGATTGTTATTGTATTATTAGATTTATCTATTACACCCTGAACAAATTGTATGTCTTTAGATTGAGCTTCTCTCTCACCATACTTCTGATTAAGAGTTTCATTCAACTTTTCTAAATCATCTGAATACTCTTTTAAAGATCTTAAATTACTTTGATTAGCTTTATACTCAGAATACAGATTATTATAAATTGTAGATATAGATTTGTACTCTATGATATCATTAGAAATATAGGTCAAAGATCTAATATCTCTAAACTCATTAAATCTATCTCCTACAGAAATACGCCTAAAAACATCATCAAAATCCAATAGGGGTGTAATTATACCTATTTTGTTAAATATTGCATGATTTAGCTCTATGAGTGCTCTAACTCTATCTAAATTGGTACTCATAGGAAGGTATATTTGAAGTAATTCACCATACTCGTTACAACTCTGTATATTTTTGTAAAGATTTTGCACTTTATCAGAGTTGTCTTTTATAAGTTTAGAGATATAGGTCTTACATTCTTTTATACTCTTTTTGCTATATTTATTTAATATATAGATAGAACTAGCTAAGAATGGACAAGTATCTATCTTACACTTAGAAGGTCTAGCTTCCGATTCCAATATAACAGACAACTCTTCAGATAATTCTCTTATAAAATCTTCAATATGATGTACTTCGGTTTTTAGAGATTCTCTTAAATTGGTGTTTTTATCGATGATGCTAAGGAGAGATTCCCCAGAACTCATTACATCTGCGAAGTCTTTAAACTTACTTTCTTCTAAATTCTCATAGATATAATCAATCATTGATACAAAATCGGTAACTATACTAATGATTTGATCAATACTATCTTTAGTTATTTCTGAAGGATCTGTTATTCCCACTTCTGAAAAATCTTTATTAATCCGATCTAATTCAGCCTTAACTTGATTCAATTTATCTTCAATATCTTCTGATACTTCTTGTTTAAGCTTCTCTATATGAGCAGAATCTTTTTCAATATTCTCATTAATATTCTTGATATCATTTATAATAATACTAAGGTTAGATCTTCCTGTTTCTAATGACCTCTCATATTCTTGTTTGATATTCTCTTGTTCCAATTTCTTAGCTTCAAGAGAAACTAAATCTTTAGTTTCAATCTTATTAATATTACAATATCTATCAAAGTCAGTTTTTGACAAAGCATACTGATTTTCTAGATTTGTAATGTCTTGTTCTAACTGATTATATTTAGTTTGAAGTTCACCGTTCAAATTATTTATATTAGCTATAGTCTGTTGCTGTATCTTCTTAGCTTTAAGATCTTCTATATCTTTACTAATACTTTCTTGTCTCTTAGATAAAGAAGAATAAGTAGATCTAAGATTAGCTTCATCACCAATATTAGATATCTTTCCAGTCAATCCATTGATATAGCTCTTATAGACATTTCCTTTCTTATTTAGATTCTTATAGATTCCATTGTAAGTATCTAAAGAAGATGTAATACTTGCGAGAAATTTCTTTCTCTCTGCTGGTTTTTTATCAGCTAACCCCCTATCATTACTTGACAAATGAGTCAAAGTAATGAAATTGGAATCCAAGTCAAACTCATTAAAGATAATATCTTTATATGAACTAACGTTACCGTTAGGATTCAATTCAATACCATTTTTTGTTATAGATACCTTAGTTACTGCACGGTTACCCCTACCGTCTAATGGATGATTTATAAAGATATCATAAATCGTCCCCTCATCAAAAATCCGCAGTGTTTTGCTAGCTGGTAGACTTGAAACGAAATTTTCATTTCCATCTGGTAATATATTTAATGCGTTTAATAAGGTAGATTTTCCACATCCATTTGGTCCTGTGATTACACAAATCTTATTCTGAGACTTTGTAAAATCAATCTCGATCTC
>Ga0247610_10006935_pt1 | contig 11684 bp, 9 predicted proteins | sample 174DNAGHGhighgp2_FD_193483 | JGI IMG/M metagenome (GOLD analysis project Ga0247610, IMG submission 193483) | Sheep rumen microbial communities from Palmerston North, Manawatu-Wanganui, New Zealand - 1742 DNA GHGhigh gp2 | ecosystem: Host-associated > Mammals > Digestive system > Stomach > Rumen ...
GGAGGTAAACCAATTGGCTCAATATATCCACGTGGAGTATCCGGAGTTTAAGGTAGGATGGTATAGTGGGAGGCTGCGCATCCCTTCAATCATTAACAAGACAGATTTCGATTTTATAAAGGTGGGACCCTACATCCGCCATTTAGGGCCACTGAGCAAGGCTACAACCAACCAACGGCTCTACCGGCAGAACAAAGAAGGCGGTTTCGATGACATAACTGAACGGTTTTGGAAAAAATAAAACAGACCTTATTATACCAAGCCTCAGAGAATTTGTCAATTAGCTCTCTGGGGCTTGTTTATATTACCTTTGCCGGTAAAAGATGCTATTTTTTCGCACTCTTGCTTCTTCTCACCGTCCTGGCAGTTTTCGTTCCATCGCCAGAAGTTTCTTTAGAGTTCCTGCGAGCAATCTCTTTTTCTACGATGTCACGGCATTCTGCCAAAGAAAGAGCCTCTGGTTTATTTACCGTCTTAGGAATCTTATAATTGGTACCCTTATAGGCGATATAAGGGCCATAACGGCCATCCATAATCTCCAATTCAGGATCTTCCTCAAACTTCTTAAGGTGCTTCTTGGCTTCACTATCTTTCTTGTTCTTCAACAGTTCCAAAGCCTCTTCCAGTGAAACAGTAAGAGGATCAACTGTCTTTGGAACTGAAACATACTCACTGTCATAGTTGATATATGGTCCGAAACGACCTGCACCTACAGTAACCGTCTTACCTTCATGCTCACCTAAGACACGCGGCAGTTTGAATAGTTCAAGCACTTCTTCCAAAGTTACCGATTGAATAGACATATTCTTCTTTAATTGAGCGAAACGAGGCTTCACAGAATCCTCTGCAGAGCCTATCTGCGCCATAGGGCCGAACCGACCAATCTTAACAGACACAGGTTTACCTGTCTTCGGATCGTTACCCAACATGCGTTCACCCACTTTATGCTCACCTTTCTGAGTAGATGCTTTCTCAACCATCGGATGGAAATCATGATAGAAAGAGCGCATGGCATCTGTCCACTGTTCCTTGCCCTCAGCAATGTCATCGAATTCTTTCTCCACATTAGCAGTGAAGTTATAATCCATAATCTGGGGGAAATTATCATTCAGAAAATCATTGACCACAATACCAACATCAGTTGGCAGTAGTTTACCTTTCTCAGCGCCAGCCATTTCTGAAGCGGTCTTTGCTGAGACTTTATTTCCAGAAAGGGTAATGACCCTATACGCACGCTTCGTTCCAGGTTTATCACCCTTTACCACATACTCACGCTGTTGGATGGTAGAAATAATAGGCGCGTAGGTTGAAGGGCGCCCAATGCCCAGTTCTTCGAGCTTGTGTACCAAGCCTGCCTCTGTATAGCGGGTCGGATGCTGGCTGAAGCGTTCGGTAGCCACTATCTGTTTGCGTTGGAGTGCCTGACCAACTGTCATTGGAGGCAACTGGCGTATTTCATCCTCATTGGCATCATCGTCACTTGATTCACGATAAACCTTAAGAAAACCGTCGAACTTCACCACTTCACCTGTAGCGATAAAAACTTCCCCATTATTATCCATGCTTACAGTCACAGTGGTTTTCTCCAACTCAGCCTCAGCCATCTGGGATGCGATGGTACGCTTCCAGATCAAATCATAAAGACGTTTCTCTGCTGCAGAGCCTTCAACCGTAGGATTCTCCATATAGGTAGGACGGATAGCCTCATGCGCTTCCTGTGCGCCTTTAGATTTGGTAGTGAACTGGCGGTTATGCACATATTCCTCACCCATCATCTCCACAATGGCTTTACGACTAGTATTGATAGCAAGGCTACTTAAGTTCACAGAGTCTGTTCGCATATAGGTAATCTTTCCAGACTCATACAAGCCTTGTGCCAAACGCATCGTCTGAGCAACGGTAAGCCCCAGCTTCCGGCTGGCTTCTTGCTGCAACGTACTGGTGGTAAACGGTGGCGCAGGATATTTCTTAAGCGGATGCTTCTCTATCTGACTAATTGTGAAATGAGCATCTTTACAGCTCTCCAAGAAAGCAAGCGTATCTTTTTCGGTAGCAAATCGCCTGCTCAGTTCGGTTTTCAACTCAAAAATCTTGCCGTCTTTGTCACTCCAGGTAAAATCCGCCACAACTCTATAGGCCGCTTTGGGCTGGAAGCTCTGAATCTCGCGCTCACGCTCTACAATGAGTTTGACTGTCACACTCTGAACCCTACCCGCAGAAAGAGATGGTTTTACTTTCTTCCAAAGCACTGGTGACAGTTCGAAACCCACTATACGGTCAAGCACCCGGCGTGCCTGTTGTGCATTCACAAGATTAATATCTATGTCACGGGGGTTATCAATCGCCTTAAATATAGCGTCTTTCGTAATCTCATGAAATACGATACGCTTGGTATGTTCAGGCTTCAGATTCAGCACCTCCGACAAATGCCAAGAGATAGCTTCTCCCTCACGGTCCTCATCAGACGCCAGCCATACCAAGTCAGCCTTATCTGCCTGAACCTTCAACTTCCCAACCACCTCCATCTTATCCTCAGGAATCTCATATACAGGCTTAAACGTATCTGTATCAATACTGAATGTCTTTTTCTTCAGGTCACGAATATGACCGTAACTAGGCATTACCTTGTAATCTTTGCCAAGGAACTTTTCAATAGTCTTGGCCTTTGCCGGAGACTCTACTATGACTAAGTTTCGCATATATCGGTTTAGTGTTTTTTGAGTTCTTGAGTTTATCTTGTTTCAGCAGTTTACATCCTTTCTGGCACTTCAATACCCAACAGACTCATAGCCAGCTTAACTATCTTCGACACATTTTCTGACAGAGCCAGACGGAACACTTTCAAATCCTCATTTTCTTCACGCAGGATGCTGAAGTCATGGTAGAACTGGTTGTATTCCTTCACCAAGTCATACGTATAGTTTGCTATGTTCGAAGGGCTGTAGTCTTTTGCAGCTTCAGTCACCACAGCGGGAAACTCTGCCAGATGCTGAATCAAGCTCTCTTCCTTATCATTCAACTGTATATCCAGATTCAAATCCTTCGGTACATTGATCCCCGCTTCACCCGCTTTTCGCAGTACAGAACGGATACGGGCATAAGTATATTGTATAAATGGGCCTGTATTACCGTTGAAATCTATTGACTCTTGAGGATTGAACGTCATGTTCTTGCGCGCATCTACCTTCAAATGAAATATTTCAGTGCTCCCATGCCTACGATGCGTGCGATCTCAGCTGCTTCTGCATCCGTCAGGCCGTCAAGTTTGCCTAATCCCTTAGAGGTTACTTGAGCCGTATTCACCATTTCGTCCATCAGGTCATCGGCATCTACCACGGTGCCCTCACGGCTCTTCATTTTACCGTTAGGCAGTTCTACCATACCGTAAGAGAAGTGAATGAGGTCTTTGCCCCACTTGAATCCCAACTTATCAAGCAAGATAGAGAGAACCTGGAAATGGTAGTTCTGCTCATTGCCCACTACATATATCATCTGGTCGATTGGATAATCATTGAAACGCTGCTGGGCAGTGCCTATATCCTGCGTCATATAGACAGAAGTACCGTCAGAACGAAGTAACAATTTCTGGTCAAGGCCTTCAGAAGTCAGGTCAGCCCAAACGGATCCATCTTCCTTACGGAAGAAAAGTCCGTTTTCCAAGCCTTCCAACACTTTCTTCTTACCGTCAATATAAGTGTTTGATTCATAATAAATCTTATCGAATGACACACCCATGCGCTTGTAGGTCTCATCGAAGCCCGCATATACCCAACTGTTCATTTTTTCCCAAAGGGCGCGAACCTCTGCATCGCCGGCCTCCCATTTCACCAGCATCTCATGAGCCTCCTTAATCAATGAAGAATTAGCCTCAGCCTCCTCCTTGCTCATACCTTTGTCCATCAACTGGGCCACTTCCATTTTATAGTGCCTGTCAAAAGCCACATAATAGTCGCCAATCAGATGGTCACCTTTCTTACCGCTTGATTCTGGTGTCTCGCCATTACCCCATTTCAGCCAAGCCAACATTGACTTGCAGATATGGATACCACGGTCGTTGACGATATTAGTCTTTACCACTTTATATCCGTTAGCCTGCATGATATTGGCCAATGAAGCGCCCAGCAGGTTATTACGTACGTGTCCTAAGTGCAGTGGTTTGTTCGTATTTGGTGAAGAATACTCAATCATGACCAACGGAGAGTTTTCCGTAGCCTGACGGAAACCATATTGTGGCTGACAATTGATATCTGCCAACATGTTGATCCATTCTTTAGAAGCAATAGTGAGGTTCAGGAATCCCTTAATCACATTAAAAGCAGCCACGGCGGACTGATGCTCCGTCAGATATTCTCCTATCTCCAAAGCAGTCTGTTCCGGTTTCTTACGAGACATCTTAAGTAAAGGGAATACAACAAGGGTAAGATGTCCTTCGAATTCTTTCTTTGTCTTCTGCAGTTGAATAAGACCAGCTGGAACTTCCTGCCCGTATAAAGTCCGGATTGCTTCAACAATTGAGCCTGTCAATTTATCTTCTAACTTCATATTTCATCAAATTTGGGTGCAAAGATAAAAGATATTTCTGGAATGAGCAAATGATAAATTAATGAATTCTTATGATTACACCTATTATATATAAAATAAGGAACATCAAATCATTGATGTTCCTTATTCTTTTCAAAAGTCCTACTGACTGGCTGTATGATTACAGCTCCAGTTCTGAACCAGCCTTAAACTTAACAACACTCTTTGCTGGAATCTCAATAGCCTTCTTGGTAGCAGGATTGATACCCTGACGAGCAGCTCTCTTAGCGACAGCAAAAGTACCAAAGCCAACCAAAGTTACTTTGTCACCATCTTTTAAAGCCTTAGTAACAGCTGCGACAGCAGCATCCAGCGCCTTCTTAGAGTCAGCTTTAGTCAAGCCTGACTCAGCGGCAATTGCACTTACAAGTTCTGATTTGTTCATAATTATTCAATTAATATTACTATTTATTAGACAGAATGATAATCAATTTCTTTTCACGGGAGCAAATGTAGAGCATAATTTCCACATTTTCAAATAAACTTAAGAAAAAAATCATCTAAAAGTTGAAAAAAATATAATCTGACCCCAATTTGTGCTAAAACAAAGATTTTATTGCTATTTTTGCAGTGCATTTAAAACAAAAACAGATGAATAACATACCTAACGTAACTAAGAACCTGCTCATCATCAACATACTGATGTATCTGGCAACCGTGGTTTTACAGACCCATTTCGGCATAGACTTGTCCGATTACCTGGGATTACACTTCTTCTTGGCGAGCGACTTCAAGATCTGGCAGCTGTTCACTTATATGTTCATGCACGGCAGCTTTATGCACGTATTCTTCAATATGTTCGCCGTGTGGATGTTCGGACGTATCATGGAACGGGTTTGGGGCAGTGAGCGTTTCCTGTTCTTCTACCTGGTATGCGGTATAGGCGCAGGTCTGGTGCAGGAGTTGGTTCAATACGTGCAATACGCCATAGATCTTTCTCATTACACGCAGGTAAACACTGGGTATTCGGTAATCAGCATGGATGAATACTTGAACATGCTGACCACAGTGGGTGCTTCAGGAGCAGTTTATGGCATTCTGCTCGGCTTCGGCATGACTTTCCCAGAAGATAAGATTTTCATATTCCCGTTGCCTGTACCCATCAAAGCCAAATACTTCGTAATGATTTATGCAGTCATCGAATTGCTGGAAGGCTTCAGCCAGTTCGACAATGTGGCTCACTTCGCTCATCTGGGTGGTATGATATTCGGTTATATATTAATAAGGTATTGGAGAAAGAAACATAACAACAATGGTTACTATTATCAATGACCTCAAGGAGATCTTCCGCAGAGGAGACATACACATCAGGCTGATATTCATCAACACCATCATTTTCCTGGCTGTTACGTTGATGCAGATTGCCCTGCTTCTGTTCAATGTGAGCATTAGCGAATGGTTACGTTGGGTGGAGTTGCCTGCTTCGTTAAGCCAGTTCATATCACAGCCGTGGTCTATCATCACCTATATGTTCATGCACGCTGGGGTGATGCATCTGCTTTTCAATATGCTGTGGCTATACTGGTTTGGGCAACTGTTCTTGTATTTCTTCACAGCACATCACCTGAGAGGTCTCTATATATGGGGGGGCATCTGTGGCGGTTTGCTTTACTTGCTTACATTCAATGTTTTCCCCTATTTCTCAGATGTAGTTGATTATTCATACATGGTTGGAGCATCTGCTTCTGTTCTCGCCATTGTAGCAGCAGTAGCGTATCGAGAGCCTAATTATCGTGTTAACATCCTGCTGTTGGGCAGCATACCCCTGAAATATTTCGCCATTTTGGTCATAGGAGCCGACTTGCTGTTCATTACCAGCGAGAATGCAGGAGGGCATATCGCCCATTTAGGAGGTGCCGTAGGAGGCCTTTTTTTCTCCCACTTTCTCCAGAGAGGCACTGACCTGACACACTATATCAATTTAGTCACAGACTTCTTGCTCAGACCCTTTACCTTAAAGCAGAAATCCAGAAAGCCTAAGATGAAGGTGAATTATGAAGGCTGTTACCAGCCTAACCAGCAAACGAAGCATAAAGAAACAGAAGACAAGCAATACTCTACTCGTGAAAGCCGGATCGAAGAGATCAGGAACAAAATCAAGCAGTCGGGTTATCAAGGTCTTTCAGAAGAAGAGAAAAAAGAGTTGTTTAATGCAAGCATCCGTTGAAGATGAGGAACTTTGGCAGATTATTGATGTTGATGATTTGGCTCATCGCCCTGATGGCAGCCATACTGATGCTGTTTTCGGCATTCAGCCCTTCGTTGGTTAATCCTGTCAGCTTTCCTCTTTTGTCTTTAGCAGGGTTCGTTTTCCCAGTATTAGCAGTCATAAATCTGTTGTTCTTTATATTCTTCTTATTGTGCAGACAATTCAAACTGTCTCTTCTTCCCCTGCTGTGCCTCATCGCCTGCTATGGACAGATACATACCTATTTCCCCCTAAACCCACGAGTGAATGAAAGACCGGAAGGAAGCCTTAAAATCGTTTCATACAACACAATGGGTTTTGGCAGTAAGCAAAAGAAAGAAGGGAAAAACGAAATCTTGGATTATCTGGCAGCGAGTGACGCAGATATTATCTGCCTGCAAGAACATTCAGTAAGTGGGAGCAAGAAGTTCGTCACGCAGAAAGATGTTGACAATGCACTATCGGCTTATAAGTACCGTGCGACCAAAGCAAAGGGCAAACAGCCCAAAAGCAGCATCGCCATATATTCCAAGCTGCCCGTTTTGAAAACAGAAAAGATACCCATGGAAAGCAACAGCAACGGTGCAACCGCCTATCTGCTGAAATGGGGTCAGGACACCCTGCAGGTCGTCAACTGCCACTTGGAATCTAACAGACTTACCGATGAAGACAAAGAAATATACGAACACATGATTGACCAGCCAGAGAAGGAGCAGGTCAAAGAGGGCATCAAGGTTCTTTTAAGGAAACTGGCGAAGGCTTCAGCCATCAGGGCGCCCCAGGCAGACTCCATCGTCAGTTATCTGAAAAAGCATCCCTATAGATATACTATCGTTTGCGGTGATTTCAACGACACACCTATATCTTATACGCATCATAAACTCACCGAGCCACTCAATGATGCCTTTACTTTATCAGGCAGAGGTCTGGGCATCTCATATAACAGAAACAGATTTCTGTTCCGCATTGACAACATATTTGTCAGCGAGGGGCTTTTACCCAAAAACTGCGCTGTTGACACCTCAATTAATGCCTCAGATCACTATCCGATATGGTCTTATGTAGAAAAAAATTAAATATTTGACTTAGTTTTGCGGTTAAATGGGAAAAAACATCTATCTTTGCAACTTTGTAAAGTGGAAAACAATAAAAAGTATATAAAATTAACTCAAAAGTAAGATGCAAAACAAAGGATTTGTTAAGATTATTTCTATCTTGCTGATTTTGGTTTGTCTGTTCTACTTGTCATTCTCTGCTGTTGTGCGTTATTACGACAACAAGGCAAAGCAGATTGCTAACGGAGATGAACGAGTAGAGCAGGAATACCTTGATTCTCTGGCTAATGAGAAAGTTTACTTCGGTAACTGGACATTGAAGGACTGCCGCGAGATGGGAATCAGTTTGGGTCTGGACTTGAAGGGTGGTATGAACGTCATCCTCGAAGTATCAGTGCCTGACGTTATCAAGGTCCTGTCTGACAACAAGACTGACGCTGCGTTCAACGAAGCATTGGGTAACGCCGCTAAGGAAGCTGTCAATAGTCAGGATGACGTTATCACATTATTTATTAGAGAGTACCACCGTCTGGCTCCAGGTCAGCCTCTTGCCCAGATTTTCGCTACTCAGCAGTTAAAGGACAAGGTTACGCAGAAATCAACCGACCAAGAGGTTGAACGCGTACTCCGCGAAGAGGTGAAGGCTGCCGTTGACAACTCATTCAACGTGCTCCGTACCCGTATTGACCGTTTCGGTGTGGTACAGCCAAACATCCAGACTCTTACTGGTAGCTTAGGTCGTATTATGGTTGAGTTGCCTGGTATCAAGGAGCCTGCTCGTGTAAGAAAATTGCTGCAGGGTTCTGCAAACCTGGAGTTCTGGGAGACTTATGAAGCACAGGATATAGCTCCTTATCTGCAGTCTGCTGACGTAAAGCTGCATAACATCCTGACCACTTCAGGCTCTGAAGAGGAAACTGCTCCTGCTGAAGTTGCGCCTATTAGCTCATCAGACAGTTTGGCAGCCGCTATCCGTGGTGATGTCAATAGCGCTGATATGGCTCAGTTGAAGCGTGAGCATCCGTTGTTGTCTATCCTGCAGGTTATCTCGGGTCAGGGTAGCATTGTGGCATATGCCAACGCACGGGATACCGCTGAAGTAAATCGCTATCTGGCTATGGCAGAGGTTCAGGCTGAGTTGCCTAAAGACCTGCGGCTGAAGTGGGGTGTTGCTCCTACCGATTTAGATCCAAAGAAGCAGACTTATGAGCTATACGCCATCAAGTCAACCCAGCGCAACGGCAAGGCTCCTCTGGAGGGTGACGTTGTGGTGGATGCCAGCGACAAATATGACCAATATGGAAAGCCTGCAGTAAACATGAGCATGAACTCTGACGGTTCTCGCCGTTGGGCTCAGCTGACCAAGCAGAACATCGGGCGCAGCATCGCAATTGTGTTGGATGACTATGTATATTCAGCTCCTCGTGTAAACAGTGAGATTACAGGTGGTAACTCTGAGATTACCGGTAACTTTACTCCAGAGCAGTCAAAGGACTTGGCTAACGTGTTGAAGTCTGGTAAGATGCCGGCTCCTGCACACATCGTTCAGGAAGACATCGTTGGTCCGTCACTGGGTCAGGCGTCTATCAACGCCGGTATCATTTCATTTATCGTTGCGTTGATTTTGCTGATGATTTATATGTGCGCTATGTATGGCATCGTACCGGGTATGATCGCTAACTGCGCATTGATTATGAACCTGTTCTTCACACTGGGTATCTTGTCTTCATTCCAGGCAGCGTTGACCATGTCTGGTATCGCCGGTATGGTGCTGACATTAGGTATGGCTGTCGATGCTAACGTGTTGATTTACGAACGTACGAAGGAAGAGCTTCGTGCTGGCAAGAGCACAAAAGATGCTTTGGCTGCAGGTTATAAGAACGCCTTCAGTGCAATCTTCGATTCCAACTTCACTTCTTTGTTGACTGGTATCATTCTGTTCAATTTCGGTACAGGTCCTATCCGTGGTTTCGCAACTACTTTGATTATCGGTATCTGTATCTCATTCTTTACCGCAGTATTCATGACCCGTCTGGTTTATGAGCACTTCATGTCTAAGGATAAGCTGTTGAACCTGACCTTTACCACCAGCCTTTCAAAGAACTTGATGACCAACGTCCACTTCGACTTTATGGGTCCTCGCAAGCGTTGGCTGACTATCGGTGGTGTTGCTTTCCTGATTTGTATAGGTTTCATGGCTATCCGTGGTCTGAGCCGAAGCATTGACTTCACTGGTGGCCGTAATTTCAACGTTCAGTTTGAGAACGCTGTTGAGCCAGAAGATGTTCGTTCACTGGTTGCCAATAGCTTTGAAGATGCTAACGTGAGCGTTATCGCTGTGGGTACTGACGGACGTACCGTACGAATCAGTACTAATTACCGCATCAACGAGGATGGACAGAATGTAGATACTGAGATTGAAAGCCGTCTGTATGAGGCATTGAAGCCTTTGCTGACACAGAATATCTCTCTGGATACTTTCATCGACCGCGATAACTATCAGGGTGGTAGCATCATCAGTTCACAAAAGGTAGGTCCAAGTATCGCTGAAGACATCACTTATTCAGCTATCTGGTCTGTCATCCTGGCTCTGATCGCTATCGGTATCTATATTCTGGTGCGTTTCTATAACATCGCATACTCTATCGGTGCTACTGGCGCATTAATCCTTGATACCTCTATCATCCTGGGTGCTTACGCTATGTTCTGGGGTATCCTGCCATTCTCTTTGGAGATTGACCAGACCTTCATCGGCGCTGTGCTGACCGCTATCGGTTACTCTATCAACGATAAGGTGGTTATCTTCGACCGTGTGCGTGAATACACCAAACTTTACCACAAGCGTGAGCTGGGTCAGGTATTCAATGACTCTCTGAATTCAACATTGGCTCGTACTATCAACACCTCAGTAAGTACATTGATCGTGTTGCTGTGTATCTTCATCCTCGGTGGTGAATCAATCCGCAGCTTCGCATTCGCTATGATTCTGGGTGTTATCTTCGGTACCATGTCATCTCTGTTCATCGCATCTCCTATCGCTTACCAGATTATCAAGATGACCGGTAAGAAGGAGAAGGTTGAAGAGAAATAATATTCCCGTTGACCGTTGACTGACACTTGGTTATAACAGTCAACGGTCAATGGCACGTAGGTCCTGTAGTTCAATGGATAGAATGGAGGTTTCCTAAACCTTAGATCCGGGTTCGATTCCCGGCGGGACTACCAAATATATATTCAAATACATTCTTTATGGCTAACGAGATTGAAGTCAAAGAGCTGGAACAAGTAGTTGTCCGGTTCTCAGGAGACTCTGGCGACGGTATGCAGCTCGCCGGTAACATCTTCTCAACAGTATCCGCTACTGTAGGAAATGATATCAGTACTTTCCCCGACTATCCAGCCGACATCCGCGCTCCGCAAGGTTCGCTGACGGGTGTATCAGGTTTCCAGGTACATGTGGGAGCAAACAAGGTTTATACACCTGGTGACCAGTGCGACGTATTGGTGGCTATGAACGCTGCTGCGCTCAAGACACAATATAAGTTCGCAAAGTCAACCGCCTGCATCATCATCGATACAGACGCCTTTAAAGCTGCCGACTTGCAGAAAGCCGAGTTTAAGACAGACAATCCTATCGAGGAGATGGGCATCAAGCAGGATGTAATCGCTGCACCTATCACCAAGCTCGTGCAAGAGTGTCTGGCTGACAGCGGTATGGACAATAAGTCTATGCTGAAGTGCCGCAATATGTTTGCCGTTGGCTTGGTTTGCTGGCTGTTCAACCGTGACCTCAAATTGGCTGAGAATTACATTCGTGAGAAGTTTGCTAAGAAACCTGCTATAGCAGAAGCCAATATAAA
>Ga0247610_10006936_pt1 | contig 11683 bp, 6 predicted proteins | sample 174DNAGHGhighgp2_FD_193483 | JGI IMG/M metagenome (GOLD analysis project Ga0247610, IMG submission 193483) | Sheep rumen microbial communities from Palmerston North, Manawatu-Wanganui, New Zealand - 1742 DNA GHGhigh gp2 | ecosystem: Host-associated > Mammals > Digestive system > Stomach > Rumen ...
TTCGTCGATATAATCGATCTTCATCACACCGCCAAGGAGGCGTACATCCTCGTAGCGCTCAGCTTTCTTTGCCAGCTCATAGAGGGTCGGGTCTTCATGTTCCACCATCTTAAGACTGCCGGAGGTAGCGCACATCTCGAAGTCCTCTTCAGGTTGAGCGGGCTCTTCTTGCTCCTGCGGCATATTGGCAGCCATTGCTTCGGCCATACGCGCCTCTTGCTCGTCACGCAGACGCTTGGCAGCACGTGCACGGAGAATCTCTTCTTTGGTCAACTTACCGGCCAGCGAGCAAACGGTCTGGTTCAAATTCGAGAGTTCGCCCGGAGCGATATACGCCAGATCCACGATGGTCACACCCTCAGCCGAGTTCTCTATCACATAGAGGAAGCTGTTTTCTCCAACGGTAACCAGATACGCATTTTCCATACGCGGCATACGGAGCACACTCAGGTTCTCGACCATTGCCTCGGTTAACTCGGCATCACGTGTGAAGGGGTTCTTACCCAGTTTGTTAACGCCGTACGAAGCCAGGGTATCCAACAGCGAGATAGCGCATTGCATCTTCGCATCCAGCAGGCTCTTGTCGTAACTGTTGCCGGCCTGCAGACTGCCGTAGAAGGCTTTCATAGCGGCTTTGATCGGTTCCGGCACAATGGCATCCGTGGTAGGAACACCCCACTCGTCCTGATCGAGACTCGGCAACAAGGCTGCTTTCGCCTCTTCGTCCGTGATCAGATCCTCGGGGAACAAACCTTTCGCCGGACCTTCTTTGAGCAGCCATCCACGCCATGTAAGGCTTGCTGTCACCCAATAGGTAGGACCATTGGCCGTCATAATCTCATCCACCTTCAGGTTGATCAGCTTGTTCGCAGCAAGCTTGAGCAGATTCAGACGCTCTGCATAACTGTTGCACTCATAGTAACCCAAACGAACAACGGCTACATAGCGCTCTTTGTTCTGCTTCTGCAACTGCTTGCGAAGAAGACGCTTGGCTTGGAAAGCAAAAAAGCGTTTCGGTGTTTCTTCCTTCACTTCGGGTTTGGTCTCTTCTTTCTTTGGCTCGCCCGGAGTTACTTTGTAGTTCTTTTCAACCACCGTTCCGTCCTTGTAAACGATGGTCTTCGAATTGTTAATCGTCTCGCTCTCTACTTTTTTGCAGGCAGAGAAACCGGCGGCTAAAACCGCCAGACACAACGCGTAGATAATGTTTTTTCTCATAAATGTGATAATTTAAGTATTAAGTAAATAGTGAACGTATTCGTCCAATTCGCCGACAAAGGTACAACAAAAATTGCACATATGCAAATTTTCGCGCATTTTTTTTGACATTTACGGAGTTTTACTCCGTGATTATTCAAGAGCCTAAGCCGTGCGGATAGCGCATGCTGATATACGCTAACGCGAGGCTCTTTAATAATCGTAAGGCGGCAAAGCCGCGGATGGCAAAAAAATGCGGGACTTGCATATGATCTGCAGGACGCGAACGTACTTTCGAAGGGGTCCCCATTCCAATGGGGGAGGAGGTCGAAGGTACTCAATCAGTCCAAATTGTTGATATCCACCAGTTTGTTGACGATGGCATAAACGGTTAAGCCGGCGGTGGAATGAATATTCAGTTTGCGGGTGATATTCTTGCGGTGGGAAATAACCGTGTGAGTGGAGATACACAGCACGTCCGCAATCTCTTTGTTGCTCAGTCCGCGAACGACCTGAATGAGCACGTCGCGTTCACGGTCACTCAGTTCCTCCGTTTCCGGCTGCTGGTGACGTCGGTGAGTCTGCGGCGGTATCTTCGTCATGGCGGGACGCAAGATATCATCCTCCATCGCACAGTGGTCCGCAAAATCCTGCTCCGTGTGCCATAGATCGGACATGACGCTTATCAAAAGATAAGTGATTTGTGATTTCTGATTTGTGATTTCTGATTTATAATTCTCGCTCGGATAGTATTTTATAATCAGGTTCTTTATCTCCGTCAGCTTGTCGGTTATTCGCTGGTCGTCGTGTACGTGTTCGTCAAACAGCCCCGCGTTCTCATGCTCGATATGCGTGCGGATCTCTTCCACAAACTCATCGTAACAACGCAGGATAAGCCCCGGTATCTTGGTCGTCGGATCCGCAGGAAGCAAGGCCTCTATGAGCGAACGACGGAGACGGGGCAAACGGAAATCGAGGAAATAGGTGTGCGCATTGTGAAGATAGCGTTGCAGCGTCGGCACATCAATATCTTTGAGATACGCCTGCTTGTGGAATACTTTGTAATTGACCACGGTTAAAAACGTCGGTGTGTGGACATCATGAGCCTCGCATACCTGCTCAATCGTCTGGTCACCAACACCCATTTCCAAACCGAAACGGCTGATGATCTGTATCGCATCTTCCTCACGCGACATCAACTCACATATCTTGTCACTACCCTTGTACATTTCCCATTTTATCGAAATCGGGTGCAAAATTACAAAAAAAATCCCATATGAGCAATAGTAGGAAGCAAAATCCCTAGATTTAGGGATTGCCGGAATCGACCAAAAGCAGTAATTTTGCACTTTGTAAAATGAAAGATGAAAGATGAAAAGTAAAAGGAAGATGTATAGACAATCAATCGTTGCTATTTTACTGATTTTTAGCGTCTTGTACGTGCATGCAGAGGATAGTATCAAAGTGAGCGCGGCGGACCTGCAAGCACTCATCCAACGCGTCGAGCGCTTGGAGCAAAAAGACAGCCTATCCCTAAAAAAGGTTAGCGGTGAGAGGTCAGAGGTTAGCGGTAAACGCGGGAAGTTCACCATCGGCGGATACGGAGAAATAACCGCCAAGCATTGTTTCTACAGCAACAACTACCTGCGATACGGCAAGAACCCCGAGAAATACGCGAACGACCATTACGGCGAGTTCGACCTGCCGCATGTAGTCATCTATCTGGGCTATGATTTCGGCAAAGGATGGAGTGTCGGCACGGAGATCGAGTTCGAGCACGGAGGCACGGAAAGCGCGATTGAGATAGAGGAAGAAGAAGGCGGTGAGTACGAGAGTGAGATCGAGCGCGGCGGTGAAGTGGCGCTGGAGCAATTCTGGTTGCAGAAAGCGTTTAACCGCTATGCCATCATCCGTGCCGGTATGCAGGTCATACCCGTCGGCGGTTTGAACGCGCACCATGAATCGACCGAGTATTTCGGAGTATATCGTAACGAGGGTTCATTCACCATCATTCCGAGCACGTGGCATGAGGTAGCGCTCACTTTCATGGGTTCCACACCCAACGGATGGCGCTATCAGGCTATGTTCCTGCCGGGCTTGGACAGCGACCGTTTCAACCGCAAGAACTGGATCAAACCCGGAGCAGGTAGTCCGTATGAGTTCAAGTTGGCGAACGTCTTCGCCGGTGCCGCACGGGTTGAGTACACCGGTGTACAGGGTCTGCGTTTGGCTCTCAGCGGCTATTGCGGCAATTCGTTCCGCAACACGCTCAGCAAGACCAACGCGGAACTGGATGCCAGTGCGTACAAGAACGTCAAAGGTACGGTTTCGATCGGGGCTTTTGACATGGCCTATAAAGGACACGGTGCCATCGTGCGCGGCGAGTTCCTATACGGACATCTGAGTGACGCGGCGGCAATCACGCAGTATAATATCTCCATGCGTAAAGGCTCTGTTTCCAGCAAACAATGGATTGCTTCAGATGCCCTTGCAGCAGGTATCGAAGCCGGCTTTGATTTCTTCAGTCTAAACCAAAAATTGAAAGAGAAGAACCAGCAATTCTATCTGTTTGGAAGATACGATTACTACGACTCCATGTTCCGCTATGACAACCAACCTACGGATATGTACGCCTGGTGCGGCAGACATCGTGTGGCGGCAGGTATCAACTATTTCCCGATTCCGCAAATCGGCGTGAAAGCGGAGTTCTCGTATGGCATATTAAAACAGGGAACGCGCGCGGATGGTACGCGCGGGAAGATCTATAATGACGAGCCGCAGATTGCCTTCGGTATCGTCTATGCAGGATTTTATCAACTTTAATTTATAGTTTATGAAAAAGGTATTTAAATTTGCACTATGTGCTGCATGTGTTCTTAGTATGGCCGCATGCGACAAAAAGGGCGGAGACACAAAAGAGGTTACGTCCGACAAAGAAGCGGTGTTACAACAAGCCATAACGCCCTATGTAAAAAACACCGTAGTAGCCACGTATGGCAAGATGGCGGATGCCGGTATGGTGCTGCTTGAGCAATGCGAGCAGATTCTGGACAAAGTGGAGAAAAGCGAAGATTATTCGGCGCTCATGCAAGACGCAGACGCGTCATGGCGCTTGATGCGTAAGTACTGGGAGCAAAGTGAAGCATTTCTCTTTGGCCCTGCTGCGTCACACAACATCGACCCGCATATTGATTCATGGCCGCTGGATTTCAATGCCATGAACGCTTTGTTGAATGACCCAGTCCGCATGGCAGCCATCGAAGAAGAAGGCGGTGCGTATGTAGGCGACAAACTGGGTTACGCACTCAAAGGTTTCCATGCCTGCGAATACCTGCTCTTCGAATCGGTTATCCAAGACGGTCGCGCGATTGGTACCGGTAAGCCGCATGCCGCTAATCTGAGCCATGCCGAAGCTGTCTATCTGCTCGGTATCGTGGAAGATCTCACGCAACAGGCTATTCTCCTGGAGTATGCATGGGCAGGTGAAGTGAGTGCCGCTAAGCAAAAACTGCTGGATGACGGAGAAGTAGAGCCGTACGAAGACAACTACGGCGCGCAGATGATCAAAGCCGGACAAAAAGGCTCTATTTATGTCACTTTCCAGGAAGTGGCCGAAGAGATCATCGCAGGATGTGTAGATATTGCAGGCGAGGTAGCCGATCTGAAAATGGGTAACCCCTATATCAGCAGTACCGCCGAGCAACGCGATTACATCGAGAGCCCCTATAGCTGCACCTCCACCATCGACTTTGCCGATAATATCCGCTCTATCCAACATGCCTACTGCGGCTCACAAGACGGAGACGCCAGTGTGTCCGATTTTATCAAAAGCCAGGATGCCGAACTCGATGCGAAAGTACGCAAAGCCATCGAAGAGTCTGTCAAAGCGATCGAAGCCATTCTGGATTTTGAGAGTAAGGCACAAAATAGCCCGGAAGTAAAAGCCGCCATTGACAAAGTGGCCGCACTCGAAGAAGTGCTCGATAAAGAAGTATTACCCTTATTAAGCAAATAACATCATGAAAAAGAAATTTTTAATTTTCGGAGTACTCGGACTAATCGGAATACTCGGAATCAGCTGCAAGAAAGGCGACAAAGGCAGCGAAGAAGAACCCAAGACCGACATGCCGGAATGGTACTACACCGGCGGTAAATTAGGCACCACGACCAACACCTCGTCCATGACGTTCCGTCAACCGACGCCGGCTACGGAGAACGCAGGATTGGGTACCTTGTTCGCACAAGGTGACCAGATTGCCGAGAAACCCTTCGTCACCAATACCGAAGGTCGTCAGCATGGCTTGGGACCGGTTTATGTACGTGCGTCCTGCCAGCATTGCCACCCTAACTACTCGCACGGAACATCCGTTCCCGAAGGCAAATACGATGCGGCGAACGTAGGTAACGGTACGCTGCTCGTGGTTATCAATCCGGCCACGCAGGCCTACGTGCCGTGGTTAGCCGGTATGCCGCAACTGTTTGGCGCAGAGCCTTTCAAAGCACCGCTCGATCCCGATCAGATCACCGTCACATGGAAGACCGTCAAGGACGAGCACGGCAATAAGTTCGCCGACGGCGAGACCTACGAGTTGCGTTATCCGGAAGTGAAGATGCCCAACACCGCCGTCTATGTTTATAACCAAGGTTATCGCGACCCGGACGGATTGCTCGCAAGTCAAGGTTACGAAGTCAAACTGGAGAACACCATCGGTGTGTATGGTTCCGGTCTGCTCGATGCCATTCCCGACCAGGATATCATCGACCAATACGCCAAAGAAGCGGCTGACGGCAAACTCAAAAACGGCCTGAACCCTGCTTTCTGGAATGGTAGTTTCCAAACAAGCGGCTACTACAAGAACGACCCGAAATGGGGACCGAAACGCTTCACGTACGCCCTCACGCGTGGCCCGTTGATGGACGGTGCGGGTGCCAACGCGATATGGAATATCACCAATGTCACACGTAGCGACCGCAAGTATCATTACCTGGACCTCAACGGCACTATCTACGCCGAGTATGCATCCAAAGATCCGGAGGTACAAACGGCTTCCGGCAAGTCCGAGGCAGAGTTGTATAGCTACCTGACCTCCAAGGAACTGCCGGCCGAGATGAGCGACGAGGAGTTTACGCAAGTCATGATCTGGCACCGTGGTCTGGCGGTTCCTGCCGCACGTAACGTGACCGACGAGAAAGTGCTCAAAGGTAAGGAACTGTTCACCCAGATCGGTTGCGATTATTGCCATCGTCCTTCCTGGACCACCGGTTCTGACGAGGTACGCGACCCGAACGGCTTCAAAGGCTTCACGGCTAAGATGCCGCGGTACCCGAACCAGAAGATTTGGCCGTACACCGATATGGTGCAGCATAAACTGTGCATGGTGAACGATATCCGTACCGGCTGGTGCCGTACTACCCCGCTCTGGGGACGTGGACTGCATAAGAAAGCCACCGGTGACGCTCACGAAGCACGTATGCACGACACCCGTGCACGCAACGTCATCGAGGCGATCATGTGGCATGGCTATAGCAACCAATCGGATGCCTACTGGCCCACTCAACAATTCTACAAACTGAATAAAGAAGACCGGGATGCCATCGTTGCGTTCATCAATGCTATTTAATAAATGGTAAATCGTAAATGGACAAATGGCAAATGGATTCACATCGCCCTGGGGATTATTGTCCTCGGGGCGTGCGTGACCCATTTCTTCGGCGAACAAGGGGAGATTCACTTGCGGGCAGATAAGGCGGAGACATTAAATCATCAATCAAAAATCATAAATCATACATCTGCCGTCACTCTCTTCCTCTGGGATTTCCAAGTACTATACGACGCCGATAACAATCCCGTCGATTTCATCAGCGAGTTGCGTCTGTTAGACAGAAGTCAATCATCAATCAGCAATCAGCAATCATCAATCACGGTGGATGAAGGCATCGTGCGGATGAATAAGCCGCTCAAATATCACGGTTGGCGTTTCTGTCAGTCGGATTACGACAGCGACCAAATGGGTGTTGTGTTGGCTTATAACTACGACCCGTGGGGCATCGGCATCACCTATACCGGCTATGCCTTGCTATTGGTAGCGATGATTGCGTTCTTCTTCCAACCCCGCACCCGCTTCCGCGCACTCTATAAAAGTCTAACTTCAAACTCCCTCCTTTTAGGGAGGGTCGGGGTAGGCCTTTTCGCGGTCCTAATCATCGTCCTTGCGATAATCATGACCCGCGTGGTCACACCTAAACCACCCTTGCAACCCGTCCTTCAGACACCCTTGCTCGGTATCCATGTGTCGGTCATCATGCTCGCCTACACCCTCTTTGCGGTCATCATGATCAACGGCCTCATCGGTCTCTATGCAGCTATCGTGTCAAGGAAAGCGGAAACAAATCAAAAATTTGAAATCATAAATCAAAAATGTAAAATAGTATCTCAGATACTATTGTACCCTGCTCTCTTCTGCCTCACCGCCGGTATCTTCATCGGTGCCGTTTGGGCGAACATGTCTTGGGGACGCTACTGGGGATGGGATCCGAAAGAGACCTGGGCGCTTATCACCATGCTCGTCTACGCCCTTCTCCTTCACTTCCCGTGGATAAAAAAATCATCAATCATAAATCATAAATCATCAATCATCTACCACTCTCTCTGCGTGATAGCCTTCCTCTTCGTCCTCTTCACCTATTTTGGTGTTTCCTACCTCCTCGGTGGCCTGCATTCTTACGCCAATTAACAAAAAAAGAACGAAATATTTGCACGTTTCGCAAAAAAGCAGTACCTTTGTGCACTTTTTTGTGAAATACCATGAGAAAAATTCTGTATTCTGTACTCTGTATTCTGTACTCTGTCAGCGCAGCGGTCCTTTGTCCGTTAAGCGCTAACGTGATTGAAGGTGTGGCCGCTATCCCTGACGGCTATTACGACGGCGTGTCCGGCAAGAAAGGCGCAGATAACATCCTCAATGCCCTGCAGACCTGTATCTCCAAGGACTACAACGAGATATCTTACAAAGGTCTCGAACCCCATTATCTCAAGACTGATTTTTATGCCGATACGCTCTGGGATACCTATTCCACATGCCGTTTTACCTACGAGATGGCGAATATCCCGCAAAAAAACGTGTGCGACGGTTGGAACAAAGAGCATGTATGCTGCCAGTCGTGGCTCGGTTCCGGGCCTATGGTGTCCGATATGTTCAATGTCTATCCGACCGATGCGCGCGTCAATAACCTGCGCTCGAACTACCCTTACGGCGTGGTAGGCACCAACAAAGGCATCTCCGGTGACCCCGACCATCACGCACTCGGCAAACTCGGTACTTCAACGGCGAATGGTGTTGGAACCGTTTACGAACCCGACGACCGGTACAAAGGCGATTTCGCACGCACGTTCTTTTATATGGTCGCGCGCTATCGCGATAAGATACTCAACTCCGGTGACGGATCCACGATGTTTACCTCGAGTCCCACCAACCTCACGGCATACAGCCTCGCTTTCCTGCTCGACTGGCATCGCAACGACCCTGTCTCGCAAAAAGAGATTGACCGCAACCAGGCCGTCTATGGGGAACAAAACAACCGCAACCCGTTTATCGATTACCCCGAACTCGTCGAGTATATATGGGGCGACCTGAAAGGACAAGCAGTGGACCTCGCGTCCATGACGCCTACCTGCGACGGAGGATCGGGCTCTACCGCTGTGAAGTATGGTGTCACATGGATCCTCTTCGGCCAAGTGCTGCGCGTCGATTCCGTGAAGGAGAATAGCAAACCGCAGTCTGTCCCCACCGACCCCGAGGAGATCGGCACACTATGCATCGGACATGAGACCTTCGTAGGATGGACTACCGAACCGATTAATGCACCTACCGACATGGAGCCTGCGCTCTATCGCGAACCGGCTGACTTCCCGCCTGTGACGGCAGATGTAACCTACTATGCCGTCTTCGCGCATCAAGAAACGACACAGAGCGAAAGTGTACCGGTGGTCGAGTCGATCAACATGAAAGCACAAGGATTCGGCAACGGAGAAGAAGTGACCACTGTCAAGCAGAATGACGTCACCATCACTTTCTCCAAAGGCACCTCTACCTCCAATGTGCCGAAGTATTACAATACCGGCGAGGCCGTGCGATGCTATGCCGGCAATTCCTTCACCGTATCTGCAGAAGCCATCACACGCATCGATATCATCTTCGGTTCCGGCGAGAGTACGAATGAGATAACCGTCATGCCCGGCGTACTGATCAACAGCTCGTGGGTAGGCCTCACCGACGAAGTCGTCTTCAAGATCAGCGGATCCAGCGGCAACCGGCGTATCGCGCAACTGGATGTCACCATGAACGGATCCGGAGAAACGACCACCTACTCGGCTTATACCACAACCTGTTCAGGCACCGAGGATATGGAACAAAATGAACCATTACCGGTCTTTAGACGCAAAATTATCCGCTCCGGACAACTTCTCATACAAGTTGGCGATCAAATTTACACCATCACTGGTCAGAAAGTGCAATAACAGGCGCAAAATTATCAAAAAACGTCTGCAAATTACGTAAAACGGCATTTTTTAATAAAATTTGCCGTTTTTTCTTGCATGTTTCAAAAAAAAGCAGTAACTTTGCGAGGATTTTGAGGAGTGCTTATACGGACAATCTGTCATTTGCCTATGTAGAACGGGGGAATCACGTATCCTACTGCACCTTATATATACTTTGTATATATATTCCGTGATTTTAAAATCGACTGGAAATACTAGAAAAGCTAGAACGACTAGAACAACTAGATAAACAAACCATTATAAAAACACAAATTTATGGCAGACAATGAAAAATTAAATCTGTTGGCCGATTTTGCGCCGGTCTCCACACAAGTGTGGAAGGACAAGATCATCGCTGACCTGAAAGGTGCCGACTTCGACAAGAAGTTGGTATGGCGCACGCCGGAAGGATTCAACGTGCAGCCGTTCTACCGCCGTGAGGACCTCAAAGGCCTGAAGACCACCGTCTCTGCGCCCGGTCAGTTCCCTTACGTCCGCGGTACGCGTACAAACAACGAATGGGCAATCCGCCAGAACATCTGCGCGTGCAAGAACGCACGCAAGGCCAATGCGAAAGCGCTGGAGGTGCTCAACAAAGGTATCACGTCCCTCGGTTTCTGTCTCGACAAAGACAAACTGACGTACAACTTCATCAAAACGCTCCTCAACGGCGTTTATGCACCGGCAGTAGCTATCAACTTCTCTATCTGCGCTTGCGCAGCTCCGAAGCTGGCGAACATCCTCGTGCGTTACTACGGCCGTATGGGTTATGACACCAAAGGCCTCATCGGTTCTATCAATGTCGATCCGATCAAGAACATGCTCCTCAAGGGCAAAGCCCTGACCCGCGAGCAAGTGTCCGCCAAGATCGCGGAGACCGTCAAAGCAGCCAAATCGCTGCCGGGTTACCGCGTAGTAGGCGTCAACTCCGTCATCCTCAATAACTCCGGCGCTTATGCTGCTCAGGAGTTGGCGTACGCCCTCGCTTGGGGAGCCGAGTACATGACGATGCTTACCGAGGCAGGAATCCCGAACTACCGCGCCGCGAACGCGATCCGTTTTAACATGGGTATCGGCGGCAACTATTTCATGGAAATTGCCAAGTTCCGCGCAGGCCGTCTGCTGTGGGCAAAGATCGTAGAGGCATACAAAGCGCCTATCTTCACCACCGCCCTCCGCAATGCGGCTAAGATGAATGTCTCCGCCGAGACCAGCCGTTTCAACATGACTATCTTCGACGCGTATGTGAACCTCCTCCGCACGCAGACCGAGACCATGAGTGCGGCTCTCGCAGGTGTGGATGAGATCACCGTCACGCCGTTCGACATCACCTACGAGCGTCCGACGGATTTCTCCGAGCGTATCGCCCGTAACCAGCAGCTCTTGCTCAAGGAAGAGGCACACTTCGATAAGGTCGTTGACCCCGCAGCGGGTTCGTACTACCTCGAGAACCTGACGGCGTCGATCGCTGCCGAGGCATGGAAGCAGTTCCTCGACATCCAGGAGCGCGGCGGTATGTACCAACTCGTTTCCGAAGGCAAGGTACAAGAGCACATGGTGGCTAACCTCAAAGCGCGTCTTGCTGACGTCGCCAAACGCAAAGAGGTGCTGCTTGGTTCGAACCAGTTCCCGAACTTCACCGAGAAAGCAGGCAAGAAGATCAAAGCCGATGCCGGTGCTTGCAGCTCCATTTGCACCTGCAAGACGGATAAGAAACAGGCTGCTTGCGGTTGCGGTAGTTCTTGCGAGCCGCAGATTGCTACGCTGCCCGTAGCACGTGCTGCCGAAGAGTTTGAGGCATTGCGCTTGGAGACCGAAGCGGCTAAGAAACAGCCGGTTGCGTTCATGCTGACCATCGGTAACCTCGCTATGCGTATCGCGCGTGCGCAGTTCAGTTGTAACTTCCTCGCGTGCGCAGGATACAAGGTCATCGACAACAACGGTTTT
>Ga0247610_10006937_pt1 | contig 11683 bp, 11 predicted proteins | sample 174DNAGHGhighgp2_FD_193483 | JGI IMG/M metagenome (GOLD analysis project Ga0247610, IMG submission 193483) | Sheep rumen microbial communities from Palmerston North, Manawatu-Wanganui, New Zealand - 1742 DNA GHGhigh gp2 | ecosystem: Host-associated > Mammals > Digestive system > Stomach > Rumen...
AGAACACCACTGCTGAGTGGGAAGCTCCTGCTACATACACAGCACGCTACGCTTTCGTGAAGAGCGGTTCAACCGATGCAGTTGTTCTCGCTGTGAAGCTCTCTTACGAAGTTCCGACTGGCATCAAGGGTATTGCTGCTGACGTCGAGAACGGTAACGTCTTCAACATCGCAGGTCAGAAGACTGGCCGCGTACAGAAGGGCGTGAACATCATTGGTGGCAAGAAGGTTTACGTAAAGTAAGCTAAGACTTGAATGTCGCGGCACAGCCACGACACACAATATGGAAGAGAGGCGGCCAATTGGTCGCCTCTCTGTTTATGGGGTGGGTCTTCTCTCTTTAAAAAAATCACGCATCAGGGCGGCGCACTCTTCCGCGAGGATACCAGATACGACTTGGGTGCGGGGGTGGAGGATTGGTGAAGACGAAAGAGGTTGGGCAGAGAGTGTGAGACGAGTATATCCGCGCTTGGGGTCGTCAGCTCCATACACGATGCGGCCTATCTGTGCCCAGCCGAGGGCACCGGCACACATCGGGCAAGGTTCCACAGTGACGTAAAGAGTGCAGTCGGGCAGATACTTGCCACCAAGAGCAGAGGCGGCGGCAGTGATTGCCTGAATCTCTGCGTGGGCCGTGACATCAATCAGACGTTCCGTCAGGTTGTGGGTGCGTGCCAGAACGCGTCCCTTGCAGACTATGACAGCTCCAACCGGCACTTCGCCCTCTGCTGCCGCTGCACGAGCCTCCTGAAGGGCCATTCGCATGAACATCTCGTCCAGCTCAGCTTGCGTTTTTGTTGCTTGTAAGTCCATGTTGTTTCTGATTTGCGCGGGCGAAGATAGCAAGAAATCACGTAAAATAAGCATAAAAAGGCTTAAATATGCCGTTATCTCATCAAAAAAGCGTACATTTGCACCTTCTTATACGAAAACACATGGGAAAAATCATTGCTTTAGCCAACCAAAAGGGGGGCGTGGGCAAGACCACGACCTCTATGAACCTCGCTGCCAGTCTGGCCACTCTGGAACGACGCGTACTGCTGATTGATGCCGATCCGCAGGCAAATGCCTCCAGCGGCCTTGGCGTTGATATCCGCGAGGTGGAGACTTCTATCTATGACTGTCTCACCACTGGGGTTGACGCACGCGAGACAATATATGAGACTGACATCAAGGGACTGGACATTATCCCCTCGCACATAAACCTGGTGGGAGCAGAGATTGAGATGCTGAACATGGAACAGCGCGAACGCGTCATGAGCCGTGTGCTGCAGCCAGTGCTTCAGGACTATGACTACATACTTATAGACTGTTCTCCATCTCTGGGTCTTATCACAGTGAACGCCCTCACTGCCGCCAACTCGGTAATTATCCCTGTCCAGTGCGAATACTTTGCTTTGGAGGGTATCTCAAAACTGCTCAATACGATAAAGATTATCAAGAGCAAACTGAACCCAAAGCTGGAGATTGAGGGCTTCCTGCTGACTATGTACGACTCGCGCCTGCGTCTGGCCAACCAGATAAAGGACGAGGTGCGAAGGCATTTCCAGGAGCTGGTGTTCAACACCATCATCAACCGCAACGTAAAACTCTCAGAAGCTCCTTCACACGGTCTGCCCGCCATCCTCTACGACGCAGACTCTGCCGGCGCAAAGAACCATCTGGCCCTGGCCGAGGAGATAATTTCCAGAGAGAAAAGTTAAAAGGTTAAAGGGTTAAAAAGTTAAAAGGTTAAGGCGGCCACCAAATCGTAAATCGTAAATCGTCAAATCGTTAAATAAATACATGGCAGTACACAAGAAATATCAGACTCTGGGACGCGGACTCGACGCGCTGCTCTCTACCGACGAGGTGGAGACTGGCGGCAGTTCGAGCATCAACGAGATAGAGCTCTCGCTCATCCATGCGAACCCCAACCAGCCCCGACGCGAATTTGACGAATCCGCGTTGAAGGAGCTGGCCGACTCCATCCGCGAGATAGGTATAATCCAACCCATCACGCTGCGTAAGTTGGACGACGGTACCTACGAGATTATCGCAGGCGAACGGCGTTGGCGCGCATCACACATTGCGGGGCTGACCACGATACCGGCTTACATCCGCACCGCCGACGACGAGAATGTCATGGAAATGGCTCTCATCGAGAATATCCAGCGCGAGGACCTCAACGCTCTGGAGATTGCTCTGGCCTATCAGCATCTGCTGGAAGAATACTCCATGACGCAAGAGCGTCTGTCGGAGCGAGTTGGTAAGAAGCGTGCCACCATCACCAACTATCTGCGACTGCTGAAACTGCCCGCCACCATCCAGATGGCACTGCAGAACCGCACCCTCGACATGGGTCACGCCCGTGCCCTGCTCGCATTGGATAACCCAACACTGCAGCTCAAGGTGTTCAATGAGATTACCCGCCAGCACCTGAGTGTACGCAAGGTGGAAGAGATGGTGAAGAGGCTCACCGAGGGCGAGACCATAACCACCGCCGGCAAGAAACTTCGCCCGCGCCTCGCCGGCCTGAGCGAAGAGTTCACTATGCTGCGCGACAGCCTGAGCCGATTCTTCAACACTCGCGTTCAGGTGACCTGTTCCGATAAGGGCAAGGGCAAGATCAGCATCCCCTTCGCAAACGAGGAGGAGTTGGAGCACATCGTGGCTATGCTGGACACATTAAGGAAATAAAGAGATAAGTGAGATGCTGCTGTCATTTATATATAATAAGGTACACGCGCGAGCTTTCAGCCTATTACTGATGCTCGCAACGACACTTAGCGCAGCAGCACAGCAAGGGAGGCTCAAAGAGCCGTTGAAACCTGTGACTGACGTCACAGGAACGGTGGCTTTGACAAAGGCTGACACGCTCAGGACTGCGGTGGCGGATTCTATTGTGGCAAAAGCAGATACGATAGCAGCCGCAGTGCCTATGCCGACTGTAATGGGGCTGAAAGGAGACTCTCTGATTCTGGTTGCAGCCGACACTCTTTTGCAAGAGGTGCTCACACCGCCAAAGCGCTTTACACCAAACCCGATTCGGGCCTTATGGCTTAGCCTTATCCTCCCTGGAGCCGGACAGATATACAACCGGAAGTTCTGGAAACTGCCAATCTTCTACGGAGGCTTTCTGGGTTGCGCCTACGCCCTGCAATGGAACAACCAGATGCTGCGCGACTACTCTCAGGCGTATCTTGACATAATGGATAGCGATCCAAACACGAAGAGCTATGAGAAGATGTTGCCGATAGGCTATAGCATAAGCGGCCGCGAGCAGCAGTTCCAGAATATATTCAAAAATAAGAAGAACTTCTATCGCAGATACCGCGACATGAGTATCTTCGCCTTCGCTGCCGTATATGCTTTGGCAGTAATCGATGCCTACGTGGATGCCGAGCTATCCACATTCGACATAACGCCTGACCTGTCGCTTCGCGTCACACCAGCCGTAATAAGCACAGACAAAGGGCAAAGGCATCTCACCCAGGGTTTCCGTTGCACTGATAACGGTCTGGGGCTGGCCTGTCGCCTTGAATTCTGACAACATAAACAGACTATGATAAAGAACAAGATATATACCACCGTCGCAAGCCTCGCGCTCGCTCTCCTGCCCTACCCCGTCAATGCCCAGATCTTTGACGAGGACGAGGAGACAAGCGTCACTCAGGATGAGGAAATAACAATGCCTCAGGGCATGGAATATGAGATGGACCAGTTGCTTCAGGAGTGGAACAACAAGAGCTATCTTATTCCCGAAGGCGACTGCACAGACAACGGTGAGAACCCCGAATTCCCGCGTGAGACTTACATCCAGCGTTTGCAGCGTCTGCCAAACGTGATTGAGATGCCTTACAACGATGTCGTGCGAAAGTTCATAGACCGCTACACCGGTCGTCTGCGCCGCACTGTTAGTATAATCCTAGGAGCATCCAACTTCTATACGCCTATCTTCGAGGAGGCTCTTGAAGCCTATCAGGTGCCGCTCGAACTGAAATACCTGCCCGTAATCGAGTCCGCCCTCAACCCCAACGCTGTGAGCCGCGCCGGAGCTGTTGGTCTGTGGCAGTTTATGATAACTACTGGCAAGCAGTACGGACTGGAGGTGACATCACTCATCGACGAACGCCGCGACCCCATCAAGAGCAGCTATGCCGCAGCCCGCTATCTGAAAGACCTTTATGGTATCTTCGGCGACTGGACTCTGGTCATAGCAGCCTATAACTGCGGCCCGAACAACGTGCGTAAGGCTATAAGCCGCGCCGGAGAGGTGAAGGACTACTGGCAGATCTATCCCTACCTGCCGGCTGAAACTCGCGGTTACGTACCAGCTTTTATCGCCGCTAACTACGTGATGAACTACTATTGCGAGCATAACATCTGCCCTGCCGGAACCGTTCTGCCCGCCAGTACGGACACCATAACCATCACACGTAACCTGCACCGCGACCAGATTATTGCAATGTGCAATGTCAGGGGTGAGGAAGTGGATGCGCTGAATCCTCAATATCGTACGGGTCTAATTCCGGGTGATAGTCACGACTGCACCCTGCGCCTCACCACACCCGCCATTGCAGCCTTCATTGCAGCCGGTGACTCCATATACCGTTTCCACGCAGACGAACTCCTCACCACGCGCCGCGAGGTTGAGATAGCCCAGGCACAGGTGAGCAGCAAAGGACGCCGTGGACGCAGCAGCAGTGGCCGCACAATAACCGTACGCCGTGGCGACACTCTCGGAGCAATAGCTAAGCGCCACCACACTACGGTGTCCGCATTGCGCAAGAAGAACGGCATTCGGGGCAATAACATAAGAGCCGGGCAGAAAATCAGGCTTTAAAGAGAGAAAGGCCCCCCATGTCCCCCCGGTGGGGGGAGTAGGGAGAGAAAAGAGAAGAAAAGAAAAAAGAAAAGATAAAATCCAGAGAAAATTTTTTCAAAGAAGAGAGAGATTCCCGAGAAAATAAATTTTTCAGATAGAAAAGATTTTCGAGATACAAGGACATAACGAAAGGAAAGGAACAGAACGATGACAGCCGACGAACTCCGCATACAGCAAGACGAGGAAATGGTTGGCAAGGCCTTCCAGCACCTCATCGACACATATCTGGCTTCACCTCACCGTAAGAAGGTGGAACTGATAACCAAAGCTTTTCACTTTGCAAAGCAGGCGCACAAAGGTGTTCGCCGTCTCAGCGGCGAGCCATACATTATGCACCCCTTGGCGGTGGCGCAAATCGTGTGCGGCGAGATCGGACTCGGTTCAACTTCCATCTGCGCCGCCCTGTTGCACGATGTGGTTGAAGATACCGATTATACCGTGGAAGACCTCTCCAACATCTTCGGTCCGAAGATTGCGGAGATTGTTGACGGCCTGACCAAGATCTCCGGAGGTATATTCGGCGACAAGGCATCGGCACAGGCCGAATCGTTTAAGAAGCTGCTGCTTACGATGAGTGATGACATACGCGTCATCCTGATTAAGATCAGCGACCGCCTCCACAACATGCGAACCCTCGGTTCACAACCCACTCACAAGCAGTATAAGATTGCGGGTGAAACGCTATACATCTATGCTCCTCTGGCTCACCGTCTGGGCCTGAACATCATCAAGGAAGAGCTTGAAGACTTGAGCTTCCGTTATGAACATCCCGAAGCCCATGACCAGCTGGTAGCGCAATTAGAGAAGATCCGTCCGCATCTTGACGAAGCTTTCCGCACGTTCATTCTTCCAATCCGCGAGGAACTGGACCGCCGAGGGCTAGTCTATGACTTCAAGGCACGAATCAAGCGTCCATACAGCATCTGGACAAAGATGCAGAACAAACATGTCTCGTTTGATGAGATATATGACATCCTGGCCGTTCGTATTGTCTTCGACCCCAAGGAAGGGCAGGACGAGGTGGATGAATGTCTTCAGATTTACGGTATCTGCACCAAGTTCTATGAGCAGCACCCCAACCGTTTCCGCGACTGGCTTCGCCACCCGAAGGCCAATGGCTATCAGGCTCTGCACACCACTCTGATGAGTAAGCAGGGCCGCTGGATCGAGGTTCAGATACGCAGTCGCCGAATGGATGACATGGCTGAGCGCGGCTTCGCAGCCCACTGGAAATACAAGGAGGGAGAGAAGAGTTCCGCTGCGAGCGAGACCGAGCTGGACAAGTGGCTTGGTACTATCAAAGAGATTCTTGATGACCCGCAGCCGTCGGCAATGGATTTCCTTGACACCATCAAGCTCAATCTCTTCGCCTCGGAGATATTCGTGGTGACGCCAAAGGGCGAGTTCAAGACTATGCCTCAAGGCTGTACGGTGCTGGACTTCGCCTTCTCCATACACACCTTCGTGGGCACTCACTGTATGGGTGCAAAAGTCAATCACCGCCTGATGCCAATGAGTTACCAATTAGAGAGCGGCGACCAGGTGGAAATAATCACCAGCAATGAGGTGCGTGTAGAACCGTCGTGGCTTGAATTCGCCACCACAGCCAAAGCCAAAAATAAGATTGAGGCTTATCTGCGCCGCCGCAAGCGCGAATATGCGAAGACGGGCGAAGAACGTGTCAGCGACTGGTTCGCCAAACATGAACTGGAGATGAACAGCATGATGCTCGACCGCCTCTGCAACCTCCACGGCAAGCGCACTCGCGAAGATTTCTTTGCTGTGGTCGGCGATGGCACTCTGGTGCTCACAGACGGCGACCTACAAGCCATCCAACGCAAAGCCGACGGCCAAGACAACAACAAGCAGAGCAAGAACTGGCGCAAGTTTATACCCTTCATGAAAAAGAAGCCACATGAGGATAGCAGCGCCACCGGTGCGCCGACTGCCGAGGAGCCTCTGATTATCGACAAGAAGAAGCCCGTAATCCTCACCGACGACAACCTGAGCCGATTCGTGATGTGTCCTCACTGTCATCCGATTCCTGGCGACGATGTGCTGGGCTACTTAGACGACCAGAACCACGTAATTATACACAAGCGTCAATGTCCTGTGGCCAATAAACTTAAGACATCTCAGGGCAACAGCATCTTGGCTGTCCAGTGGGACATGCACAAGCAGACTTACTTCCCTGCCACAATCCACATCGAGGGTATTGACCGCATAGGCATACTGCGAAGTCTCACGGACGTGCTCACACAGCAGTTCAACGTGAATATCCGCCACCTCACAATCAACACTCACGACGGAATCTTCCAGGGCGACATCGAACTGCTAATCCACGACACGAGCGACGTGGAGACCATCATTAAGAACCTGAAGGGAATCAGCGATATGGAGAGCGTAACCCGTGTTTCCTAAGCAGCAACACTTTTACGCAACGAATTATTTCGCCAGAATTATACGTTCAGTAATTGATTTCGTCTAATTGGTCTAACTCGTTGAGTTATGACTTGGCTCAGACGATTTTGTCCAGCTCAGCCTTTATTGTCACCAGTTGTTCACGCACCTCAAGCAGCCTTGACATCAGGTCGCTGCTGTTGCGTGCGCCATCATGGTTGCGACGGATAAGATCCTTTGCGGCACTCAACTTCATGTTGCGCACCTTGATAAGATCATAGACAAGCTGTATTTCCGCGATGTCATCACGGGAATACATGCGGATATTTCCGTTGTTCTTGCGCGGGTGAATGGACGGAAACTCCTTCTCCCAATAACGGAGGGTGGTGGCAGGCACGCCAAACATTTCGCTTACTTCCGCAATGGAATAAAACGTTTTCAGTTGCTTATTGGGATTCAGTGGCATCGTCTTTATTGCTTGATTTTGGTGCAAAAATACTTTCTTTCGTCGATTCCACCAAATATTTGCCACAGTTTTAAGCCTCTTAATGAAAAATTCGCTACCTTTGCCACTGAGTTTAACAAACGGAAACACCATACACAAATTCTAAACCTATGAAAAAGATAATACTCCTGGCCACTCTGCTTCTGGCCGTCGTGAGTGCAAATGCGCAGTACAAGCCCGGTACTTTCTCCGTAGAGATCAAAGCTGCTTTCGGCGCTTCGATGCTCACAAAAATGCCTTCCTTCCCTGAAAATCCGCCTACTGAGATAATGGGTCGCAAGATGATATTTTCAAGTGTTGGCGGCTTAGACCTGGAATATCAGGCTGCCAAGTGGCTCGGTTTTGGAGTCGGCTTACACTACTCACGTCAGGGCGGAAAATGGGAGAACTATAAGATAGACATCAACGGCATCCCGACAGAGATCAAAGATCCGAGATTAGTCCTTAACTACCTCCTTGTTCCCGTGCAGTTCCGCTTCTATGTATATAAGGGGCTGGCATTGGTCTCCGGCGTTCAGTTCGGTTTCCTCGTGGATGCAGATTTAAGCAACAGGGTTGAGGACAACCTGAGCGGCCGGGAAAAGAGAATAAACACAACCATTGAGTCCAAGAAGGACTGCAAGAAGTTCGACCTCTCTATCCCCGTTGGCATAACCTACGAATTCAAGGAGCACGTCACCCTGGGCTTCCGCTACGACATCGGCCTCACTAAAGTGAACAATAATCCGACCCCGAGCGGCAAGGACATGAAGAACAGCCTGTTCCACTTCTCCTTAGGCTATAAGTTCAGCATATAATGAATCAAGACCTCCACCTTTCTGCGGTTAGATGCCGTCTCGTATCACTTGTGTCCTGTCTGTTGATTTGCGGGCAGACGCTTTGTGCGCAGACTCTTATACAACCTGCCGACAGCATTGCCGCCACTGAAAGCACCATTGGTATAGACAGCACGTTGCTGTCCGTGAGCAGCGTCCTGCCCGACACCGCTATTGTCTATGACCAGGGCTTCAACCCGCACGACCTGATTGCTCCCGCCGCTCTGATAGGTACCGGAGCAATCATCGCAAGCACCGGCTTCGGCAAGCAGTTCCAGCGTTATGTAAAGAAAGAAATGGCAGAGTTGCGCGGTGATCATTATACGAAGATCGACAACTACGTGCAGTATGCCCCTGCTGCCTTCTACTTAGGACTGGGGGTCTGCGGTGTGAAGTGCAAGCACAACATTCTGGAGCGGTCTTTGGCCGCCGCCACAGCATATTTGGCTGAGTTCGCACTCACCAGCAGCATCAAGCACATCGTCCGTGAGCAGAGGCCGGACACATCCACCCGCAACTCCTTTCCTTCCGGACACACAGCAACGGCCTTTGTGGGTGCAGAACTCTGCCGGCGTGAATATGGACTCGGGATAGGCATCGGAGCATACGTGGTAGCCTCATCTGTAGGCGTTATGCGTTTGTACAACGAGCGCCACTGGGTTGGCGATGTCCTTGCGGGTGCCGGCATAGGAATCCTCAGCGCAAACATTGGCTATTGGATGTTGCCCGTATATCAGCGTTGGTTTCACATGAAGCCCTCCTCCACCCGAGGCATGGCCGCCCTACCCTTCTATCAGGCAGAGACCAAGGCGGGCGGAATAGCGTTTGTAGCGTTGTTCTAAGGCCGAAGGCCTTCGCCCCAAAAAGGTCGTTTAATCGTTTATTCGGTTAATCGAATATTCGAATTCGGATAATCGGATAAACGTTTAATCGAAAAATCGAAAATCCTTAAATCTTTAAATCCTTAAATAAATTTGCCCCTTGGCTAAGAGCTTAGTCAAGGGGCAAATTCTTATGCTTCGGTGTCCTCTGCTTTCTTGGCAGAACGGCGGCGGCGTTTGGGCTTCTCTTCTCCGCCCTTGGCCTGCAGCTGAACGCCTGCCAGTTCGGGGTCAATCATTATTCGGCCGCAGTACTCGCATACGATAATCTTCTTGCGCATACGGATGTCAAGCTGACGCTGTGGCGGAATCTTATTGAAGCAACCACCGCAGGCATCGCGCTGCACATATACGATACCAAGTCCGTTGCGTGAGTTCTTGCGGATGCGCTTGAAGGCAGCCAGCAGACGGGGCTCGATGGTGGTCTCCAGGTTCTTGCTGCGCTCGCGCAGTTTCTCCTCCTCAGCCTTTGTCTCGGAGATAATCTCGTCCAGCTCGCTCTTCTTCACGTCGAGGTCCGAGCGGCGCTCTTCAGCCAGCACCTTGCAACGCTCTATGTCTTCGAGCTTGTTGGTAATCAGTTCCTGAGCCTCGCGGATCTTCTTCTCGCAGAGCTGATTGTCCAGCTGGAGATACTCGATTTCCTTTGTCAGGTTTTCGTATTCGCGGTTGTTGCGGACGTTGTTCAGCTGCTCCTGATAACGCTCGATGTTGGCCAGGTTCTCCTGCATCGTGAGACGACGGTGAGCCACCTCGGCCTTCAGTTCGGTAATCTCGTTCTGAATCTTCTCGATGCGGGTGGTCAGACCTTCGATTTCGTCCTCGAGGTCCTGCACCTCAAGGGGCAGTTCGCCGCGCAGGGTCTTGATCTTGTCAATCTCCGACAACAATGTCTGGAGCTGGTACAGGTTCTTCAGTTTCTCCTCAATAGAGAGTTCCTGTGGTTCTTTCTTACTTGCCATAATTAATTCCTATTTTGAGTTATCTATTTACATTAAACTTTAAACCTTAAACTTTAAACTAAGGTTAGTATCGGATTTGTGCAAACCGTAGTGTCATATACGGGCAACAGCGGAGCCGTCTGCTCTATGACGGAACGGAATATCTCGCGAGTGAACTGTTCGCTCTCATAATGTCCGAGCACGGCAATCTGAATTTCCTGCTCATGGCCAAACCAGGTGTGGTAGTGCATCTCACCCGTCAGGAAGGCGTCGGCCTCGGCTTCTATGGCAGCCGAGAGCATGAAGTCGCCCGCTCCGCCGCAGATGGCCACGCTCTGCACGGGCCGCTCCAACAGTTGGTTGTGCTGCAGCGCCTCCACGTGGAAGGCCTGTTTCACGCGTTGCAGGAATGCCAGCGAGTCTTCGCCCTCGGGCAGATAACCGAGGATTCCGGACGGGCTCAGGGGCTGCACGTCAATCAGGCCCAGTTTCTCGGCAATCTTGTAGTTGACTCCGTCCTCTGCATTGTCCAGATTCGTGTGGGCGGCATAGAGACAGATGTCGTTCTGGATTGCCATCCGCAGGCAGCGCTCCACGAGTGTGGCGTCCGACACCTGCTTCAGTCCGTGGAAGAGCAGCGGATGATGGCTTACCACGAGGTTACAGCCCAAATCGACGGCCTCCTGAAGCACGGCTTCGGTGACGTCTAAACACAATAATGCCCCTGAAGCCTCCGTCTCTGTCAATCCGCATTGCAAGCCAGCATTATCATAGCTTTCCTGCAAGGGCAGAGGCGCGATACGTTCAAGGGCAGCGATGATTTCCTTAATCTTCACGCTCGTAATCTCTTGATTTGCGGCGCAAAGGTACGACAAAAGGGCGAATCTGCAAAAAAAATGCTAAATATAATGATGTTTGAGGACATCTTTGCCGTTATTTTCTTACCTTTGCACCAAAATACAACGAACCAACACATACATCATGCGCGCTGACAGCATCGTAATTATCCCCACTTACAACGAGAAGGAGAACATAGAGAACATCATTCGTGCCGTAACTGCTCAGGAGAAGCAGGGAGGGCCCGAGGGAGCACCGGGATTCAACGTCCTCGTTATCGACGACGGCTCGCCCGACGGCACCGCCGCCATCGTCAAGAGCCTTATGGCAGAGGAGTTCCGCGAGCGTCTCTTTCTCATCGAGCGCAGCGGCAAGCTGGGTCTCGGCACAGCCTATATAGCCGGATTCAAGTGGGCTATAGAGCAGGGGTACGACTAC
>Ga0247610_10006939_pt1 | contig 11682 bp, 8 predicted proteins | sample 174DNAGHGhighgp2_FD_193483 | JGI IMG/M metagenome (GOLD analysis project Ga0247610, IMG submission 193483) | Sheep rumen microbial communities from Palmerston North, Manawatu-Wanganui, New Zealand - 1742 DNA GHGhigh gp2 | ecosystem: Host-associated > Mammals > Digestive system > Stomach > Rumen ...
ACTGCAATTAGTGCTCATATAGAAACTGCCATCTGCCATCTGTACCACCACGCCACCACCCCCAAAAATCCAGCGTGCTTTTTTGCGTGCTTTTTTTAAGGAATTATTTGCACGCGCGCGCTAAATGTCGTACCTTTGCAGTGTGATTTAGAACTAGGTTCAGAGCATCGAAAACAGGGCCCGTTTCCGATGCATGAGCTTAAGCTCAATAATCCAATGCGAGCGAGAATCAAAGAGACGAAGTTCTCAGCATCGAAAACGGCCATTTCGCTGCCAGGAACTGAAGCTCAGAAATCCACAGCGAGCGTGAATCAAAGAGACAAAAGTTCTCAGCATCGAAACCGGCCATTTTGCTGCGAGGAACTGAGGCTCTGGGATTCGAAACAGAGAGGTGCGCCCTTAGGCTGCAGACAAGGGCAAACAATGCACTGTTGAAGTGCAATCTTAACACGTTAAGTTCGGCAACGAAACACGCTACATTCACCTCTCGAAAACGGGATAACGAACGATCTGGCTTACCGCTTACGGCTTACTGCTTACGGCTTACTGTTTACAGTTAGGGCCCACTTCTAAGCTTTTAAGCTCATAAGCACATAAGCAAAACTAAACTAACCAAAACCATGAAAACAACTTTTGAAACTTCGACACTTCGCGCTTGCCTGCTATCGGCAGAAATCTGGCCGTAAGCGAACTTACGCCATCTTCCTTACGATATCCGGCTCGTCCTTGCGGACTTCAAAGCTTCCAAAGAAAAACCAAGAAAATCTGTCGCCGAAAGGGATGTTTTCAATGTTTTCCTTTGAACAGGTTATTCGAAGAATCGGTGGTGCGGATGCAGACTTTCGGGAAGCCAAATCCGCCAGAACGGGCAAATCCGACTGAACAGGACTATGAAGTTTTAGCTCGACGTAAGTCAACTATGAAGCTTTAGCTCGACGTAAGTCAACTATGAACTATGAACTATGAACTCTAAACTAAAGAAAAAGCCCCTCTGCTTTGCAGCGGAGAGACTTTCCTGTAAGCTTTTAAGCGGTAAGCTATCCTTACTCCTTTATCTTCCTGAGCACGCAGGCGGTGCGGGTGGGCAGATAGAGCTTGAGCCAGCCTTTGTTGTCGTGGGCCAGATGGTGGTCGTAGACGGTGTAGTGGATGAGCTTGTCGTCGTTGAAGCCGTTGCCGCCGAAGTCGGGGTTGTCGGTGTTGAGGATGTACTCGTAGGCGCCCTGCTCCACCATGAACCCGTAGTCGCAATAGCTGCTGAAGGGGTTGAAGTTGAAGAAGAACAGGAGGTCTCCGCGGCGGAACGCCAGCACTTGGTCTCCATCGTTGTGCCAAATCTCCACCACAGCCTGCTTTTCGAAGCTGCGGTACTTCTTCAGCGTCTTGATCATCTGGCGGTCGAAGTCGCCCAGATAGTGGTAACAGAGTTCCTTGTTGTCCACCAGATTCCACTGGCGACGGGCATATTTGTAGCTCCAGCCGTTACCTTCGCGCGGGAAGTCCACCCATTCTGGATGGCCGAACTCGTTGCCCATGAAGTTGAGGTAGCCTCCGTTGATGGTGCCCAGCGTAACGAGGCGAATCATCTTGTGAAGGGCTATGCCGCGGTTCACGTTGGAGTTCTCGTCGCCCTTCTTGAAGTGCCAGTACATATCTGCGTCTATGAGGCGGAAGATGATGGTCTTGTCGCCCACCAGCGCCTGATCGTGGCTCTCGCAGTAGGAGATGGTCTTCTCGTCACGACGACGGTTCGTGAGCTCCCAGAAGATGGAACTGGGTTTCCAATCTTCATCGCGCAGCTCCTTGATAATCTTTATCCAGTAGTCGGGGATGTTCATGGCGAGGCGGTAGTTGAAGCCGTAGCCTCCGTCCTTCATGGGCAGGGCCAGTCCGGGCATTCCGCTCACTTCCTCGGCAATGGTGATGGCGTTCTTGTTGACGGCATGAATGAGCTCGTTGGCAAGGGTGAGATAGGTGATGGCGTCACCATCCTGATGGCCGTTGTAGTAGTCTCCGTAGCTCATGAAGCACTCGCCAAGTCCGTGACTATAATAGAGCATTGAGGTGACTCCATCGAAACGGAAGCCGTCGAAGTGGAACTCCTCGAGCCAGTACTTGCAGTTGCTAAGTAGGAAATGGAGTACCTCGTTCTTGCCATAGTCGAAACAGAGGCTGTCCCAAGCCGGATGCTCGCGGCGGTCTCCCTGGTTGAAGTACTGGCAGGGGTCGCCTGCGAAGTTGGCCAGACCCTCCACCTCGTTCTTCACAGCGTGACTGTGCACGATGTCCATCACGACTGCTATGCCCATGCTGTGAGCCTTATCCACGAGGGATTTCAGCTCGTCGGGTGTGCCGAAGCGGGAGCTGGGGGCGAAGAAGCTGCTCACATGATAGCCGAAGCTGCCGTAGTAGGGATGCTCCTGGATGGCCATAATCTGGATGCAGTTGTATCCGTCAGCAGCTATGCGGGGCAGGATGTTGTCGCGGAACTCAGCATAGGTGCCTACGCCCTCTTTGTCCTGAGCCATACCGATGTGGCACTCGTAGATGAGCAGCGGGTTTGTGGTGGGCCGGAACTTCTCCGTCTTCCACTGGAAGGCTTCCTTGGGGTCCCACACTTGTGCCGAGAAGATGTGTGTCTCGTCGTCCTGCACCACGCGTGTTGCCCAGGCGGGGATGCGCTCTCCCTGGCCTCCGTCCCAATGCACGATGAGCTTGTAGAGGCTGCCGTGCTTGAAACTCTTGTTCTTGATCTTGATTTCCCAGTTGCCATTGCTGCCCTTGACGCGCTTCATGGCGTAGCGTGGGCTTTCCGTCCACTTGTTGAAGTCGCCCACCACATAGATTTCAGTGGCGTTGGGAGCCCATTCGCGCAGCACATATCCCTCCTCCGTCTTGTGCAGTCCGAAGTAGAGATAGCCGCTGGCAAACTCGCTGAGGTTGTTTGTGCCGCCAGTCAGTTCGGCCATTTTGCGCACAGCCTGATCATGACGTCCGTTGATGGCATCTGCAAAGTCCTGCAGTCCCTGGTCGTTCTTGATGAGGCGCAACACGGGAGCCTCCTGAGGGGCTTTTACCTTGCCTCTGGTTGAAGCTTTCTTCTTAGTGCTTCTCTTGGTCTCCTTTGCGGAAACTTTTTCTTTTGTACGAGCCATTATTGTGTGATTTAGTTAGTGTCGAATAACGTGCTGACAGCTATTCCGTCCTGATAAACAACCTTGCGTAGCAGCTGGCCTGTCTTATCTTTCTCCAGGAATTCACCATTCTTCTTGTCCGCCGTGAAGTTGCCCTCATAGCGTATGCCGTCGGCATCTTCCAGGATGCCTTTTCCTTCTTTCATTCCGTTGCGGAAAGTGCCTTTGAAGCGGACGCCGTCTGCCTGGCGCAGGATGCCCTCGCCATTCAGCTGTCCGTCTTTCCACTGTCCGTCGTACTCATCGCCGTTTCCCCAGCGATACTTGCCTTGTCCGTCCTGTTTGTTGTGGCGCCACTGTCCGACATAGCTGGCTCCTGTGTGCCACGAGAATGTCCCCATACCGTCCTGCTCTCCACCACTGAAATGACCCACATACTTGTCGCCATTGGCAAAGGTGAAGATGCCCTCGCCTGTGCGCTGCCCATGGACATACTGGCCCTCGTAGCGGCTGCCGTCAGCAAAGTTGAAGATGCCGCGGCCGTGCTGCTGGTCGTCTGCCCAGTCGCCTGTGTAGCTGTCGCCTGTGGAATAGGTGAAAGTGCCCTTTCCGTGCTTCTGGTTCTCCTTCCAGGAGCCCTCGTATCGGTTGCCGTCCATCCAGTCGAAGACACCCTGACCGTCTTTCATGTCGTTCTTCCACTGGCCTTCGTAGTAGGCACCTCCCTGGGCGTATGTGTATTTGCCGGTTCCCTCGCGCTTGTCCTGCATCCAGGCTCCCACGTAGGTGTCGCCGTTGTAGTAGTACATGGTGCCGAGACCTTGCTGGTAATCCTTGAACCAAAGGCCTTCGTATCGGTTGTTGTTGGAGAAATAGTAGGTACCCTTGCCGTGTTGCTGGTCCTGGAACCACTCTCCCTCGTACTTCTCTCCGTCGGCAAACTGGTAGATTCCCCTACCCTGGCGTTTGCCCTTGACGTATTCCCCCTCGTGCCAGTCGCCATTGGGATAGACAGTCTTGCCCGTTCCGTAGGGCTTTCCCTTCAACATTTCCCCCTGGTATTCTCCACCACCGGGGAAGGTGTAGTTGCCTATCTTGATCTGCTGAGCCTGCAGGCCTAAACAAGAGAGGGTAAGTATGATATATAGCGAGAAAGCAAGATGCTTCATTATAGTCAAATTATTTGCACGCAAAGGTACGACAAATATTTGAATCCTGCAAATAAACGTTCTTAAACCTTGTTAAGAAGCCCGGTGCTGACACCTTTTATGGAGTTTCTTACTTCTTTGGGGACTGAACCTTATTGTATTTTTTATCATATTTCTCCCAAAGCTTCTTCTTCGCCGCCAACTCCTTCTGCCTGGCAGTGCTTTCGCGTGCCGCCTTATCGGCTGCCGCCTCATCCTCCGGAGAGGCATAAGCATGACGGAATCCTTGCTGTTCGTTCCATCCTCCACGAGTGAAATCGGGGAAAGACACAGCAGCACAGCCGTTGTCCATACTCAAGGCACCAAGTTCAGCCAAAGCACACCACTCTGCCAAATCATAGACATCAATATCGAGAGGCAAACCGTTCTGCAGGCAATACACCAGTCGGGCATCCATTGTATAGTCCATGCCTCCATGACCGAACTCGCGGCCCAAGTCGCCGAACTTCTTCAGGATGGGATGGTAGTATTGTTTCATCAGGGCATCATACTCTTCCTTTGGCAGGAAGTTGTGTCCCGATATCTTGCCTGCCATCTCAGCAAGTCCCATATTGTTGGCGCTCTTCTTGCTGATATAAATCTTCGGGTCAGGATATTTCGTGCAGTAGCCCGTCATACCTGTAAGCTTGTACATGCGGTCGTAGGGCTGAGGACTCATCACGTTGTGCTGAATCTCCATAACCTTTCCCTTCTCTGTCCGCATGAGCGTGGTGGTGTGGTCGCCGTTGCGGAAGTAATCACATTCCTTGCCTGTCACTTCCTTGTATCCCTCGCGTCCGCAGAAGCTCTCTGTATCCATAGCGATAAGCGTCTTGATGCGGTCGCCACGATGTATGTTCAATGCCTGTGCAATAGGGCCAAGTCCGTGAGTGGGATAAATGTCGCCTCGGTTTTCCTTATTATATTTCAGTCGCCAATGAAGGTTCTCGGGGTCTGAGCCGTCAGGATTATGCCAATATCCTTTCCATATGTTTGCCTCGTTCAGCGTGTGTATGTATGCACCCTCTGCACGGATTATCTCGCCAAAGAGACCCTGCTGAGCCATGTTCAAGGCACACATCTCATAATAATCATAGCAACAATTCTCCAGCAACATGCAATGTAGGCGATTCTTTTCGCTCAGGTCAATAAGTTCCCAACATTGCTCAAGGTTCATGACGCTTGGCACTTCAATTGCCGCATGCTTGCCGTTTTCCAAAGCACATTTAGCAATAGGAAAGTGATGGTCCCAATCCGTGGCGACGTATATCAGGTCGATATCCTTTCGCTTGCACATATCGACGTATCCCGTTTCTCCACTATAGATGTCAGCAGGAGGCAGACCAACCTCTCTCAGGTACTTCTGGGCATCCCTCGCTCGCTCCTCTTCATAATCACAAAGAGCGACAATCTGCACGCCGGGGATGTGGCAATAGCGCTTCACAGCCCAAGGCCCGCGACTGCCAAGCCCTGCAAATCCCACCCTGACGGTCTCCAACTTGGGAGTGGTAAGACGGAGAGCAGACTTCTGTCCTGCAGGACGAGATGGAGTGTCTACAACGATAGTTCCCTTTTCCCAATGCCATTTTGTACTGGGACTTGTACTCTGAGCAAATATAGCTGTGCTGACAAAAAGGATTGCCAAGCAAAGTAAACGACGCAATTTCATGTTAAATAAAGCATTAGGGGTAAATTAATCAGTCAAACGAAAGCTGCAACTGGCTGACAAGCTCACCTACACCCGGATTCTGCTCCTGCATCACCTTGAGCATCTCGGGCTCGCTATACGACTTCACAACCTCCTGAATCTCTTCCAGTTTGGTCTCCAGACGGAACTCCATGTTGTGAAGAGACTGGCACATGAAACTGAGAATCTGAGGCATCTGCCCCTCCACAGTCTGCTGGATTTGAGGGTTGCTCACAGTCAGGGTGGCGGTATTGTCATCCTTGACGATGGGCTGGAGCCCTTTGAGCCTTTGAGCCAGGGCAACACTCTCGTGAGGCAGGGAATCTATGAAGCCATACCAAGCCGCAGTAAGCCTCTCTTTGTCAATGGGTTCCGAAACAACTATCTCCTCCACAGGAGCGGGAGCAGCAGCCTTCTCCTCCTCCTTTTTGCCGGCTCCGAAGTGCTTGAAGGAGACCTTTGGCAACTTCTTTGGTGCAGCAGGCTCGGAAACTTGCTGTGGTTTGTTCTCAATCGTGGCAGGCTTAGTTTCCGTTTTTGGCACGTTAACTTTGGCAACTTCACTGGCCTTGTCTGCAGGTTTGGCAGGCTCCGTTTTCTTGATGGGTTTGATTGTCTGGACAGGGCCATGCCCGGAAGCATCCGCGCTGTCAGGTTCCGCCAACTGCGCACACTGGATGAGGCAAATCTCCACCTGCAGCCTCTTGTTGCGGCTGGTGCGATAAGCCTGGTCACAGTCGTTGGCGAGCTTCAAGGCCTTGTAAATGAAGTGGATGGGAGTGCGCTGGGCCTGCTCCTGATAGTGGGCACGCATCTTGTCGCTCATCTCAAGCAGAGGAAGCGTCACAGCATCCCTGCTGACGAGCAAATTACGCATATGAGTGGCCAATCCTGCCACAAAATTACCTCCGTCGAAACCCTTCTGCAACACTTCATTCAGTAGAAGCAGGCAATCCGAAACCTTCGAAGCGAGGAAGTAGTCCACGAGCTTGAAGTAGTACTCCTGGCTGAGGACATTCAGGTTCTGGCAGACATTCTCGTACGTCAGGTTTCCACCTGAGAAACTTACCATCTGGTCGAAGATGGAGAGGGCATCGCGCATGCCTCCGTCAGCCTTTTCCGCAATCAGGGAAAGTGCCTCGGGCTCTGCTTTGTAACCCTCCTTCTCGGCCACATACTTCAGGTGGTCGATGGTGTTCTGGGTGGTCATCCGCTGGAAGTCATACACCTGGCAGCGGCTCAAGATGGTGGGCAGAATCTTGTGCTTCTCGGTTGTGCAGAGAATGAAGATGACATAGGAAGGCGGCTCCTCCAAGGTCTTCAGGAAGGCATTGAAGGCAGACGGGGAAAGCATGTGCACCTCATCTATGATGAACACCTTGTACTTGCCCGTCTGTGGCGGGATGAGCACCTGCTTGCAAAGCTCGCGGATGTCGTCCACCGAGTTGTTGCTGGCAGCATCAAGCTCATGGATGTTCATGCTGCGCTGCTGGTCGAAGGCCTGGCAACTCTCGCACTCGCCACAAGGCTCCCCGCCCTCCTGAAGATTGAAGCAGTTGATGGCCTTGGCAAAGATACGCGCGCAAGTGGTCTTGCCCACACCACGAGGACCGCAGAAAAGATAGGCATGAGCCAACTTCCCACTGCTGATGGCATTCTTCAACGTAGTAGTCAATGACCGCTGCCCCACAACAGAGTCGAAGTTGAGCGGACGGTATTTCAGCGCAGAAACTATGTATTCTTCCATATACCTTATATATTTTGTGCAAAGATACGAAAAAAAGTGAAAAGTGAAAAGTGAAAAATGAAAAATTATTTGTACTTTTGCACAAAAATATACACAGTCATCCGATGAGCAAAATACATTCCGCCTGGCTCTTTATGTGTAGGCACAAATATATCATCACAATCCTCCTCATCGTGCTCATTGTGGGCATAGTGGACGAAGACAGCTTCCTGAACCGCCATCCGCGCAGGGTTCGCATAGACATGCTACGCCAGGAGATTGCCAACTACAAGCAACAGTTCAAAGAGGCGGACAGCAAGATACGCGAGCTGGAGACCAATCCCAAGGCTGTGGAGAAGATTGCACGCGAACGCTACCACATGAAACGTGCTGACGAGGATGTCTTTGTCTTTGTGAGCGACAAAGAGGAAAACAGCGAGGAACCTGCCGAAACAGACGAAGAATGAGAGAGTTGACACCCCTACAGAACATCTGTTTCCGCACAGGAGCAGTCCTCATGCTCATCGGAGCCGCCATATATATAATGTATCCGATGGTGGGAATGTATGTCTTCGGCATAGGCACCTTGATGTTCTCCCTGATGCAACTGAAGACGGAATACCTGGGACGCAGCATCACGCTGATCCGTCTGCGCCGCCAACAAATGCTGGCCTGTTGCTGCTTTGTGCTCACGCTGGTCATGATGAGCATGCAACAACACCAATGGGGCCCTTTCCGCAGGCAGGAATGGGTAGTCGCCCTGACTATAGGCTGCGTGCTTGAACTCTACACAAGCTTCCGTATTCCACAGGAATTGAAGAAGGAATAAGCAGTTCTCCCCTTGGAGAGGGAGTCAGAAAGGAGCTAAGGCAGCATATTCCTGAACTTCAGGAACTGTTCGCTCTCCGTTTCACCAAGGGCTGTCAGGATGTTGCAAATGGCTTCAGCATGCATGGTGCGAATCTTTCCGGTAAGCTGCAGTTGGGAATATCTCATCATCAGTCGGCGCGCCTCCTTCTCCGAAGCCTCGCTCAGGGCACCTTCTTTCTCCTTTTCTGCCAGCAGGGGTTCGCTATCGGCAGTAAGCACACGTATTTTCTTATAAGCCCTAGAGGTGTAGGAACCCGACTGTGAATCGGTGACGGTGGCAAACGCGAGAATCTGGATGTCATCCACCGGAATCTTGGGAGTCCTGACTGCCAGCACATCGCCAAGGGGCACAATAACCCTTCCGCCCTCATGTCCTTTCACACTTTCCAGGATACCTTTGGTGCCAGCAAACTTGCCTTCCAAGACGCAGACCACATCACTTATCATCAGGACTTTGCTGGAAGGTACGAAATAATCGGCCTCGCCATCCAGTCTGTCCACGGTCTGCCGCATCATCTGCACTTCTTCATCGGGGATGTAAATGCATCCGGTAGGTGAAGAAGCAGGGTGCAGGAATCGCAGAGTGGCGTCGAAGGGAGGCTCTTGTCTGAGCTTGAGGATGTCCTCTTTTGTAGCCTGCAGGAAGATATAGTTGCCGGCAATGAGCCTTTTGCGTTCTATGGATTTGTCATCAACGATGATTCGTGTCACATCGAGCGGCACAAAATAGTCGTGGATTCCTGTCTCAGGGCTCTCTTTCTTCTTGATTTCCAGGTCATCAAGAATGCCTACATCACCGCTGTTGCTGTACATGACAAGCCACTCCAGCGGTTCTTTTTTCACTATTTGAGTGTCGGTATTAGGTTTCATTTTATGCATTCTGAATGCAAATTTAGCAAAAAGAATCCAAACTTCCAAATGAAACAGGAAATATCTTCACGTTAAAATGGCAAACATGGCACGTGATGATTGCAATCGTCACACTAGTAAATGCCAAACTTCACACTAGTTAAATGCAATCGTCACACTAGTTAAATGCAATCGTGGCACGTGATGTTTGGGATTTACCTGCAGGTCGTTTGCAGACTACTGCTGCGACACTTTGATGGGCTCCGTCAGGGCTTTCTCGCTGAACTGCCTTGGAGTAATGCGGACAGGCTCCTTCATGAACTCGGGACGGCTCCAGCTCCTGAGCAATAGGCGGAAGTACTCCGGATCTTCAGCAGGCACCTCGAAAGCCTTGTGCACCCTGCCCTGCTTGTCGAAATAGGAGAAGTAGGTCCGCGTGTAGTTCCCATCGTCACGACGGCTCTCAAGCATTATCCAGCGGTTGTTGCTCGAGAACGAAGGATAGCTTTCCGGCAGCTGACTGTTCATCACGCTTGTGTTCAAGAGTTCGCCAGTCTGCAGGTCCAGGATTTGCACGTCTGCCGAGGTGTGCCAAATGTGGAAAAGTCCCCAAGGACCTTCTGCAAAGAGCACATAACGTCCGTCTTGTGAGACGCGAGGCTGCACAGCACTACGTTCCTTCGACCTGGCATCATAAACCAGCTCAGGTTCTCCGAAGGTCATAGTCTCTGCATCAAAGCTGAGGCGGTACAGATTGTACTTCAGCGTCTTGTACTGCTGCAGAAGCTCATCCGTGTCCTCGTACTTCTTCAGATACTCGTGATAGGCCGAGCAATAGTAGAGCCACTTTCCGTCCGGGCTCCAAGAGGGGAAGAGTTCAAGTTCCAGAGAATCGTTCAGCACAGTCTGCACGCGGTTTTTCTTCACATCGTAGATGACAAGGTCGCTCGCCGACTCCATCACCTCCACCTTAGAAATTTCGCGGGTATGGAAGCTCTGCATGGTGTGGTCCGTGCTGAAAGCGATAATGGGAAGGAAGGGATGCCACGAATTATAAGCGGCAGCCGATATCATATCCTCGGCCTTGAGGTTCACGAAGATGAGCTCTCCGTCGCTCACAATCATGGTGCCCGGGTTCTGCATGCGCATGTGGAACATCATGTTGCTGGTTCCATAGTTCTGATAGGAGTGGCAATTGATGCATTGTCCCTCCAGTCCCTTGCTTATCTGGCAGTTGTTGTAGATGGTTGTCTCCTGGAAATTTGTCAGATTATACTGCCTGATGGACAACTCGTCGTACCCCACAAATGTCGGAGGAAGCACGCGATAGGAGATGTACGGGTCGATGTCCTCCTCTGCGACACTAATCTGGAAAGGCTTGTAGGCTTGCCATTTTCCGTCCTTCTTCGTGTAGACTGTGACGGAGAGGTTCTTCCCTCGTGCCGAAGCAAGCAGTTCGTGCCACTCCTTCTCATCTATTTGAACCTTGTTCCTCTTGCCTCCGTAGGTCAATTTTGTGTTTTGTATCTCGAACTCAGCCACTACATCATCCACACTATCAACCAGGAAATTGAGTGGAGCAATGTTGGGCGGAACCGTCACTCCCACATAATCAGGACAGATGCGGGGTTCTGCATCAACACTCGTAAAGCTCGACGGCAAAGAAGGATGCTTGGAGCAGGAAGCAACCAAGAGCAAAAGAAAAAGGATTCTGTATTTCATGGCAATCAATTTGTCTGTACTGCACGGAGCACGCAATAGTCCCACATATATGTATCTCCAAACTCAGGGCGGAGGGCACTGCCTATCTGCTTCTCATTCAAGCCCTGAGAAGAGTATTGTCTCAACCTTTCCGTAAAGGCCTTGTACCTGTCCACAACTCGCTGGTCGAACTTCACGAACGAGAGGTTCACGCCTTCCATCCCCAGCTCATACACTCCGAAGAGCATGGCCTCCTGAACATGAATGGGGAAATACTTGCCGGGATTGATGTTGTAGAACTGCTGGACTTGCGACCAGAAGCAGTTCTTGTCGCGCATTATCATGGCACAACCCAAGGCCACCTCCTGCGCTTCCGGGTCGTTCGTCAAGTTGTACATCCACTTCTTCATGATGGTCAGCTCCACATATTTGTCGTCAACTCCCACCAGCTCGGAGCCTTCGTTGTAAAGCTTCAAAGGCATGCGGAAGTGTTCATCTGTTGTGAGAAGTGTCTCATCATCTACGAAG
>Ga0247610_10006941_pt1 | contig 11680 bp, 10 predicted proteins | sample 174DNAGHGhighgp2_FD_193483 | JGI IMG/M metagenome (GOLD analysis project Ga0247610, IMG submission 193483) | Sheep rumen microbial communities from Palmerston North, Manawatu-Wanganui, New Zealand - 1742 DNA GHGhigh gp2 | ecosystem: Host-associated > Mammals > Digestive system > Stomach > Rumen...
ATTTTGATTGTAGCAAATGCAAAATTACAAATCTTTGGGGACTTGCCGAAAGGTTTGTCCCCTTTTCTGTCGACTCAGCTCAATTTTTTATCGGACACCAATAATTTGAAAATAATAAGCATCTCCGTATGTTTTTCCGAATAATTGTTGTATCTTTGCACCCGACGATGCATCATGCACCGCCGACTTATTGGTAATGAAATAGGCGCTATACGCCCTTCATGGCTCTAAACCGTAGCAAAGTTAGAGAGGCCTTGATCGGGAATGTAGCTCCACGCATAAAGTGTGGACTGCAGTCTCCTCAGGTATCTCGAAATCATGCTACGGTTTAGGACCCGAGTAGAAACCAAGCCCACACTGTTTTATATTAGATGTGGCATAAAACTGACAAGGCAATGAAGAAAGAAGAAGTTGAGCCATATGTTAGGAAGTCGCTACGGGAGTCGTTTGACTTCGTGATGCAACAGAATGCTGATCTTTGCGATACCGATCCTGTCCGATATAAGAAATTGGTATGCAAAGGTATCGACTGGATGGCAGAGAAAGCTCGTCATGACGAGGCCCTGCAAGCCATGTGCATGGTCGCCTCTATCAGTCTGAATGCCCTGATAGATTCAGAGGAGAAGGCCGCATACGCCCGCATTGATACATCAAAGCAAATCACAAACTAACAATTCTCTCATTTCTTAACAAATAGCCCCACTGCCCTTGGGAGAGAAGCAGTGAGGCTAAAGTGATGGATTACTTGTCTGTTAACAATGGGATGTTCCCGCTTTCCTCTATCGGCTCGCCTTATAAGCTGCGATGCGCTTTGCTACGTTGTCTTTGATGTTGTTGTAGAAGATGGAGTAGTCGTCCTGGTGGTAGCACTGCGGTCCAGCGAGTTCTGTCATTTCATTGGGTGTGGCTTTGGCGTTCGTCACGACTGTGCCGCGGGCAAGACACACCTGAGCGTCACCGTCAATGTCGCGGATTTCAGTCTTACCAGTCTTCCCATCCATTACGATTGAGCCAAGGTTCTCGCTGGCGGGAGCGTATGTCTCGTCGAGTTTCCAATTCAGCGGGTTGATGGCGATTCCATTCTTCGATATTATGACGCTCGGAATCGGGACGTTCGCCTCCACGTTCTTGGGACCCTCGGCGTGCCAGCTGATGATGACGCCTGTGTCGGTCTCGCCAGTAGCGAACTTCATGTGCGGGTTAGCTTCGAGGTCATCTTTTGTGATGGAGTAGCCGATGGCGTATGCGGCCACCATACGCTTGTAGTATTCGGGATGCTCCTTGAAATAGCCCTTCAGCACGAGGCGGAGAATGGCTGATCCTTGGCTGTGTCCGGCGATGACAAACGGACGGCCGTCGTTATAGTTCTCGAAGTAGTAGTCGAGAGCGGCGGTAATGTCAGTGTAAGGTATGCCGGCAAGCGCCGCATCGATGGTTCCGTCCTTCTGAAAGACTTCCGCCGCGTGTTTCATGCTGCTCTGGCGGTAGTACGGGATAAACAAGTTCGTGGATTCTTCGAACACGCTTGACTTAATCGCGTGCTCAATCCCTATGCCATCCAGCATCTCTTTGTTGTCTAGCGTCGCATAGTCGGGATCGCCCTCATTCGCGCCCATGAAGATTGTAGAATAGATGTAGAACGTGTCGTATTCCTTGGTGATTTCCGGAAGTTTGTACCAGTTAGCCTCTTGGGAATAGTCAGTAGCCTTGGATTTCTCATCCTCAGGATCTGTAGGAATGGGGGCATCTTCGTTCGACGAGCACGCCGTGAATTCACTTGTGCCGCAAATCAGGATGGCGGCAAGCATCCACTTTTTCAAATTTCTCATAATGACGATATTTATTTGTTAAACAATAATATTCAAGTTTTTAGATAACTGCAATGATTGTGCAAAGTTAGTCAAATCCCTTTGAAATCACAACAGTCAAAGGGAATCAACCAGTAAGTTTTGATAATTCTGAAGCGGATTTTACGATTCTGAAGTTCTTGGAGCTCAAAAACTGTTCAGTTCCTACTCTGTCATGTTACGCATCCACTCTGTTGCAGTTGTTCCCATGCTCTGCTTGAAGACGGCATTAAAGGTACTGTAACTACGGAAACCACTCTGGAGAGCCAGTTGCTGGACCATTATAGGCTGATGGGTAGCGACTGCCTCATGGTAGAGCTTAATAAAATGCTGGATGCGCAGTCCGTTGATGTAGGCATTGTAAGTGAGCCCCTGCATGGCAAAGTGCTTGCTAAGGTAGGAGCGGTTGATGCCAATCGATGTGGCGAGTTGGGAAAGAGAGATGTCGTGTTGCAAATAAAGGTGTGTATCCTCGCAATACTGCTTTAGCAATGGCCCAATGTTGTTGCGAATTGTCAGTGACAGGGCATTTCCCGCATCCGATTGGATTGAGGTGCTAAGGTCGCTCAGCGTCTCCACCCGCCACAGGAGATAGCAGATAAACACAGCACTGATCACCAACATGACATATATGAATATCTGGTTTTCGTTGGTTAACGCATAGACAACGAACATCAGCAGTATGATCGCCAACACCACGAAACTCTGCCACACCTCCTTGTGCTCCAGGTCGGCAAAGTTATCGCGCAGCCAGCGACCATATCGTCTCAACGCGCGTACCATGTATATAATCAAGCCCATGCACATCAATAGGGCATAGATATATACTATAGGCAGAAAGTCATAACTAAGAGTGGCAACGCACAATGCATTTCCTACAGCGAGTGGTGCAACCATCACGGCAACAGGCCACAGCGGTTGTCTGCGGTCTTGCAGCATAGCGAACAATACGATTATCATCAAGGGAAAAACCGTCATGCTGTCAAGCAGTCCGCCTATAAGGTCAGTCATCATAATATCCTCGTTTGAGGAGAGAAAAAAGATCGGCATATACCACACGTGATTCAAAGCGAAGGCCGCAAGGAAAGCTGCAGTCCACCGGCGCAGGCGTGCTGGCGGCGTAACGTCTTTGGCAAAGGCATTGCCCTGACGGAACAGCAGATAGCAGCTTGCCATCGCGGCCATCGCCGTCACGACGGAATAAAGTATAATAAAGAGCGTATCTTGCCGAATCTGGTCGTACATCTTTGTGAGCGTTTGGTTGCAAAAGTACAACAATTCTGGGAATTAGTGGCATTATCGCCTCACCTTTTTATATTTTTTGGCTAAATGCTATATTTTAAGGTCCAGTGCTTAGGACGGATCTGGGTCTGTTTCAGAAATCTTTCAGCCAAAGCATGAATAGCAAGTCTGTAGGGCGTCCCCAAAGCCGCCGGATTATTGTCTCGTTAGACCGTATTAACCGGAGGATTGGGGATATAGAGAGTTTTTACATCAAAGATTTCCTTGCCCAACTATGGCAGGCTTGTTAAGTTATTGTTTGTCATCTTCGGATTCTACTGCGCGTCCTCGCACCGGAACTCTTATCGGAGCCACTGTCATCTTTCGAGCCATCGGCAGATTCATCTTTAGTTTCTTCTTTGGCTTCGTCTTTGGTTTCTTCGGTAGATTCCTCAATCTCGACGGTGATGTTACAGGTGTCGGAATACTTACCATCGGAAGACTTCACGGTGACGGTACACGTGCCATTGGCAACGGCTCTCACTTTGCCCGCGTTGACGGTGGCGACACTCTTGTCGGAAGACGACCAGGATACAGTCCTTCCCTCCGTGTTCGTGACGGTCAGCGCAGAGTCTTTTCCAACCTTGGTCAGCGTGACGTCCGACTCCTTGATGTAGAGCGTCCGCTTCTGCGTCACAGTGACGGTCTTCGACTCGTTCCCAGCGGCATAGAGGAACTTCACCTTGCCCTGGCGCTGATCGGTCTTGTTGGAGAACGACGACACGTTGATATTCTGAGTCCAGTAGCCGTCGCCGACGCCGGTCTTACTGCCGACAGTCAGCCAGCTGACCTGCGGCTGGACACTGACGCTGACGTTGGACACCACATTGACGCCAAAGGTTCCTCCCAGTTCGTCTACCTCTATCGCCGTGGTGTCGACGGAGAATGTGGATTCAAACTTCTGCTTGAAAGAGATCGCCTTGCTGACGTTCAAGCTGCTGTTGCCGATGGTGACGGTGGCGCTGCGTTCTTTTCCAGTGGTGTTCTTTGAGATCTTGAAGAGCAGTGCCGTGGTCTTCGAGGAACGTGTCCTGGCCCTGCTGTTGCTCTGCAGGGTTATCCAGTCGCAATCGCTCGGGATCGACACGTTGTAACTGATGTTACTCTCCACGTTGACCGTTTTCGTGCCTCCTTCCATTGCCACTTCGAAAGAGGTGGAATCGACATTGAAGGTGGTCGTGAACGGCTGGTGGACGTAGATCTTGGCTTCGGCACCGGCGTCCTTATTGCTGATGGTGATGGTGGCCTCACGTTCCTGCTCAGTGGTATTCTCGCTGGCTCGGAACACAATGGCTGTGGTATCTATACCTTTGGAAGAGCCGCGGGTCAGACCACCCCTGCCCCTCCTACTCAGGAGGGGAAGCCTACGGCTGGTGGCCTTACGGGTTCCTGTGGCCTGAGAGAGCCAGTCGCAGTCTTTCGGGATCGACACAACATAGCCGATGTTATGCCTCAGGTTGACGGTGAAGGTGGCTCCACTCATCGAGACTTCATGAGAGGTTGAGTCGACACTGAACACCAAGTTGAAGGGCTGGCTGATGGTGATGGACTCGGAGACACCGGCTTCCTCGTTGCCGACTTTTATGACGGCCTCGCGAGCCTTATAGGTCGTGTTCTCTGCCACCCTCAGCAAGATGGAGGAGGTTTCCACGCCCCTGGTATTCCGGCTGGCGGCACGCGATATCCAATTGCAGTCATCGGGAATCGTCACATCATAACTGATGTTACTTGACATCTTGATGGTGACGGTATCACCATACTGTGACGCCTCGACGTATTTCTTATCGGGGCTGAATACTGCCTTGAAAGGCTGATGGATATTGATTTGGATGCTGGCACCTGCGTCTTTGTTGCTGAGCGTGACGACACCGTCGCGATCGTGATAGGATTTGTTCTCCTTGATGAAGAAAGTGAGTGTCTTCGTATCCGTCCCACGGGTAAGCGCCGACTGTCCTCTGGCGGCTGGCGACGATTTCTTGCTGATCCAGCTGCAGGTGTCGGGGATGATGACATCGTAGGAGATGTTGGTTGTCAGGTTGACGGTGATGGTATCACCATACTGGTTCACCTCGAAGTTGGTGGAGTCTGCCTTGAACTCGGTGTTGAACGGTTGATGGATTGTCAGCTTGTCGGTGAGCTTCTCGTCTTTGTTATAGACGGTAATAACGGCGTCACGGTCCTTATAGGTCTTGTTCTCCTTGACATAGAACTTGAGGGTGGTCGAATCCAGGCCTCTGGTCTTACTGGCACTAGCCTGCGTCACCCAGTTACAGGTGTCGGGAATCTGCACCTCGTAGGTGACGTTGTACTTCAGTTTGGCGGAGATGGTATCGCCATACATCGACGCCTCGGCGTATGTCTTGTCGAGGAACAATCCAGTATTGCGGGCCTGCTTGACGGTGAGGTAGCGCGACGACTTGGAGATGGTGTCGGTGAGCGTGACGGTGTCGGTACGGGCATCGTAGGTGTTGTTGGCCTTCACAGAGACAACCAGCTTACAGTTGTTGACATCAAGGGTGGATGTACACCATGACTCTTTGTTCGACACTTTGTATACCGACAGGTCCTCATGACGGTACACCTGTTCCTGCGTACCCCCCTCGCACGTGAAGGACATATCCTCCATGAGCAGTTCCTTCAGACGACTCTGATAGCCATCGTCGTCGCTACTACAGGACGTGAGGAAAGGAGTCAGGAGAAAAGGAGTAAGGAGTAAATAGAATACCCTCACCACAGGAAAACACCTCAATTTTGACACTATATTTACCATATTATCTTTTAAAACAACGAATTACACGAATTTCACGAATTATCTATTTTTTCACTTTTTCACCTTTACACCTTTTCACCTTTACAAGTCTTTTTCTATATAGGTGAATGTCGTATGGCCGATGGTGAAGCTCTTGCCGTGATAGAGCCACACCTCCTTGCCGACGGGCAGGGGCTTGCCATTATCAACCGTTACGCCCTCTTCCAAAGCCTTGAGACGCAAAGAGTCGATATGACGCTTAATCTCCGCATGCACAGGAGATACATGACCCATGACATCCCACGACAGTTGGATGCTGCAGTCGACCGACTTTCCGAGGGTGACAGCCTGGGTCGGAGAGGCCTTGAACCACTTATAGAGTGCGATGTCCATCTCCTTGATGGCACCCTCCACATGCAGGAAGAACCGTTCCGAACGCGGTGTGACATGGGCAATGCACAGGGCGATGGCCACGGCATAGACGATGAAGCCGATCAGCAGCGACACCCGGTAGTCGAATACCGTGTTATAATAGACAAATGCCCACATAAACATGGTGAATACGGATATCAGGCATGCCAGGATGAAGAACGAGCGGCGGATGGGGGTGCGCGTCTTGAAAGTGACAGCCAGCATAATGAAACCACTCAGCAGCGCCCAAGGAATCCATTCGGTGAGGAACGTGCTGTATTCGAAATGGAGGAGGATGGAGACAAGACAACCCAACAGGCAGAGGATGCTTCCCACCACTCCGGCGACGATGGCACGGAGCAATATCTCGGCAATGCGATAGAACCACTCACGGTGACGGACGGTGAAGTTCGACAGGAAGAGTGTCAGCAGGAAGCCTACGGCCTGACCAAAGGCCGGCAAATCATTCAGGCCTGAGCCATACTCGAATTCAAAGTTTTCCGCATCGACAGAGTTATGGTGGAACACCGTTTGCAGGTACTCGATGATCGACGTCGACAGCGGATGGTCACGAGAGACGAATACAATCCAGGCAGTAAAGCCCGCCAAGATGGCGACAAGAATCCACTTCATATAGTACAGCGGATTACGCTGGTCCAACAGATTATGGCTATTATAATAATGTGAACCTTTCTGGCAATGACGACCATGTTCGGGACAGTGGTACTCGTTGTCGTCCCAACATTCCTTGTGCATCGTATGCTTACATTTCACAACAATCTCATCACCTTCCTTGAAAGGAGCCTTGCAGAGATAACACGACTCGGATACCGGTTCCCCCCGGAAACTCATCTTACTGCCCAAGTACTTAATGACATACTTACGCTCGAAGAAACGATAGCGGATGTAGGGTTCCAAGAACTGGAAAATGCCCCATACCAACAGGATAATGATCAGGGTGATCACGATGCCGATGGTGATGAACTCAATCATGGGGCCGTCGTCTATGATGAGAGGACTATAGACCGAACCGAGTGAGAATTCCGTCTGTCCCTTGGCTATCAGGTCGCCGGTTTTCTTGTCGTTGAAGGAGATCTCGAGGATATGACGATCGCCACGGAAGACCTTATGCTCTGGCTGTTCCAAGGTAATCTTGTAGTTGGAGAGGTCGATATGGTAGTCATGAAGGATGTCTTCCTCCATCTCCTGCCAGTTGAACGAAGGCTGGTACAGACCTCCCAACGACTTACAGAAATACTGCAGGATGTTGCTGTCGCTGGTATTGTCTGACAGAGCCATGAGATCCAGACTTTCGGGAGTGCTGGGAGAGAAGTTTGCATAGTAGGCCTGTATCATGCCCTGATAAAGCTGTGACTTGTCTTTCAGCAACTGCTGAAGTTCAAAGTGTTTGGGATCTACAGGCTGTTCACCATCATAGGTCTTTCCTCCAGAGAGGATCACCATCACCTTGTGGCGTGCGCCTCCTATCGTCGTACTCTTATCCTGCATCTCCGCCAGTTTTGTCACGACTGAACGGTAGAGATAGATGGTCGCCGGATCCTGGTGGACGAAATAGTTATCAATGACGTAGTCCGTTGCCTCATAGGTCTCTGTGACGTTGTCGTTCTGCATGAAGGCAACGAAGAGGTTTTGTCCGCCAAAGAGAGCCTTGATATCCTTGACAGCCTTACGCTCAGCGTCCACCTGTTGCTGGGGGATACTCAGGTCTACCAAGACAAGTAATTTGATATCCAGTTTGTTGAAAATCTCCCTGCTGGCATTGCTTACCTTCGTAATCTTTGGCTGACTCTCCCGGCCCAGTCTGTTCAGTATGCGCTTGATATGCTGATAGGGTTTTGCGACCACGGCTGAGGAGTCCGTCAGGTCTTGCCCTCCTACTTCATGCAGCAGACGTGCGGACAGTTCCATCACCTTATGATCGTCGGAGAATTCGATGCTCGTGATCTGCAGGGCATCGCCAACCACTTCCTCCTTATCGTCTGACGACAAAATGTCGTCAATATCCGGAGCAGTCTCCTCATCACAGGAAGTCATTAACAGTGAAAAGGTGAAAAGGTGAAAAAGTAAACAACTCATCACCAGCCACCTGTTCCACATTGTCGTATATCTCTTTGTCATCATAATTCCTAATTTCTAATTGCTCATTATATCGTGGGATAATTATGTTGTCCATTCATCATCTCCTTCATCTTCTTGGCCTGGTCACGAGCCTGCTTGACCTGTGCAAGCTTCGACTTCAGCAGATTAAGGCCCATCAGCAAGATGGCCACACAAGCCAGCCCCATCAGATAGTCCTTAACGCGCTGGATAAAGGGTTTATAGGCCATCTCCTGGATCTTCGCGGAGACCGTCTGCAGTTCGAAGACTTTATTATCCATCGCCGTCATCCGGAGTTCGAGGCCTGGGAATGTCGTCGCCGCTTCCTTGGCCTGACCGTAGTATTTATTGACGTCGGCCGTCAGTGCCTGTTCCTCAGCCTTAACTTTCTCCAACTGGGCCGCCAGCTTCGACGACACCGAGTATTGTATAGCTTTTTTGTACAACTGACGATAATTCTTATCCTGACTCCAGATGAACTTCTCTGCCGTAGAGAAAGCCACCAACTGGTCGCGCTGCTGTTGACGGGCTGCCAGCGTGTCGGTGACGGCCTGCCGCATCTGTTGAATGATAGCCACGCGGTTGAGGAGGCTGTCGTCGTCGGCAATATACACTTGTTGGGCGGCAGAATAGGTGTCCCAACGTGTGGAGAAGGAGGTCAAGGCCGACGACAATGACTTGAGGCGCTCGGAGACCACATCGATAAGCGGCTCGTTCAGTGGCATATCCATGTCGATGTCCACACGGAACTTACAAAGGGCATTCAACTGTATCAGTTCCTCCTGAAACAGCTCCATGTGCTCATTGATGTCTGTAAAGGTGGAATCGAGTTCCTCCTCAGCAGACATTTCCCCCTGTGCCCATACCACCGAAGGCAGCATGCACACGAAGATGATGAGTCGCCATAAGTTCCTTTTTATGTTCATTATCTGTTGCAATTGTTTCTAAAATAACGTTCCGCCTCACGGAATACCTGCACGGCCTGTTTCTGCTCTGTGGTATAGATACCCTGACTATGGATGGTCTCATTACAGGTCTTGATAAGAGTTTCCATCTGGAAGATGATGTCACGACGCTCGACAGGATCATTCGACAGCAGATAACGCGACACTGCCGCGTCTATCTGACGGGCTTTTGTCAACAGCGACCTGGAACTCAGGCCATCGCCGCCGCCTGGGATGATGGACTTTGCTGCAGCGACAACCTTGCAGTTCATACTGCTGATGGAGTCAGTGTAGGCGTTATAGGCGTCCACAGCCTCCTGGATATCCGGACAGAGACTTTGGTCGTTCTTGCGAGGATACTGTTCTGCGAGCTGACTCTTCAGGTCCTGGAAGGTCTTCAGACTCTCCTCGCTATCGACGGTCCCGCTGCCAAAGCTCTTACGCAAGCTGTTATAACTCTTGCGGACGCCTTCGAGGGCTGCCTTTGCCGAGGCGATGTCTTCATCCAGGCCGAAGCAGGGATTGCGCTGGATTTCCACATGATACTCCGTGTAGAGATCACGGCCGAAGGGAATCTCAAACCGCCGTTTGTTGATATGCTTGCTGACATCGTTCATCAGCATCACGTCACGAAGACGGACAACGACGGAATTGCTTTTCTTCAAAATGTCGAAGGTCTGGGTGATGTAGTCGTTCACCATGGCATACTCCTGCGGTGCAGGCTGCAATCCCTCGTAGTCAATCCAGCGATGGAAGACATACTTTTTAGTGGGTCTGGGCACCGTGTTTTTGAAGAGCTTGGAGATGCGGTACTGATCCTTTGGTTCATAGGTGACCACGTAAGGCAACTGGTCGGGACGGAGCTTGCGGCCCTTGATGAGCGGTTTGAACCGTACATCCTCCCTGAACACGAAGATCATGCGATGGGAGATCAGCGTCACCGTCAGCTGGTTGGCCGCCTCGTCGAACACGAACTTCACCATGATATCCTTGTCGGTGACATCGCCTTCCAGGCTGATATGGTCGGTATAGGATTGCTCCTGGCTGACCGCAATGTTCTTTACTGTCTGGGCAGATAGAGGTAAAAAGGTGAAAAGGTGAAAAAGCAAAACACTTATCACCAGCCTTTTACCAATACTCTTATTATATAATTTCATATTCATTTGTATATTCACCTTTTCACTTTTTCACCCTTAAAAAACCGTCCATTCCTTCGGTTCTCCCTGACGGACGACCCAGGCAGCAACCTTGAGGTCTTCGGGATACGGTGGTTCGGATATGGCATGATAGATCTCATAGCGCAGATAGTGCGCCACCCGTTCCACAGCCCAGGCCAGATCGGTATAGGTGTCGGGCATGTTGATGCACACCCTCCCGGCAAAGTCGCCGAAATACCGGATGTTGGGATGCCAGGGATGAGGAATGGGTTGTCCCTGCTCATCGTGGGTCAGGAAACGGAATGCCGGAGCCGCGTCGACCGACGGGTAACCATCGGGCAGATCTATCCGCATCTGGAAACCTGTGGAAAAGACCGGTGGATTCTCTGCGCCGGGTTCTCCGAAATGCTCCAGGTTCTCTACCCCACTGATGCTCCTCAGCTGATAGTCGACCAGATAGGCCGTGGGCAGTCCGTCCTTGTTACGGCGGACGGGCTGACACGTGATGTCATGCCGATGCTCCAGCCGTTGGTCTAACTGCTGCCACTCATACAACAGGCGTCGGTTGCGTCCCTTGTACTGGCTTATCTCATATCGGTCGCTCTCTCTCATCCTGGGAAGGGATCTGGCATCAGGAACACTTTATCGCCGCTCTGCACACCGTAGTCGAGCAGCGTCTGGTCTGTACGTCCGATTCTCGGACGGAGCACACGTATCTCGTGCACGTCAGGATCCTCACGCCCGAAGAAATAGTCAAGGGGCGCTCCCGTTCCGTCGATGGACGGGAAGTCGAAGATCAGTTTGCCGTCTTCGCCGATGGCATGCGTCAGGTTGGTCATCAGCGTGCTCAGCGGAGCTTCTGGATTTACTACCCTGAAACGCACGGTCTTGTTCTTATACACAATGTCTAAAAAGAAATCTTCCATAAACTTTGAACTTTGAACTTTGAACTTTAATCTTTATGATTTCTCTTTTTCACTTCTTCTCAATATTCAATGTGACGATCACCGGATAGATGTTAGTGCTCCTCACTTCGATCATCTTCTGCATGAGGATTCCCACCCGCGAGGCCTTCTCCGCAAAGCTGCGCTTGACGAACGGATTGTCGGCCAGCACGATCTCCACCACAATCTCATAACCGCAACCACGACGGTCCAGCTGTTGACGACGGTT
>Ga0247610_10006942_pt1 | contig 11679 bp, 6 predicted proteins | sample 174DNAGHGhighgp2_FD_193483 | JGI IMG/M metagenome (GOLD analysis project Ga0247610, IMG submission 193483) | Sheep rumen microbial communities from Palmerston North, Manawatu-Wanganui, New Zealand - 1742 DNA GHGhigh gp2 | ecosystem: Host-associated > Mammals > Digestive system > Stomach > Rumen ...
GGAGAGGTCGATGCGCGAGAGGATGTCGCTGACGCGCTTGGCCATCGTGTCGTCCTCAGAGGTGTTGTGGTGGAAGATCTCGGTGACGGTCCACAGCACGCCCAGCACCAGCAGGATGCCCATGAAGGGGGGCAGGTGGGTGATGGTCTTGAAGATGGGCACGAAGACGAGTCCGCCCACGCCCAGCCAGAAGATGATGTCGCGCTGTATCTTGGTGAACTGGCTGACCTCGGCTGCTGGCAGGTTCTGTGCTTTGTCGAACTTGCCGTTGAGTTGCAGGCTGAGGATGAAGGCTGGGATGACCATCGATACGAGCGAGGGAACGAAAATCTCGGTCAGCACGCCCTGTGTGGTGATGACGCCCTTGATCCACAGCATGATGGTGGTGACGTCGCCGATGGGCGAGAAGGCTCCTCCCGAGTTGGCCGAGATAATGACGAGGGCGGCATAGATGAGTCGGTCCTCACGGTTCTGTACCAGCTTGCGCAGCACCATGATCATGACGATGGACGTGGTCAGGTTGTCGAGGATGGCCGACAGAAAGAAGGTCATGAAGGCCACGCGCCACAGCAGCTTGCGCTTGGAGCGCGTCTTCAGGGTGTCGCGCACAAAGTTAAAACCGCCGTTGGTATCTACAATCTCGACAATGGTCATAGCGCCCATCAGGAAGAACAGTGTGCCGCCGGCATCGCCCAGATGGTGCTCGATGACTTCGGCAATGTGATGCACCACGCTGCTGCCTTCAATCATGGGGTAGTAGCTGCCTGGGTTGACCATCAGCAGCGTCCAGCAGCCTACGCACATCAGCAGGGCAATGGCTGCCTTGTTCACTTTCGTCAGACTCTCAAGGGCTATGCACAGATAGCCTGTGACGAATACCGCAACAATACAGATCGTTAGTACGGACATGGCTCTTTTTTGGAGTTTAGGAGTATAGGAGTTTAGGAGTTTAGGAGTATAGGAGTGTAGGAGTTTAGACGTTACTTGATATTGGGCTCTTCGAGTCCGATGCCCTTCTTCTTGTCAACCACCTTGAGAATGAGACCGATGACGAGGGCTGCAACGCCCAGACCGGCAAACATCACCAGGGGTACGGTGTGGTCGAGCTGTGTGGCTGGGGTGCCGGTAGGATTGGTGGCATCGAGCATCTTACCATAGAGTAGGGGGAAGAGCCACAGACCGATGTTCTGAATCCAGAAGATGAGGGCATAGGCTGAACCGATGACCTTGGCATCGACCAGCTTGGGCACTGAGGGCCACAGCGAGGCGGGCACCAGCGAGAACGATGCTCCCAGCACGAGGATGGTAGCATAGGCGATGACAACGCCGCCAACGGCGCTACCCTTGAAGAGGGGCAGGATGAAGGCGAAGGTGAGGTGACAGCCAATCAACAGCAGCGAACCGAAGACGAGCATCGAGGCTGCCTTACCCTTGTAATCGACGTATTTGCCCAGGATGGGGGTGATGAGTACGGCCAGCAGGGGGAATACGGCGAAGATGGCCTCGGCTGACTGGCGCATGTAGCCCATGTAGCAATAGACCACGAGGGCAGCTACCGACAGGCCCAGCAGACCAAAGCGCTTCTTCTGGTCCTTCATGAAGTTGCTGGCGAAGCCGGCTGCTGCCACTACCAGCATGATGACATACTGAACGATGGTGACGGAAGAGCCTGCCCAGAACGAGTCCTTGGCGGGTTCTACGAGCGTCAGGTTGCATTGCAGCACGTTGACGGCATACTTCTGGAAGGGGAAAATGGCACTATAGTAGAGCACGCAGAGCAGGGCTACGAGCCAGAAGCCGCTGGAGGTGAGAATCTGTCCCAGGTCCTTGATGCGGAAGGGGTCGTCCTTCTCCTCGGCCTCGCCTGTCTGGGCGTCGAGCTTGCGGTCCATGAAGAAATAGGTGATGAACATAATGAGGGCGATGCAGAGCAACACCACACCAAAGGCCACAGAACGGCTCACGTCGATGCTGCCGCCCAGCTTGGCAAAGAAGGGCGAGAAGATCATGCAGGTGGCTACGCCCAGACGGGCCAGCGCCATCTCAGATCCCATAGCAAGGGCCATCTCGCGACCCTTGAACCACTTCACGATACCACGAGAGACGGTGATACCAGCCATTTCGCAGCCACAGCCGAAGATCATGAAGCCGCAGGCGGCCAGCTTAGCTGACGCGGGCATGCCCTGATAGAAGGGACTGACGCCCAGCTCGTCGAAGCCAGGGATGTAGTTGAGGTTGTTGGTGAACCAGGTCTCAAGGCCGCTGCCTATAAAGCCGTCGCTGACGGCATACCACTTGACGATGGCACCAAACAGCATCACGGCTCCTGAGAGGATGGCTGTGAAGCGAACGCCCATCTTGTCGAGGATGATACCTGCGAAGATGAGGAAGAATACGAACACGTTGAGGAACACCTCAGAGCCTTGCATCGTGCCAAAGGCGGTAGAGTCCCAACCGCGGGTGTCCTGCATCAGGTCCTTGATGGGCGACAGGATGTCCATGAAAATGTAGCTGCAGAACATGCCGAGGGCAAGGAGCAGCAGAGCCGTCCAGCGCATGCCAGCGCTGTCGCGAAGTGTCTTTTGAATTGCTTGAGTCATTATTGTAATTTTTTATTTTGGGTCTAATGGGTCTTATAGGACCTATAGGACTTATAGGGCCTATGGGTTGGGCTTAGTGAAGCCAGCGGTCGAGCCAGTTGAAGTAGGTGCGCTGCCAGAGAATGCCGTTCTGGGGCTTCAGCACCCAGTGGTTCTCGTCAGGGAAGATGAGCAGCTGGGCCTCGATGCCGCGCATGCGGGCTGCGTTGAAGGCGCTCATGCCCTGGGTGGCGTTGATGCGGTAGTCCTTCTCACCGTGGATGCACAGGATGGGGGCGTCCCACTTGTCAACAAAGAGATGGGGCGAGTTTTTGTAGGTCTTGTCGGCATTCTTGGTGCGGTCCTTGTTCCAGTAGGCATCATCGTACTCCCAGTTGGAGAACCAGTTCTCCTCGGTCTCGGTGTACATGGCCTCAAGGTTGAAGGCACCGTCGTGGGCAATGAAGCACTTGAAGCGCTTGTCGTGATGGCCTGCCAGATAATAGACGCTGAAGCCGCCAAAGGATGCGCCAACGGCTGCCATCTTGTCCTTATCCACATAGGGCAGGTTCTGGGCTGCATCGTCGATAGCCGTGAGGTAGTCGTCCATGCACTGGCCTGTCCAGTCGCCAGAGATCTCCTCCAGCCACTCCTGTCCGAAGCCAGGCAGTCCGTGACGGTTGGGGGCCACGATGACATAGCCCTGCGAGGCCATGATGAAGAAGTTCCAGCGGTAGCTCCAGAACTGGCTGACGGGCGACTGTGGGCCGCCTTCGCAGAAGAGCAGGGTGGGGTATTTCTTCGTGGCGTCGAAATGTGGGGGCAGAATCACCCAGTAGAGCATCTGGTTGCCGTCGGTGGTCTTCACCCAGCGTTCCTCTACTGTGGGCTTGGCCAGCTGGTCGAGGATGTGCTTGTTCTCGTGGGTGATCTGCTGGCTGAGGGCCTTTGGCTGCTGGCTCTTGGCCTTGGTGTTGGGGGTCACCACGTAGAGGTCGGCAGGCTCCGTGTAGCTGTGGCGCTCCATGAGCAGCTGCTTACCGTTGTTCATCAGCTTCAGCGAACCCCAGTCGGCACAATCGTTGGTGAGCTGGGTGACTTTGGCTGCTGACTTCTGACCCTTGGCTTTTGTCTTTTCGAGGGCTACGCTGTAGAGGTTCTCCGTAGCGTGCCACACGCCGATGAAGTAGATGAGGGCATCTTTCGTGTTGTCGCTCCAGCAGAAGTCATCGACGTTAGAGTCGAACGACTCCGTCAGGTACTGCTTCTCGCCACTCTGCAGGTCGTAGCAGCACAGGCGCTGGCGGTCGGCCTCATAGCCGTTGCGCTCCATAGAGAGCCAGGCCACATAGCGGCCATCGGGCGAGAACTGCGGATTCTGGTCGTAGCCCACGTTGTTCTTGAGGTTCTCAGGCGCATTCACGGCCTGATACTTCATGGTCTTCGAGGGTTCGATGGCAGGCTCCACATAGCCTTCGGGCTTGCAGAGGTTGCGTGTTGCGCGCGTACCTATATTATAGAGGTAGATGTCTGAGTCGGTAGAGATGCTGTAGGCCAGTCCCGTCTTCTTGCGGCAGGTATAGGCGATGCTCTTGGAGTCAGGGCTCCATGCCAGCTGCTCAATGCCGCCGAAGGGCTCCATAGGACACTCGTAGGGCTCGCCCTCGAGGAGGTCAATCTGGTCTGTTCCGATGGTAAAACCATCGGACACTGTACAAAGGAAGGGGTGCTGGATGCTCTCCACATAGTGGTCCCAGTGGCGATACATCAGGTCGTTGACCACGCGGCCCGTCGATTTAGGCAGGTCGGAGGGGCGCTCGGCAATGATGTCGTGATAGGGGATGCTCTTGAGGATGACAACCTTCTGACGGTCGGGTGAGAAGAGGAAACCCTCCACCTCACCTTTGGTCTTCGACAACTGCTTGCGGTTGGTGCCGTCGGCGTTCATCGTCCATATCTCACCCTCGCGCAGGAAGGCGATGGTCTCTTTGTCGAGCCAGTTGGCATCGGTCTCGCTCTTGGCGTCAGTGGTCAGCTTCTGCTGACTGCTGCCGTCGGCATTCATCACGTAGAGCACCTGGTGGCTCTTGTTGTGCTTGACGCTGTAGTAGCCCACCTGATAGACAATCTTCTGACCGTCGGGTGAAGCCTCGTAGCCGCTGATACGGCCCATAGCCCACAGCGCCTCGGGCGTCATGCGGTCGCCGGAGAGCTTGATATTCTGTTTTCCAATCACGTCGTCTTGTGCTTGAATGTTGCCAGAACTTAATAACAGTACTGTGGCAACCGTCGTTAGTAGTCTAATCATATCTTTCATCTTTCATCTCTCATCTATTACTTTTTCCTTACCGGGTCGCAGGTCAGTCCGCATCCCAGCTTCTTGAAAATCTTGCGGTCAACCTCAGAGAGCATCACCGTGGAGTGTACCTGACAGTCGCGCAACTTAGGCAACTGCTCCAAGGCACGACGGCACAGCTCGTCCTCTTTCGACAGCACGCTGAGGGCCACCAGCACCTCGTCGGTATGCAGACGGGGGTTCTTGCCGCCAAGATACTCTATCTTGGTCTTCTGGATGGGTTCGATGAGCGACTGCGGAATGAGTTTCACTGCGTGGTCGATGCCTGCCAGATGCTTGGTGGCATTCAGCAGAACAGCGGCACTACAGCCCAGCAGAGGCGACGACTTAGCGGTGATCACCGTGCCGTCAGCCAACTCGATGGCTGCTGCCGTATGGCCAGTGAGCTCCTGCTTGGCCTGGGCTGCAACGGTGACGCGACGGTAGGCTGTGGTGATCTTGGCCTGGTTGAAGAGCATCAGGATCTTGTTGATCTCCTTCTCGCTGTCATGACCCTCGGCCAGTTTGTTGGTAGCCTCGTAGTAGCGACGGATAATTTCATCGCGGCTGGCCTGACAGCACACCTCATCGTCGGAGATGCAGAAGCCCACCATGTTGACGCCCATATCGGTAGGCGATTTATAGGGATTCTCGCCGTAGATGCCCTCAAAGAGAGCCGTTAGCACGGGGAATATCTCGATGTCGCGGTTGTAGTTGACGGCAATCTTGTCGTAGGCCTCCAGATGGAACGGGTCGATCATGTTCACGTCGTTCAGGTCGGCAGTAGCTGCTTCGTAGGCGATGTTCACAGGATGCTTCAGGGGCAGGTTCCATACGGGGAAGGTCTCGAACTTGGCATAGCCGGCACGGATGCCGCGTTTGTTCTCGTTGTAGAGCTGCGAGAGACACACAGCCATCTTGCCGCTGCCAGGGCCTGGTGCTGTGATGATGACCAGCTCGCGCGAGGTCTCCACATAGTCGTTCTTGCCAAAACCTTCGTCAGAGGCAATCAGTTCGACGTTGTGAGGATAGCCGTCGATGAGGTAGTGGATGTAGCTCTTGATGCCCAGACGCTCCAGACGGTGGCGGAACTGGTCGGCAGCACGCTGTCCGTTGTAGTGGGTGATGACCACCGAGCCTACCATGAAGTCGCGATTCATGAACTCGTCACGCAGGCGCAACACATCCTCGTCGTAGGTGATGCCCAGGTCCGAGCGCACCTTGTTCTTCTCTATATCGTCGGCGCTGACCACGATGACTATCTCCAGCTGGTCCTTCAGCTGGGCAAACATCCTCAGCTTGGAGTCGGGCTTGAAACCAGGCAGCACGCGCGAGGCGTGGTGGTCGTCAAACAGCTTGCCACCCAACTCCAGATACAGCTTGCCGTCGAACTGCGCAATGCGTTCGCGGATGTGCTCACTCTGTATCTTCAGATATTTCTCGTTGTCGAATCCTATCTTCATTTGTTGTCTATGTTGTGTTTGTTGTCGTCAATAAATCGACAGTTGTCGTTTACCTTCTCTTCATCGCCTCACGCTGGCGGCGCATCTCCTCGGCCTGCTTCTGCATCTCGGCAAGACGGGCAGCAAAGCCGCTCTGCTTCTTGGGATTGCTCTTGTTCTCCTGATAGTTCTTCTCCAACTGCATCAGCAGCTTCTTGTCATCGGTGGTCTTGCGAAGTACCCACATGATGATGGCCGAGAACAGCAGCGAGATGAAGTAGTAGAAGTTCAGACCGCTGGAGTAGTCGTTGAACATGAAGAAGAACATCACGGGCATGAGGTACATCATCCACTGCATCATCTTCATCTGCTGGGCCTGCTGACCAATCATCTGGTCGCGCTGCTGACGCATGGTGAAGTAGCTGTAGAGCAGGTTGCTGGCGCAGAAGAGGATACAGGTCAGCGACAGGTGGTCGCCGATACCCCAGATATGTCCGCTCCACTCAATGATGGGATCGTAGGTAGAGAGGTCGTCAATCCACAGGAACGACTGTCCGCGCAACTGGATGGCGTTTGGTACGAAGTTGAACATTGCAATCCAGAGAGGCATCTGGATGAGCATAGGCAGACAGCCCGACAGGGGCGATACACCATACTGTGAGTAGATCTGCATCATGGCCTGCTGCTTCTGCATCTGGTCCTCGGGCTTGTCATACTGCTTGGTGGCCTCCTCGATTTTGGGTTTCAGCACACGCATCTTGGCAGACGACATGAAGCTCTTCTTGACCATAGGGTAGGTGATGGCCTTCAGCAGCAGGGTGATCAGGATGAGCACGATACCCATCGAGAAGCCCCACGACGTGAGCCAGTCGAAGACATAGATGGTGAACCAGCGGTTGATGATACGGAACAGGGGCCAGCCCAGATATACCAGACGCTCCAGGTCCAGATCCTTGCCAAACTCACTCTGCTCCTCAACATCCTTCAACAGACGGAAGTCGTTGGGACCCAGGTACATCTCAAACTCTGCCAGCTGACCCGTGAAATTGGTCTGCAGCTCGGCCTGATAGTACTTCAGGTTGCCGCGTTGCTTGTTCTTGGGCTTCTCAAAAGGTTTGCTCTGCAGTTTGGCACCCTTGTGGAAGTTGTCTTTGGAAATGAGTACGGCTGAGAAGAACTGGTTCTTGAAGGCTACCCAGTCGAGGGCCTCTTCCGTGGTCTCGCTCTTGTCGGAGGTCTCACTCAGATAATCCGTGCTACCACCGGCCTCCTTATAGGTGAGCGAGGCATAGCGGTTCTCGAACGTAAAACCTTTCTCCTGCTGACGGCAGGTATCGGTCCACAGTATCTGAAGGGGCGCCTTGGCTGACACGTACTTGCTCAGCTCTTCACCTTCAATACTGAAGTGGAGCATGTAGTCCTTACCCAGACGGTAGTTAATGTTCAGACAGACACCATTGCGACCCTTCGCTGTCAGCGTCAGCTCGTCCTTGGTCTGCTTGGTCGGCGTGAAGTAGAGGTCCTTGGTCTCGATGTTCTCCTCGCCGCTCTTACCCTCGATGACAAAGCTCATCTTCTGGGCCTCGCGGCTGAAGAGGGTCACATCGGGCTTCTCGTCATAGTTCTTGAAGCCTTTGATAACGGCCTCAGTCAAAGTGCCGCCCTTGGTGGAGAAGGTCAGACGAACCTTCTCGTTCTCCAGTACGACATCTTCTGCTGTACCGACAAGCGACGGTGAGAATAGACTGACGGTATCGCCCTGGGCTGCTGCCTCGATGCGGGCTTGCTTGACAGAGTCAGCCTCCTGCTGCTTCTTTTTTGCTGCAGCCTGTGCCAGTTCTTGTTTCTGTTGTTCTTTCTTCTGGGCCTCAATTTCCTCTTGTGAAGGCGTTGACCACCAGCTGAAGCCGATGAGCACCAGCGCAATCAGGATGAAGCCTGTAACGGTGTTTCTGTTCATATTATTCTTTGTTTATCCTCGTTATAAGAAAATCAAGGTGCAAAATTACAACTTTTTTTTCGGTTTCTTGCAGATATTGGTGAGTTTTTCAAAAAAATATGGATTTCTTTTGCAATGTCCCCGTTTATTCGTAACTTTGCACACGTTATGAAGAAAGTTTACTTGACACTTGCAGCCCTTGCGGTGCTCAGCACCCACGCTGCGACAAACGATTCTATCGATGGACGCTACTACCGCCTTTTTGCGCCTGTGACGTTCTACCACGATGTGGCACAGGAACAGCTTGCTCTGACCGCTAACCGGCAAAAAGACGATATAGATAATGCCATTGAGCGGGCATTGGTGCATGTTTACCTGAACCGTCCCGACCTTGTGAAGGTGACAGAAACGGAACAGCAGGCATCAGGTACCCTGCGACAGGACATTATCGAGAAACCCGTGGCTGAGGTGGCCGATCTGGTGGACCAGGCAGAACCTATCCCCGATGAGCCTGTGATGGAAACGGTGGTCGTCGAGGTGCAGAAGCCCAACTTCTGGAAATACAAGGGCGACGGCAGTCTGCAGTTCATGCAGAACTATGTCAGCGACAACTGGTATAAAGGTGGCGAAAGCTACTATTCGGCTGTGGCAAGTCTGACGCTCGAGGCCAACTACGACAACAAGTCGAAGTTTAAGTGGGAGAATAAACTGGAGATGAAACTGGGCTTCCAGACATCGCGTGCCGACTCGGTTCACAAGTTCAAGACCAACGAAGACCTGTTGCGTTATACTGGAAAGGTGGGCCTTCAGGCTGCCAAGAACTGGTACTATACGCTGCAGATGCTGGCCTATACGCAGTTTGCCCAGGGCTTCAAGGCCAATGATATCCGTACCTACTCCGACTTCCTGTCGCCTCTGACGGTGAGCATCGGTCTTGGTATGGACTACAAGGTGTCGTGGTTGAACAAGAAGCTTACGGGAACTATCAATATGTCGCCCCTGGCCGTCAACTACAAATATGTGGGACGCTCTTCGTTCAGAAAGAAAAACGACCCGACAGTTGAAGAGTTCGATTGGTTCCCCTCACGCTATGGTATCGATCAGGACAAGCACCACAAGACCGACTTCGGTTCGCAGTTTACTGCTTCCTTGACGTGGGTGATCAACGATGTGCTGACGTGGAAGACGCGTCTCTACGGCTTCACCAGCTACCACCGTGCGGAAATGGAGTGGGAAAATACCTTCACGCTGAAAGTGTCGAAGTTCATATCCGCCAACCTGTTCCTCTTCCCCCGTTTCGACGATTCCAACAAACGCGACAAGGACCTGGGTTTCTGGCAGTTCAAGGAATACTCGTCGCTGGGATTCTCGTATAACTTCTAAAGGAGTTAAGAAGTTAGAGAAGTTAAAGAAGTTAACGAAGTTGAAAAACTAAAGGTCAACAATAAAGGGTTCCGAGATCGGAACCCTTTTGTTTATGCATCAACCAAGATATTTCATCAGGATGCGGGCGTTACCAGAGTCACGGAGCTTCGCAATGCTTTTCTCGCGAATCTGGCGTACACGTTCGCGGGTAAGACCCAGCTGGTCGCCAATCTCCTCGAGACCTTTCTCGTGACAGCCAATGCCGAAACACTCGCGGATGATGGTGATCTCACGCTCCTTCAGCACTTTGTTCAGTACGGCATTCAACTCCTGAGCCATCGACTCGTGGTCCACCTGACGGTCGGTACGGGTATCATCACCCGAGGCCATCACGTCGAGCATACAGTTATCCTCACCATCCTGGAAGGGGGCGTCAATACTCACGTGGTGACTGTCGGCCTGCATGGACTGACCAATCTTCTCCTCATCCATATCGGTCATCTCGGCCAACTCGCTCACAGAGGGGTGACGCTGGTTCTCCTGCTCAAACTTGTTGATCTCGTGAGAAATCTTGTTCAGCGAACCTACCTGGTTCAGGGGCAGGCGCACAATACGGCTTTGCTCGGCAATAGCTTGCAGGATGCTCTGGCGAATCCACCACACAGCGTAGGAGATGAACTTGAAACCACGCGTCTCGTCAAACTTCTGAGCGGCCTTGATCAGTCCGATGTTACCCTCATCAATCAGGTCGGTCAGCGTGAGTCCTTGGTGCTGGTATTGCTTGGCTACAGAGACAACAAAGCGAAGATTGGCGGTGACAAGCTTGTCTTTGGCACGTTCGCCGGCAGGTCCACCTTTGCGAATCTGCTGAGCCAACTCAATCTCTTCGTCGATGCTTATCAGTGGTGCACGGCCTATCTCTACGAGATACTTGTCAAGTGCCTCGCTCGAACGGTTCGTGATACTTTTTTGAATCTTTAATTGTCTCATTTTCTGATTTCCTTACTTTGTCGTTACAACTGCTTGAATATGAGAAAGATATATAAAAATATCCCCATACGAGCTTGCAAAGTTACGAATTTTATTGAAAATAAAACAAACAATTGCTGTTAAAAATGCTTAATCAGCAACGTTCTTTTGGTCTCTTCCGTGATGCGGTTGGGGTGGTTGGGGCGTTGGTTGACCAGCCACAGGATCTCTCCATTTTTGTCTGTGACAACTAATTGCCGACGTCGTTCGAAGAGTGATAACTTCTTGTCACAGAGGTAGTCGCTCACCAATCGGGTGCCCTTCATACCTAACGGCTGAAAGCGGTCGCCTGTCTGTATGGGTCTGATAATCAACGGGAAATCGACTGTGTCGGCATCCAGGCAACACATATTCTCGCTACGGTCTATGGTCTGACCCTCGCTGATGCTGATGCTGAAATGCTCAGTCTGGTCATAGACATAGTTTCCTGTCTCAGGTATGCGCAGGGTGGGACGCTCTGCTGCTTGAAGTGTCTGAACGAGCAGGTGGCCCTGATGTGCTGTCAGCTCGTGGGTCTCGCTCTGCCAGTAGCTGCCTTCCTGTAGGGTGCCTAAGCGTTGACTTATCTGTTCGATGACAGCAGATTGGAAACCGAGTGGCGACAGCCATTCGTGAAGGATGCTCTCTGGCGAGGGCTCTTCCAATAGCGCTGAGATGCTGATCTTTTGGGTTTCATGGGGCTCATGGGGCTCATTGGTTCCATTGTTTTCTGTCAGTTTTTCCAGTGCTGCTTTTGTGGCAGCATCATAAACTTTTGTGGCCTCTGCAAGCCGTCGTGCTGTAGCCATCATGCTGTCAGCAGCCGCTGGCCATCGCTGTTGCAGACGAGGGATGATGTCGAGGCGCAGGTAGTTGCGCAGGGCCTCGGTCTCGTTGTTCGTGCTGTCGGTAACGAACGGTTGTTGCTGTTCGTTTAGCCACTGTTCGATGTTGTTTCTCGACAGACATAGCAGGGGACGCAGAATATGGTCGCGACGGGGATGAATGCCA
>Ga0247610_10006943_pt1 | contig 11678 bp, 31 predicted proteins | sample 174DNAGHGhighgp2_FD_193483 | JGI IMG/M metagenome (GOLD analysis project Ga0247610, IMG submission 193483) | Sheep rumen microbial communities from Palmerston North, Manawatu-Wanganui, New Zealand - 1742 DNA GHGhigh gp2 | ecosystem: Host-associated > Mammals > Digestive system > Stomach > Rumen...
ATGACTATTGTTGAAACCGAACGTGATTTCAATGGGGAACGTATACACGGTATATCGTTAAACACAAAAGATGATTGATTATGAAACAGCAAATTAGAACAGGCGTGTTTGAAACTAATAGTTCTTCAACACACTCACTACAAATAGCCAAGACTGACAAAGCCAAAGATATTATCTACAAGGCAATTATTGACAAATACGAACAGTCACTGGATGGGTATAGCCCATATGATGATAATGACAAATACGATTTGTTAAAGAATTATGGCAGTCTTGAACTAAAAGGTTTCAAAGAAGAGTACAGTGATGAACAAACGTTTACCACACAAGTTATTACTGATCCAATTCTAAAAATTCAGTATTTGTTTGGTTGCCTTTATGAATACCTACGAAACTCATATTTCTTCAGAAAGAATGACTTCTATAGTTACGAAATGATTGATGAAGTTAAGAACGGTAAAGAGAACGACTTTATCTATCAAACAAAGGAATATGGTTTCTTCCAGGAAGCAGTACTTGATTACCTAAAAGGTAGTGACAAGTACAGTCACGTAACAAGCCTGTTCTTATCACCTGATGACAAGCATGGCATCTATGGCGGAGAATTGGATAATGGTGTAGAACCATCAATGTTCTCTTCAAAAGAAAAATTCCTGAAGAAATTCGAGGAAGTAATGAATGACGAAAATAGTATTATAACTATGGATGTTCCATACCACATGTATGGTTCTCCTAATTTGAAAATTTATTGTTAAGATGAAACAACAATCAAGAAATGGTGTATTTGAAACCAATAGCAGTTCAATACACACAATTAGTATCTACAATAATGACGATTACAAAGAGAATATGAAGAAAGCCACAAGTGTATGGTTCGGAGGTGGTGAGTATGGCTGGGAAGAAGATGTATATACGTGTGACGCTTCATACTTGTGGACTGCTATAGTAACGTCAGGACGGTATAATCACGAACAAATACAGTTGATTAAAAATAGTATTGCCGACATACTAATTAAAAACAATATTGATTACGAGTTTGAGCCATATAAAGTTGTTACACACGAAGATGGTAGTAATGGATATTGTACATTCGATGATTGGTCGTACATAGATCACACAGAAGATTTGTGGGATTTCTTAGACTATATTGTTAATATTGATTATACCGTTAATGAAGAACATTTATTGAGATATTTGTTTAACTCATATGTTTGTACTGGTAATGACAATTGCGATAGCGGTTATGAAATAATGAAAAGAGAGAAAGCAAAAGATGGTATAACTTTATTTGTGAAAGGGAACTAATATGCAAAAGACAAGAAAAATTTTGGCTGTTATATTAGGTGTTTTAACACTGATATTCATTGCACTTGCAATTGTATCATGTGATGACGCGTCGTATCGTAAAACACAAGTACAAGAGAACCAGGAAACTGGTGAAATCACTTATGTTGTAAGAGGTATCACTTTTCATGTAGTTGAAATTGATGGATGTGAATACCTTGTTGGCATAGGTGGTGTAGGAGATTGTTCAAAAGGATACATGTCCCACAAAGGTAACTGTAAGTATTGTGAAGAGCGAAGACGCGCAGAACAGTATTAAATTGGAAACTCGCAATTTTGCGGGTTTCTTTTTTTTTTTCTGTATATTTGAGAAAATAATAACATATACAAAATAAATTATATTATGGGTTGCGATATACACCTTAAATTAGAGAGACGATTAAAATCATCGAAAATATTTTTCGAGGACAATGAGAAAATAAGAGAGGCATATTATGAATCGTTAAAAGACAAATGGTATCCATGCGAACTAACACGTAGACATTGTTGGAGCGAACGCCTATATGGTATGTTTGCAAAACTAGCTAATGTTAGAAACTACTGGCCTGATGAAGTTAAACCACTTGAAGTTAGAGGATTCCCAGAGGATGCAAACGATAATACACTGTTAGCGTATTGTATTCAAGTAGTACCTGACGATGACTATGAGCAAAACATAAATAGATACGATAGTTGGAGTGCCCATGGCGATGAAAGTTATTCTAGTAAATCAGAATGTGATAGGTGGGTAGAAAACGGTTCATCTAAAGTAATGGGTGAGAGATTTGGACGTACCTTAATATCGGGTCCTGATTGGCATAGTGCAAGTTGGTGTACCGCAGAGGAAATGAAACAAGCAGTAAAAGATGTATTCTACCATGAAGGTGAAGGATGGAAAGGTGAATACGTTGAATGGCTCGCTCTGGCAGGTGCAATGGAGGCAATTGAAAGCGATGGAAATTACGAATGCCGTGCCGTGTTCTGGTTTGATAATTAAAAAAAAGTGTAAAATATTTGGTTATTTGAAAAAAAAGTGTTACCTTTGCAGCAGATTTGAAAAACGAAACAAATATGACAATTAAAGAATTATATCAAGATTTTGCTGAAGCGAAACGAAAATTCTATTCGCATTTGGCTGCATACAAAAACGCTTTACCAATTAAAGGTGGCGAGTGGGCAACAGTAAAAGAAACAGGTGAAACCGTTGTTTTGTGTGCTCCACACATCAATGAAGAAAACGGTGAATGGGTTATTAACAGATGTCACAAATTAAAAAAAGATGGAACTCCACACGCTTATACCACAACAGTGATGAGTGGTGATGATGTTGAATATAAACACGTCATTGTAAACGGTGTCGAATATCGCTGCGGACATCAACCTGCAATCGAATTTTGAAACAACTAATCAACAACAGTATGAAAATATATTACACGACAGACGGAAGTATTGATGAGAACCTTGAACAAGTTTGCCCATACGGTGAGAAACACATATTCAAGAGAGAAGATGGTTCGACGTTCACAATGAACAAAATGGTTGGTAGTAATGGATGCGAATCATGCCCATTCTGTTATGGTGCTGGATTTGGTTACGCGCCTTATGGTATGGCGAAATCTAAATATTGGATGCTTATTCCTTGTGTCCCTAATGTGGATCAGAGTCGCGATGGCTATGGTTTCCCAATTAGAAAAAGTGAAGAGGAAAAGGCGGCGCTTGGTATGAAACAGTTTGTTTGTACTGCTGATTTTCGTTACGTTAAGTGCGCAAAATGCTTTACTGACGAGAAACGTAACTCGTTCAAAATTCGTTTCAAAATCTGGATGTGGCATCATATCACGAAGAACGTTTACGACATTATCTATCATTTGATGGATAAGTTGGATGACTATAAGTACAAACTAAAATACAGTAAATAACATGATAGATGAATTCAAACAACTAATTGAGAATGCGTGTAGTATAGAAATGCAACTTACTAACTCGGTACAACAAGGTATTTCTATCGACAGCATTGAAATATTCCAACAGACATGGCCCAGTACCGCATTAGGTTTTCCTGGTTGTGGCGGGGATGCCATGACAACTGCATTCACCACAGTTATACACATGCGCAATGACAAAGGCGTTAAATGCAAAAAAGACGATGGCGAGGAAATAAGTCTTACCGAATACTATCTGGTGTTTTTCGGTAGTAGATATGCCTACTGTGTGTACAGCCCGACAGAGCGTTTCTATAGTGATTTGATAAAGCATCAAATGGCTGATTGTGAAAAAGCAAAAACCTTATATTAACAAAAATATGTATTAAAAACTATGAAACTTTTTGAATTTAGTTACAACGGATGTCAGGCATTCATTGATGTTGACGAGGTTATTCAAGTTTACGTTAATGGCAATCAGTCAGACGCTGTTTGTATTCTGTATAAGAATGGAACAGAAAAAACTTTCTACCTCAAAAGTGAAAACAAACAGAAATTCTGCGAAGACATTTTGAATTTTAAACAAGCAAAATCAAGACAATATGATTAACACTATTATTCTTATCGTGTGCGGTACTCTGCTATTGATTAACGCACTTTACATGCTATACCGTTTGTTCGCAACAACTGGTATTAGCGGTTTTGGTATCACTATGCACTTGTTATCCTTTGCTATTGCTGGTTGCTTAGGTGTAGGCTTTTTCATGGCAATAGGTAAAGTTGATGATTACAAAATCACCAAGACAAGTGAACTGGTACAAGTTACAGACTCTATCCCAGCCCAGGTACAACGCGACACTATTTATCTGGAGCCACAAATGCCTGTGTGTCAATTGGATAGTTTCGTTGTAAACGGTGACACGCTCTATATGAAAATGAGCATTACCCCTAAATTCATATCAAAAGAACATGAGTAAAATAATTTTAAACGAAGCACCAACTCATAGAGAGGAATGCCCAATGTATGAGTTACTGTGCAAAGGAAAATTCAATGATTGTTTGTGCGTAGGTGGTTATTATGATAATTTGACATTTGAGTTCGACAAATGTCCACATTGTCAGACACTTGCTGGCACATCGCTCAACATAACGTGTAGTTAATATGAATCTATATTTTACAAACATAATCTTTTCAGATGGCACTAAGTTTGAAGGGTTTTTCGACATTGATAATGTGTCAGCAGTAGATTATGAGCATAGCGGAAACCATTATGAGTTACGCGTGTTTATGTATCGAGGAAATGACATTTCATTATTCTTTCGCGACGACAAACAAGGTATTGCCGAATTGAAAGAAGAGTATCGGAAGATACTCGAAGCGGTAAAAAAACGGAATATAAACAATCAAAATTTAACATAAATGGGACAAGAAAACACTCAAACAACTGTCGTAACTGAAGAAGTTGACTACAAAGACAAGTATGTTCGTCTGTTAGCAGATATGGATAACCTCCGCAAAAACTCTGCTAAACAAATCTCTAGCGCCGCTACACTGGCAAATGAGAAAATGGTTAAGGAAATGTTACCGTGTATAGACGCTATGGATATAGCAGTTAAGAATGCGGTAGATGGTGACAATGGCTATGAAATGCTACGCAAGCAGTTGCTTGATATTCTGGCTAAGTTCGGCGTACAAATTATTGAAGTCAAGGAGAATGATGCCTTTGATGATGCAATAATGAACGCAATTCTTGCTGTGCCGTCACAAAGTTCAGAACAGCATCACAACACAGTGTCGTGTGTCACGAAAAAAGGGTACACACTCAATGGTAATGTAATCCGCTACGCTGACGTTATCGTCTATAGCGCAGCATAAAACCTGAACGAGTATGGATTGATTAGAAATAGTTGGAGATATATAAGTTTCTTTTCACACTACTTGTTACTATTATGGTAATACTTTTATGTATGTATTTCCTTGCTGTAACAGCAGATACGCATAAAAAAGTGACGAAAATATATGAAGTGATTGTACAGCAAGATTCAATCGCAAGTGAAACCCCTGATGAAATAAATGTAACATTGGATTTCGATGAGTGAAAATATTAAAACCGACACTGAGATATTCGGTGAGGAGTTCTGGCAACAAATAAAAAAATGTAAGAAGAAGTAGGAAACAATGGCGGAAAGAGAATTTAGTGGCACGAGAAGATGATTGGAAAAATTAAACCGAAATATGAAAAAGAAACCATTAGTTATTAACCTAATCGGAGGGCCTGGTTGTGGAAAATCCACAGCCGCTTCTGGTTTATTCTACGCATTGAAGAAACTACAAGTCAATGCAGAACTATCCCTTGAATGGGTAAAAAATAAGGTGTACGAGGAATCATTCCATTGTATCGACGATCAGATATACATCTTCGCCAAGCAGCACCACAAACTGTTTGTGTTGGAAGATAAAGTAGATGTCGTTGTAACAGATTGCTCATTACTAAACTCACTTGTGTATGGTGAGCGCAGAGACAGTTTCGACGCTATGGTTCTGGACTTATTCAATGAGTTCAATAACCTTAACATCGTTATACGTAGAAAACAAAAATACGTTACCGATGGTAGAATGGAAACTGCCGAAGAAGCAATAGATATTGATGGTAAATACATAGAAATTATGAAAAAACATAACATTCCGTATCTTGAAATTGATAACGTGGATGCTTGTGATTTTATCGTTAAGTATTTGATTGAAAATCATTTAATTTAAAATAACTATGCCGTATATTTCTGGAAGTGTAAGTATAAACAGCACTGTAACCACTGAGATTCGTGGAACTGTAAAGAACGAATTGGTAGGCACTAACACCCGCTTGGAAGCAATTGAAAACGAGTTGGGGCGTATAACAAGCCACTTAGCCACAATTGCTAAATCGTTACAGGATGTAAGCAAGAAAAATGGTACAAAACCACACCGTCATATTGAAAGTGTGGCGCCTCCTGTTGCTGTACAAGAGGAACTAGAAAAGCCGAAAAAGAAATCAACTACCAGAAGTACAGCAAGAAGTAGTAAGACAAAAACAACAGGTGCGGTAAGTGGATACACGTCATCACCAACAGATAACTTTAGTGATTTTTTAATGACTTTGAAGTCTTATGAAGAATGTGATGAATATAATAAAAAAGCCTGTAGTCCGTTTTAACTAAGATGATAGACCTAATAAATTATATATCACTAGGACGGAATTTTTGTTACGGGGTATTACCACTTACTAATGTGCCGTGTGTTGGTAATTTTAACCAAATTACATTTAACGAATTCTCTAGTTGTTGGGTGACAGTAGATTTAGATTTTGGATATGACTAACCTAATCAGATATATCGAAGATAACCAAATAATTGATGATGTCGTTAATAAGTATCTAACACGAGAAGGGGATACTTACAAATTAACTGAAGCGTATGATACAACACTTTATTTCTCAGTAGAAAATATTGTTAAGTGTGACAAATTCATCCGTGAAATCACTGGCTGTCAAGAACTTGATAGTCCACGTTCGTTATATAGGTGGATGTTCTATGGACATGCGTTCAACCAAGAGATATACATACCCGTAACAAACAAGGTTGAATTGTAATATGGAAACAATATTCAGATATGTTAAAACTGGCGGGATGCCAATTCCAAAATTCAAATTCAAAGTTGGTGATATTGTGGAATATATACCATGGCATGTAAAAGGTTTTATCGTAACTGGGCAAGATATATACTTTAATTGTTATAGTATACACAAGGACTATATAACTGGCGGTATGCATGACGTACATGATGTTGGCGAAGAAGATTTAAGACTGATGAATGACTAATTTATATCGTTACATATTACGCAAATGTGAATCAATTAGAGAATTTAAGGTTGGTGATAAAGTTGATTATCCAGCCTTGACATTTGTGAAAGGATTTGTGATAAAAGAAAAGAAATACCATGAAAAGTCTGGTATGTACACATATCACATTCAATATTTTAAACACGATATTTTGGGTGGTAGGGGCTACAGTAAAATAGATATGTGCGGTGTACCAGCAACAGAACTAATAAAACATAGGAAATAATATGATAGGATTACATGAATATTTTCGTACTAAATTTGCAAAGATGGTAGTACGCAGAATTGCCAGACGTGTGATAGACTCACATTTAGCATGGGTTCTACCATGCGAAAATAAAAAAAGTGAATAAAATTTGGTTATTTGAAAAATTATTATTACTTTTGTATCAAATTTAAACAACTACTGTATGAGAGTATCGAAATACAAATGCCCACACTGTGGGGCTGTGTTGTATAAAGCAACAAAAGAAGGTGAGTTCGGTGGCGGAACAAATAGCCTTGGCGAAAAATGGTACTATGAATATGAGTGCCGTTCATGTCACCATAGTTACTATAGCGAGAATAGTGTTAAAGACAGCCTTGCGGATCCTGAAGACGTAAAGAAAGAACGCGAACGCCATGAAATAGAGGTTAGTCTACACGAAATAAAAGAAAAACAGTACAAAGATTTTTGTGCGAAATACGGTGAATTTCTTGTGCGTTTTTTGAAAGAACATGTTGAAGTTACAGCATGGGGTGATACAAGTGTTAGTATACAAATAAACAATTGATTATGAATAGCATTGTTAGTGTAAGTGGAAACAACGGAACTACTATCACAATTAACGGTAGAACATATAACCTGCCATCAGGTTCAGTAAGTGTTGTAGATGGTAAAATATACCACAATGGTAAACTTGTTGATGATTATTCAGATAAGAAAGAAACAACATACAACGTTGTTATTTCTGGTGATAACAACAACATATCCGTTCAAAGTGGTGATGTAAAAGTAAACGGTAGTGCTGGATCAGTGACAACCCAAAGTGGTGATGTTGAAATAGCATGTGAAGTAAACGGTGATGTAAAAACCACAAGCGGTGATATTAACATCAAAGGAAACGTGTATGGACGTTGCTCTACTGTTAGTGGCGATATAAACGCCAAACGCATTGACGAAAACGGCGTAACCAAAGACACTACAACTGGTAACTTTTTTGACAAACTATCTAATTTGTTTACTTAAAATGAAAGTTGGTATTAGAAAAAACATCTACTCTCATGGAGAAGCGTACGATTTGATTGAACGCATCGTATGCAGTAACAAACATGGACGTTCTTTGAAGAAGAACTATAGACACCTTGGTAAACTTGGGCGTAACAACCTCAAGACTGGTAAGGTGGATGGTATTAACTTGCGTAACTATAATGCGGAGGATTAAATATGAATATCACAATCAGTACTGAATCAGGTAATAGATTAACCAATTGGAATGTCTATTCAAGTAACATTGAAAAACTTGTAATACCACGAATTGGTGAAACTATACGCGTTGGTGGAGAGTACTTTGTGGTAGTTGATGTAACATATGATATACCATATAGTTTTTCAGGATACTCACCAACAGACATCCGTATTCGTGTAAAAAAGAAAGAAGAAAACGAACAACCTAAGTACGAATGATGGTACCCACCATTCGCAGTATTAACGATAAAAAAACAGTCAATATGAATAAGAGAATGTACGTATTATGTAACAGGCGTTTATCACCTGTTTACGCAGCAGTGCAAGGTGCTCATGCACTCGCTCAATGGATTTTGGAGCACCCGGGAGAGTACAATGAGTTCACTACTTTAGTGTTCCTTAATTGTAACCTACCAAAGAAAATTGAACACATGGATGAGAAGGGTTACAACTATTCAGTTTGGAAAGAACCAGACATGAATATGACTCCGACAGCAGTTGCTTGCCTCGGCGATCCTGAACTTCTTTTTACTCGTTTAAAAACCCTAAATTAGTACCAAAAAACACGAGTAAATACACGAAAACGCCCCAAAAAAGGGCGTTTTTTTGATTAAAAAAATGCAAAAATATTGTCCCAGTTTATAAAAGTTATTTTTGTAGAAAAATACCCCATAAATTGCTGTAAATAAATGGCTACTTAGCACTATATAGAATAGGACTTTAAGTAATGTTTGTAACTCACATTTTTTTTGTTAACGAATACCCCCCTAAAATACCCCATTTCCTCACACGTCTTAACAAAAGTTTTCAAAAATAAAATAAAAAACCGTATATTTAAGGCAGAAAATGTGAAAAAATAACGTTATTTTAGTCCGAAAATGTGATTCGAATATGATGCTAAAAACTAAAAAATTATTAGAGGCGATTACGCTGATGTCTGATCTTTTCAAATATGAAGACAAAGTGCAAAGTGAGTTCAAGTTAAACATTTCAGAAGCACAGCCATCGTTTGCTGCTGGTAGATTGTTTGAACTACTATATGATGAGTTGTTAACCGACAGAGGATTATCAATTGTTGATGATTTTTTATTCGATGGTGTGATGTATTGCGAAGACACACCGTACGAAATTGTTGAAGAAATAGATGGATTAGAAGCTGTGTATAAAATCACAACTCCAGAGGAACTTTGTTTATACCTTGAAAATAAAGGAATGATTAAACGATAACACAAACATGGTATACGAGATTAAATACAAAATCGTCCTTGATGATGATACGGAAGATATAATAACGCTACAAGCAGATTGTGAGTTTTCCGCCTGTGTGTTAATGAGAGAAATAGCAAGACGTAATAGTAAAATTGTAAGGTATGAGCGAATGGAAGTTTCGAGTATTGTACAAGGGTGAAGAACACATTGTCAAGTTTAGAACAAATGAAAAATTAGACGCATACGCCAAAATAAAAAATATTGTTTCCGAACAATATCCTGGCGCAGAATATGAAAGGATATACGATGATGAAGGATAAAGAAAACATTATAGGTTTTGACTTTCAGGGTTGGCCTGTTAGAAAATTAACACTGGAAGAGATACTTGTTAAGTTAGGCGCGCGTCTCAATCCGGAAACCCACATGTATGAAATAGACAAGAGTCTTGTTGATACAATACCAACAGTTTATACAGATGATGGTATGGGCTATGGTGTTAATGAAGCATACATTGTTGACGCTGATAGAAATGAGGCTGACGAGTGTACAGTATGGATTGACGCTGCGGACAAGAATATTGACATCTATCTTAGAGATGAGGTTTATCCTGGAATGTCAATTGTTACACCAGAATCAAGAATGTATGTGGTTGAAACGTATGTACCAGAGACTGGTAGATATAGAGTACGTGAGTTCACTGAAGGTGCAATGAATTTCTTACCAGCAGAGTTTATTGACAGGGAAATTGTATTGGATTGGATACGTAAAGGAGAAAACCCAGAAGAATAAAATAGTAATTTTCTCGCCAAAAATATGTAAAATGGCGAGAGAATGGCGAGAAAACATGACTAGCAATATGACAGGTAGAGAAATTATACATTATATTTCGCATTTTGATTTAGATACACCAGTTCAGTTTTTAGATGACGAGGGTTATCTACATAACGTTACAGATTATAGTAATGACAATTATCTTGGCAATGGTAAATACAATGAGCATCCTAAATCTATAGTATTTCAAACTGTTGGTAAGGAAAAAATGTTAGTGATTAAGGATGGACATAGTAACTATACATCACAAGATTTCAAAAGTGAAAACGATTATGTCCGAATTCTACACGGTAAAGACGCTGGTAAAGTTGGTAGAGTTTTAGCAATACCTGCATCTGAGGGTGGAAGAGGATTATACATGCTTACAGGACAAGTAGCGGTTTTCCTTGAAAATGGCGCAGAAACATTTTATGCTGATGCGCTTGAGAAAATCACAGAAGAGACATATAATGAAACATTAAAATTACAAAAAGAATTAAGAGAAAAACATGAGTAGAGTTTATTTTATCTCTGGACACAGAGACATCACACAAGAAGAGTTCGATAAATATTATCTTGAGATATTGGACAAGGTAGCCGAAGATACATCAGCAACTTTCGTTGTTGGTGACTATGAAGGTGTTGATTTTATGGCACAACAAGCATTGGCTGAAATGGTTAACCCAGACAGGGTAACTGTATATCACATGTTCGAGAAACCACGCCATTTAGCAAGTGACAAGTTCCACTTGAAAGGCGGTTACAAGGATGACATTGATAGAGATAGCGCCATGACACGCGAGAGTACTGATGATATTGCTTGGATTCGTAAAGGCAAAGAGACATCAGGTACTGCACAGAATATATTACGCAGATACACAATGTGGGATTGATATGTTTGGGCACGCAGATATAGACATACAAACAGAAATTAAAACCAAAACAACAGTTAACGTCAATTGGCACAACCTTGATGAAGTTTTGGATTTAGCAGTTGAAATGGCACATACGTTTTTGGAAGGCGCAAGCCGACTAAGAGCCAAGGGTAAACTCAAAGAGTATGAAGACGTACTTGGTGAAGGTATGGC
>Ga0247610_10006944_pt1 | contig 11678 bp, 14 predicted proteins | sample 174DNAGHGhighgp2_FD_193483 | JGI IMG/M metagenome (GOLD analysis project Ga0247610, IMG submission 193483) | Sheep rumen microbial communities from Palmerston North, Manawatu-Wanganui, New Zealand - 1742 DNA GHGhigh gp2 | ecosystem: Host-associated > Mammals > Digestive system > Stomach > Rumen...
TGGCTGATGGATGACCGCTGGACAGTAAAGACCCGCGATGGCAAGCCCGCTGCTCATTTCGAGCACACCATTGCCATCCGCAGAGGAAAAGCTGAGATTTTATCTTCGTTTGAAGAAGTAGAACAGTATCAAGTAGAATTATAATTTATGGCAAAACAATCCGCTATTGAACAGGATGGGACGATTGTTGAGAGTCTCTCAAATGCAATGTTCCGAGTAGAACTTGAAAACGGGGTTCAGATTATTGCACATATCTCAGGTAAGATGAGAATGCATTACATCAAGATCCTTCCTGGTGATAAAGTGAAGGTAGAGATGAGCCCTTATGACCTGACAAAAGGCAGAATCGTGTTCAGATATAAATAATAAATAAAGATATGAAGACTAGAGCATCAATTAAGAAGCGTAACGATGATTGTAAGATTGTACGTCGTAAAGGTCGTCTGTTCGTTATCAACAAAAAGAACCCTAAGTACAAATTGCGTCAGGGCTAATGTTAAATAAGCATAACAAGGTAAGGAAAATCCATTGTTTTTTCTTACCTTTGCATGCTTTTTGCAAAATTTGAAACTTTTATCTTATAATTTTTTTAATTAATTATCAATGGCAATAAGAATTGTTGGAGTAGATTTGCCCCAGAATAAGCGTGGCGAAATCGCATTGACTTATATCTATGGTATAGGTCGAAGTAGTTCAGCAAAGATATTGGATAAAGCCGGCGTCAGCCGCGACCTGAAGGTCAACGAATGGAGCGATGATCAGGCAGCTAAGATCCGTGAAATTATCGGTGCTGAATTCAAAGTTGAAGGTGATCTCCGCAGTGAGATCCAGATGAATATCAAGCGACTGATGGATATTGGTTGCTATCGTGGAGTGCGTCATCGTCACGGTCTTCCGGTTCGTGGTCAAAGTACTAAGAACAATGCTCGTACCCGTAAGGGAAAGAAGAAGACTGTTGCTAATAAGAAGAAAGCTACTAAGTAAAATTTAGTTGAGAGTGGTGTGTCGTGAGTTCTTTATTCACTCTGACACTGTGCTCTGAACACTAAGCTAACAAAGATTATGGCAAAGAAACAAGCAACATCTAAAAAAAGAAACGTACGTGTTGACGCTATCGGTCAGCTTCACGTACACAGTTCATTTAATAATATCATTGTTACCTTGACAAACAGCGAAGGTCAGGCTATTTCTTGGTCTTCAGCAGGTAAGATGGGTTTCCGCGGCTCAAAGAAGAACACTCCTTATGCTGCCCAGATGGCTGGTGAGGATTGTGCAAAGGTAGCTTTTGATCTTGGTCTTCGTAAGGTGAAGGCATACGTTAAAGGTCCGGGTAATGGACGTGAGTCTGCCATCCGTGCCGTACATGGTGCAGGTATTGAAGTGATTGAAATCGTTGACGTTACTCCGCTGCCACATAATGGCTGCCGTCCTCCGAAGCGTCGTAAAGTTTAAAGAATTATTTAATTAAGTATATGGCAAAGTATATAGGTCCGAAATCTAAGATTGCTCGCCGTTTTGGAGAACCCATCTTCGGCGCAGACAAAGTTTTGTCCAAGAGAAACTTCCCTCCTGGACAGCATGGCAATAACCGTCGTCGCAAGACTTCTGAGTATGGTGTCATGTTGGCAGAGAAGCAAAAGGCTAAATACACTTACGGAGTACTAGAGCGTCAGTTCCGTAATATGTTTGAAAAGGCAGCAAAGGCTGAAGGAATTACTGGTGAGGTTCTGCTTCAGAATCTTGAGAGTCGTCTCGACAACGTAGTGTTCCGTCTCGGTATTGCTCCCACACGTGCAGCAGCTCGTCAGTTGGTTGGTCACAAGCATATCGTCGTTGACGGTAAGGTAGTGAACATTCCTTCTTTCTCAGTTAAACCCGGAATGATTGTTGGCGTTCGTGAGAAGTCAAAGTCTCTTGAGGTTATCGATGCTGCACTGGCAGGTTTCAATCATAGCAAGTATCCATGGATCGAGTGGGATGATAATTCTAAGAGCGGTAAGTTCCTCCACAAGCCGGAGCGTGCCGATATCCCTGAGAATATTAAGGAGCAGTTAATCGTTGAGTTGTACTCTAAATAATAAATCATAAATTAATGGCGATATTAGCATTTCAAAAACCTGATAAAGTTGTAATGTTGGAAGCTAACGACCACTTCGGCAAGTTCGAATTCCGTCCGTTAGAGCCAGGCTTCGGTGTTACTATCGGTAACGCTCTTCGCCGCATTCTTCTTTCATCACTTGAGGGCTATGCAATCAACACCATCAAGATTTCCGGTGTGGAGCATGAGTTTTCCTCTGTACCTGGTGTAATGGAAGATGTTACCAACATTATTTTGAATCTCAAACAAGTTCGATTCAAGCAAGTAGTAGAAGAATTCGAGAATGAGAAAGTTAGTATCACCGTAGAGAATTCCACCGAATTCAAAGCTGGTGATATAGGTAAGTATCTGACTGGATTTGAAGTGTTAAACCCCGATTTGGTGATTTGTCATTTAGATGCTAAGGCTACCATGCAGATTGATCTCACACTCAACAAGGGACGTGGCTATGTCCCCGCTGATGAGAACCGTGAATTCTGCACAGATGTCAACGTAATTCCAATCGATTCTATCTACACCCCAATCCGTAATGTGAAATATTCAGTTGAGCCATATCGTGTTGAGCAGAAGACCGACTACGATAAGCTCGTCGTTGAAGTCACAACGGATGGTTCCATCCATCCGAAGGATGCACTGAAAGAGGCTGCAAAGATTCTTATCTATCACTTCATGTTGTTCTCTGATGAGAAGATTACTCTTGAGAATCCTGATCAGGACAACAACCAGGAGTTTGATGAAGAGATTCTGCACATGCGTCAGTTGCTGAAGACCAAGCTTGTAGACATGAACCTGAGTGTTCGTGCCCTCAACTGTCTGAAGGCTGCTGATGTTGATACACTTGGTGATCTCGTGCAGTATAACAAGACCGACCTCCTCAAGTTCCGCAACTTCGGAAAGAAATCGCTTTCAGAGCTTGATGATTTGCTCGAGAGTCTGAATCTTACGTTTGGAACTGATATTTCAAAGTATAAACTTGATAAAGAGTAACAGAAAATGAGACATAATAAAAAATTTAACCATCTGGGCCGTACTGCAGATCATCGCCGTGCCATGCTTGCCAACATGGCCATTTCGCTGATCATGCACAAAAGAATCACTACGACCCTTGCCAAGGCAAAGGCACTCAAGACCTATGTTGAGCCCCTTATCACAAAGTGTAAGGATGATTCAACTCATTCACGTCGTGTTGTATTCAGCTATTTACAGAACAAGGAAGCCATCAAGGAATTGTTTGGCGTTGTCGCTCCGAAGATCGCCGATCGTCCCGGAGGCTATACCCGTGTGATTAAGCTCGGTTTCCGCAGAGGTGATGCTGCTCCCATTGCTTTCATCGAACTCGTAGACTTTGATGAGAACATGGCAAAGGCACCGAAGGCTGCTAAGAAAACTCGTCGTAGCCGTAAGTCTTCTGCTCCTAAGACTGAAGAGGCAGCTGTTGAAGCTCCCGTAGCAGAAGAGGAAAAAGCAGAATAATTTAGATGGTCAACTATATGAAAAGTCTGTTCGAAAGTTTCGAGCAGACTTTTTTTATTTGTAGGGAACCGCAAAGGGATGATTAAGAAGTGGTGTACTAATACTTCCGAAAAATTTCAGAGCTAATAATGAAAAGAATAAGAAATCAACAGCTGAATATTTGGAAAATTCAGCAGAAACCCTTATTTTTGCATTGTAGATTTAAAATTGATGAAGATATATTGTTTAATCCTTTAAACCTGAATAGCCAATGAAGTAGAAAACAGAACGAACGCTATCGGCCCGCAGATGAGGCTCAGCCCACGAGGCCACAGAGAATTTAATAACACAATTTATTAACTTACAGAATAGCGTTTCTGTTCGTACTTATTACATAGATATTTGAGCTTTTGCTCTTGTTCTCAGAAGTAGAATACCGCCAACATTCGTCGCAGAGAACAAGCAGATGAAAGTTCACGCTTGATAGGCGTGAACTATTCGTGCTTGTTTGCGACAGGTCTACTTGGCGGTAACCATACTTCGGATAAGTATCGAATGGTTCCGCCTTTTTATTAATGAAGTAAATATGAACAAATTATCAAGAATTTCAATTATGGCTATATGCCTCTTCATGTCAACTTTTTCTTTTGCACAAAAAAATGGTTTTGCTATGTCATCAGATTTGAAACTAGGCTATAAGGATAAGGTCTTTTCAACAACTTTGGGCTATGACATTGGCTATAAGTTTAAAGATATGCTTTATTTCGGAGTTGGGCCAGTAGTAGGAGTTAGCACAGGTAACGACGTTACAGCCTTCAGTGCGGGCGGTTATGGAAAAGTTCGTTTTACAATTCCTCTGCGCGCTGAAATCAAGCCTTTTGTCCAAGGTAACTGTGGATATGTATATAATTTCAAGTCAGAAAAGGGAGGCATGAGTTATGGTGCCGGTGCCGGTGTGAAGTTCAAAAACGTTCTTGTCGGGGTATATTGTGACATTGCCACAAACAAGACCACAATAACATCAACGGGTAGTTATTGGAAAGAAACATCTACCAGACGAGACTTTAGTAATCCAGGAAAAAACTCAGGGTCTAACGGAAAATATATTACTTATACAACAACAGACAAGAAAACGGAGTGGATAGTCACTCCAAACTTCTTGATTGGCATTGAGTTCTAACCCTTTTTTATATTCAAGACAAATGAAGAAAGTAGAATTAGGTGTCATTTTTGTGACAATTGTTTTTTTAACTTTTTTTTCGTGTAGTAAAGATGAAGACGTTTTTGATCCATCTAATCCTTCTACTTATGGCTCGTTAAAGGAACGTCTAAAAGGCCGAACATATTCTTACTTTTATACCGCTATGAGTGGTAATAATGTAAGCTATAATATAGAGTTTACGGATACAAACACCATATCCGTAACTTCAGAATATGCCGAGAGCCGAGAAATAATAAGGAAAAAGACAGGAACTTACTCCGTTGATGGTGAAAAGTTAATATTCCAAGTGGGTGAAATATATAGTAACCCATGGTACGTTGACATACTCAATGCAAAGTATATGGGTGATTCATTAGATGTTTACTGGTATCAATGGACACATAATGGTACAAAAAGATATGTTCAAGACTTCTTTATATTGCGTAAATGAAGAGACTATTTCTATTATTGTTGGTTATTGTTAGTGTCGGTTGCAGATTGTTTGCACAATCTGCAACCTTCTCTAACCTTAGGTTGGAACATAATGTTCCAGACAAAAATGGCAGGCAAATGCTGCAATTCCATTATAATATATCTGTTTCTGGATGTATAGGACATAACGTGAAAGTATATATGTATGTTGAAATACCTAAGGGTACTTATCATAGGTTTGCTAATGGTAATAATATGGTTGCAATGTCAAATATATTAAAATGCCAATGGAGCCAAACGATAACAACTGGTGATTGGTGGGTTGCCATATATAATGATCAGTTAAATCCTTTATCAGGGAAGAATACTTATTATACACGGTTATGTGCAAAAGATGAAAATACTGGAAAATGGATTGGGCACAGTGATTATTTGACTTTCTATAATACTGGCAGTATTAATAGCTCAGGTAATAGATACGCCAATCAGCATAATGATGTGGCTTATCTTGATGTGCTCCGTAAATATGAAGGAAATAGCAAGGTTCCCGACATGGGTCCTTACGTAAGATCTGTGCGTGATGAGCATTCCAACGGGTCTGTGACTTATCGTTTTTACAATAAGAATGGAGCAGAGAAGAGGGTTCATATCCACAAATGCTATGGTCCATTCTGTAATAATGGCAGATGTACTGGCTTCCACTTGGGAGGGTTCTGTTCGAATTGTGGAAACTCAGGGCAACACATTGCATGTAACGGAACGGGAACCAAAGTTGATGTTGAAGGTATCACGTCGCAGGGGTATTATTCTTCTGATGGAGTTTTCCATTTTACAAACAATGGTGGGGGCTCAAACGTCAGCGTTCCCAATTCAGGGGGTGGCTTCTCCGGTGGTTCTTCCAATAGGTCATCAAGCAGTTCCGTTTATACAAAGTGTAACACTTGTAATGGAACAGGAGTCTGCCGGCATTGCCATGGAGAGAAAGGTGGATGGACGGATATCGGTACTTATACGGGTACCAACACTAAGAAGTGGTCTAATTGTGTGGTGTGCAACGGCTCTGGGAAATGTAATATCTGCTATGGAAGAGGGAAACTTTGAATCATTAAGCAGCATAAAAGTATCCACTAAAACTTTTTTGTGAAAAATAATACTAGGCTGAATCCCTCGCTTGGGTTTCAGCCTTTTAAGTTACCTTTGTTTTTGCAACCAAACATCATAATCAATGGCAAAGGTACATATTCTTTCGGACTGCTGATGTGTGGTTAATTGTGGTAAGAACAGGCCGATGTTAAGGAATGAGCTATAATCGAAGACTCCCAAGACTGTTGTTTTGGTAGGGACATTGATGTCCTTATCAAGCGATAACTTAATGTGAGTCGGAAAAGTCACCATTACAAATGGTCGGGTCGATGCTGCCGATTGCAAATTCGGCAAAACGGGATTTTGTCAAATAAACTTCGAATTTTGACCCTAAATTAAGGGCATCTTTCTGAACAAACTGTTCCTTGGGTGAAAATAACGCGATTTTTGAGGGTTTTTTGTAAAGTATTGATTGACAGATGATTACACGAATACTAATCTGTAATCGGGCGGTTTACAAAAGATGAAATTGCCAAAGGTATCGTTTCGCTGCGCCAAAGGTTATGTTTCGTTGTGTGAAAGGTGATGTTTGAGGCGATGAAACATGGTCTTTGGGGCGGTCAAAGCTAAGCTTTCGCACCGCGAAAGTTTAGCGATGGCGGAAGTAGGAATTAGGAAGGAGGAAGTAATTCTTGGTTTTTACAGATTTTAACTTCTCTTTCATCACTTTTCCTCGACAAGTTTTTGTCAATATTATTGATGATGAAAGAGAAGAGAAAACGAGTGGGGGAGATGTTCAGAATTATAACAGACGCTATGATTCTTTTTTGTCTGAAAGATGTCGCATGCTAAATTCGCATCCACAATACTGTTGGTTGTAGAACTTGAATTCTTTCAATAGGAAGTTTCTCCGTTCATACAGGCCTCCTTTTCGCCAGTTCTGTGCCCAGAAGACAGTTCCGGGAACAGCTGCCTGGGCAGCCATTCCCGCCTGATTAATCTGGTCGATACTCTTCCATCTTGAAGATGCCAGGGTCGTCGTGAAGTACTCCAGTCCCAGTTCTTTCGCTTTTTTAGCCGCTTCAGTGAGTCGTATCTGGAAGCAGAGTTCACACCTGTGCCCACGCTCAGGCTCGTTTTCAAGTCCGCTTATCTGCCTTTTCCATTGTTCGTAGTCATAATCGCCGTCAATCCATTTCACGCCCAACATATCCGCATGGCGTTTACTCTCCTCTTTCCTGATGATGTATTCCTCCTGCGGATAGATGTTCGGGTTGAAATAGAAGATGGTCGGGGCAATGTCATGATTCACCAGCCATTCGACAATGGCTGACGAACAAGGAGCACAGCAGGCATGCAGCAAGACCTCCTTGATTCCTTCCGGTGCGTTTATACCTCTGGCCAACCGTCTGCAGTCCATTTAATTTCTTTTTGAATCAAGATTGACTGACCGTGCATGGGGATGCTGTATCCATGACAGATGAAAATATCTTTGTTGTCCATGTGATAGACAGCACAGTGTCCGGCAGCCTCAAACTCCTTTTTGTCGCCTTGGAAGAAGACAGTGCCGCCACCGTCAATCATCTTTCTACCTTCACGGTCGATATAGGGACCATTGACTTTCTTTGAGCGGCCCACAACTACATTGTAGGAGCTCTTCTCACCGCGGCAGCAGTAGTCCCAACTGGCAAAGAGATAATACCATCCGTCGTGCTTGAAGATGAACGGCGCTTCGATGGCATTTGTCCCTGCAAACTTCGATGTGGGGTTCTCTATCCCGGCAGGCGCCTTCTTGTATCGTTTTGCAATCGTCTTGGGCTTCTTGTTCTTAGCCACATGCATCGTGTTGTCCAGTTTGACGAGTTGGATGCCATCCCAGAACGAACCGAAGGTCATCCACGGGCAGTCTTTGTCGTCAATCACGATATTCGGGTCGATGGCATTCCAGTTGTCCCTTTTCTCCTTGCTGGTGATGACACATCCTTCATCCGTCCAGTGGGCGTCAGCAAGCGTAGGCGAAGACAATAGACCGATGGCTGAAGTGTTTTTCCCGAAGGTAGAACACGAATACATCATCCACCATTTGTTGTGCCAGTAGATGACATCTGGTGCCCATACATGGTTTCTGAAGCCTGGAACAGCCTCTTGAGTCCATGCAGGAATCTCGTCGAGCACGCTCTTACCCTCAAAGGTCCACGTCTTCCTGTCATCAGATTTCACCATGCTAATACCCATGCCGGTGCTGAAGATGTAATACTTCCCGTCTTCGTATGCCATGACGGGGTCGTGCACCATCAGCGTGTCGGTCTTAAAGAAGCGAGGCCTTCTGCGGCGTTGCTCATTCTGTGCGTCTGCGGTTATGCTTATCAGCATAAAGAGCATTACAAAAGTCAGTAGTTTATTCATGTGTTATTACCGTATAATTAGTATAGGAGTAATAATCCGGCGAAGGCGGCATAGCAGATCATTCGTATGGGATTGATCTTCATTACCTTTGTTCCGTAGAATGTAGCCACGAAGATGGCAACGCTGATCCAGAATCTCCAGGGCGAGACATCAGGGGAACTGAAGTTCTCGCTGTTCATCAGGAGCAGTGTGGCAGCGGCAAGCAGTCCCACGACCGTTGGCCTTAGTCCTGCAAAGATACTCTGAACGGTGTTCGTGTGGAAATACTTCAGGAACATCTTACTGATGAGAATCATCAGGATAAACGAAGGCAACACCAGTGCAAAGGTAGAAATGGCACTGCCTAATACAGACATCCCCATCCCGTAGTGAGCGTTCTGCATGGCGGTAAACCCACAATAAGTAGCAGAGTTGATGCCGATAGGTCCGGGTGTCATCTGAGAGATTGCCACGATGTTCGTGAACTGAGCCGACGACAGCCAGTGATGGTGCAGTACGGTTTCCGTCTGAATGAGCGTCAGCATGCCGTATCCGCCTCCGAAACCGAAGAGCCCGATGATGAAAAAAGTATAGAATAGTTCGAGTAATATCATATCTTCTTATTTACATTGTCGTCCTGTAGGAACTTCCCGTAGATGAATCCGCCGAAGCCTGCTGCAATAATGATGAATATAGGATTGACGTGCATTCCCCAGATGAGCAGAGCCGATACCACCGGAATCCAGCAGTTGGTAAGATTGATGTTAGCCGTCTTAGCCATGTTGAATGTCGGTACGGCAATCAGAGCTACCACAGCCGGGCGGATGCCGTTAAACATCGCTGCAATCCATTTGACTTCCATGAACCGGTGGAAGAACAAGGCAATGAGCAAGATGATAAGGAAAGAGGGTAGGCCGGTGCCCATGGCGGCGCACAATGCACCCCTGCGACGGCGCAGTTTATAGCCGATGAAGGTGCTGATGTTGATGGCAAATACGCCCGGGCAGCTCTGAGCCACCGCCACCAGGTCAAGAAACTCTTCCTTTGATATCCAGCTGTGCTTGTCTACGACTTCATTCTCTATCAATGGAATCATGGCGTATCCACCTCCAAGGGTGAATGCGCCAATCTTAAAGAAGGTTGAGAACAATGTCACGAATCCATTCAGTCCTTTCTCCAAGGTCTTCGTCTGTTTGGAAGCCGTGCCAGTTGTTCCTGTTTTTTCTGAGATGTTTTCTTCCATATTAAATATGTAATACTATCTATGAACTCTCACAAGCAGGGGATCAGCTATGCTGTTCCACCCACTTGCGGGCATTGACAAATGCTTCCATCCAAGGCGTGATTTCATTGTCACGGCGATCTTCAGGATACCAGGCGTTCTGCCATGGGAAGATGGCACGCTCCAGGTGAGGCATCATCGCCAGATGGCGGCCGTCAGCAGAACAGATTCCAGCGACATTATAGTCGGAACCGTTCGGGTTGCCGGGATAACCTGCATAGTTGTACTTGGCAATGACGTTGTATTTCTCCTCAGCCTCCGGCAATGAGAAGCGACCTTCACCGTGAGCAACCCAGATACCCAGCTTGTTACCGCTCAGCGAACCGAACATCACGCTCTTGTTCTCGGGAATCTCCAGCGAGAGGAATGCGCTTTCAAACTTGTGCGACTTGTTATGCAGCATGCGAGGTCTGAGCTCCTGCTGTTCGGCAGAGAGCGAACCGCCTTCGTTGAGCAGTCCGAGCTCAACCATCAGCTGGCAGCCGTTACAGATACCCAGTGACAGGGTGTCTTTACGCATATAGAACTTATCCAGTGCCTCTTTAGCCTTCGGGTTGAAGAGGAACGCGCCAGCCCATCCTTTCGCAGACCCCAGCACGTCACTGTTGGAGAAGCCGCCACAGAAGACAATCATGTTGATTTCTTCCAGCGTCTCTCGTCCTGTGATCAGGTCGGTCATCATCACGTCTTTCACATCGAAGCCGGCAAGATAGAGCGAGTACGCCATCTCACGTTCACCATTCGTTCCTTTCTCGCGGATGATGGCAGCTTTAGGACGTGCCTTTCCTGTTTCTTTCCTGTCGGCACTGAGTCCGAACTGAGAAAGCTTTCCAGTGAAGTTACGGTTGAACTTCATCTCGATAGGCTGCTTCTTGTAATTCAGGAAGCGTTCCTTTGCCATGCCGTTGAAGCTCTGTTTGCGGTCCAGCAGATAGCTCGTCTTGTACCAGACGTCACGAAGGGCGTCGATATCGAAGCTGTGTTCAAAGTCATCTTTCTTCACAATGAGTTTGCGCTCTGCTGTTGTGAAGCCGATCTTCGCAAATCCCACTCCCATGTCATTCAGCAGTTCGATCATGTCTCTCTTGTGTATGTCTTTCACTTGGATGACTACGCCGGGATTCTCAGCGAACAGCAGTTTTACGATGTCGTCACCGTTCAGGTCGTGCAGGTTGATGTGCAGTCCTCCTTCGGTATTGGCGAATGTCATCTCAAGCAAGGTTGTGATCAGTCCACCGGCAGAGATGTCGTGTCCAGCCATTATCCATCCGCGTCTTATCAGTTCCTGAATCGCATTGAAGCAGTCGGCAAAATACTCCGGATTGGTGACGGTTGGTACGTCGTCGCCAATCTTCCCGAGGCTCTGTGCAAAGGCACTGCCGCCGAGACGCTGCTTGTCGAACGAGAAATCGATGTGATAGAGTGAGGCATGCTTGTCGTTCACCACGACAGGAGAAACAACTTTCCTGATGTCCGACACCTCACCGCCGGCACTGACAATCACTGTTCCCGGAGAGATAATCTTCTCGCCGTTGGGATATTGCTGAGTCAGTGACAGGGAATCCTTACCTGTCGGTACGTTGATATGCAGGGCGCAGCAGAAGTCTGAGAGAGCTTTGACGGCACTGTACAGACGTGCGTCTTCGCCTTCCTGTGAACGGCAGGGCCACATCCAGTTTGCAGACAGGCTGATGCTGTCCATGCCATCCGCCATAGGAGCCCAGACGATGTTGGTCAGTGCCTCG
>Ga0247610_10006945_pt1 | contig 11676 bp, 12 predicted proteins | sample 174DNAGHGhighgp2_FD_193483 | JGI IMG/M metagenome (GOLD analysis project Ga0247610, IMG submission 193483) | Sheep rumen microbial communities from Palmerston North, Manawatu-Wanganui, New Zealand - 1742 DNA GHGhigh gp2 | ecosystem: Host-associated > Mammals > Digestive system > Stomach > Rumen...
TTACCATTTGCCCGTTTTCATGATGGTGTTCCTTGTACCAAGTGTGTTGATTGTTTTTGTAATTGTAATAGGCTTCTTTTACTTCGTTTAAGTTGCGTACAAAATTTTCGTCTTGGCTTAATTCCTCAAAGCGTTTTTGCGGTACGCATCCTAAGAACCACTTCGGATTGCGTTTGGAAGCGGTCCACAATTCGGCATCTACCTGCACAAAAAGCCAGATGGCTTTCCAGTTCCAAGTGAACCACATATCATTGGCAAGTTCTTCCAAAAATTTGATATTTTCCGGCAAATTCGGTTGTACGTTAAACGAATGAATTTTCATTTTCAAACCCCATGTCTGTAAAGATAACTAGATTATATAAAATCTACGCGTTCTATGCGCAACTAAACATTTACAAATAAAAATTTACCGGTGCGTAAGGAAAAGATTCTCACGATAAAACGGCACTTAAAATAACGAAATAAGCAATCATAAGGGCCATTCCCAAACCGAAAGCTGATTGGGCCCATTCTTTACTCTTAATGCCTAATTTGGAAGCACAAATGATGTTGGGTATATTCCCCGGGATTAACATTCCGCCGGAAATGATTAAACTTACCAAAAGGAAGGTTAGGGTTTTGTCTGCAATGGCAGGTGTGATTTCGATGGCGGCCAATGTGGCGTTATCCAAAACGGCCGATAGCATATTAATCCAATATAACCAACCTGCGTGTAAGTGGATAATGGTTTTGAGGGCCAATGGTTTTAAGCCATCTCCTAAAAATGTTAAAGCCATGACGAACAAATACACTTTTCCAGCTCGAATAAAGATGCTTTTGACGGTATGTTCGTTGGCAGTGTCGACGGTTTTGGCCCCTGGAGCGTGGGAGATAGTCCCTTCTCGAATGGAACTGGCCATCCCTGCCATGAAAAGCACTCCCCCTAAAACATACCATCCCAAGTGGTCTATTAGATAGAAGAACCCGGCGTAGTGCGGAGCTCCGGAAAGTTTAGAAATAACAACGGTTCCCAATGGTTCCCCGATAGCTGTTAAGATTGCGCCCATACCAATTGCGTAACAAGCGAACACAACTAATTTAATGCGTCCTCGGCGTTCCAATGGAAGCATTACTGTTACTTCGGCCAGAATGAGGGCGGCAATGATGGCAGTGATGATGCTGGAGGATAATCCCAAGATGACGACGATAGAAAACAATGTCCAACGTAAACCTAATCCTTTAACAGCTAATTGGGTCAATTTTTGCAATTGAGAATGAAACTGACGAAATAATAAGCCCGCGATCAATACGGCCGCAGTAATTTTAATGGGGTCTTCAAGAGCTGTTTTTACTAAGTGCCAATTCCACGTGTGAGAAACCGTAACGGCACCAATTCCACAGATAAACAAAAATGCTTCTAAATTTTCTTCTACTTTATGGAGGGTAAGCGGTAAAATAAAAACAATAGCAATCAGCAGAGAAAGTAGAACAGTTTGAACCAACGTTAATTCCATAACACTCCTCTGTAAAAAACGTCCCGTACGAGATTCGAACTCGTGATCTCCGCCTTGAGAGGGCGGCGTCCTAGACCACTAGACGAACGGGACAGATACTTTATTTTAGCAAATTTCCGGGTATGCGGGCCACTCTTGTCATTTTTTCTCCAATTTGTTATTCTGGAGCTATGGAAAAAAGACAAGGATTTACGTTGGTTGAAATATTAATTGTTGCTTTGATTATAGGTATTTTGGCGGCACTTGCATTTCCCAAGTACCAGAAATCTATGATACGGGCAAAAAATCATGAAGCCATTTTGGCCTTGCGTACAATCGCAAAGGGAATTGAAATGTATAATTTGGCTAACGGTCCCTTGCCACAAGTGCGTTCGAACGACTTTTCTATCCTGGATATATCAATTCCAAAATCTAAAAATTGGGAGTATATGTTTTTCTGTTTTGATGAGCACAAGGCGTGTTATATTACCGCAGAGAATCCGAAGGGAGAAAGCATGGCCCCTGACAAAAAATACTATACCTTATCTTTAGGGACCAACGAGCAAGGCCAAGCAGAATTTCCTATAGAAATAGAAGAAAATTATAATACGATGGAAGAAGATGAAAACGGCGAAGAAAGAGTGTTTTATCATGCGTCTAATTTAGTTTCTGCTGATTTTTGTAAACAAGTGGGAGGTGTTCCCACAGAAGAAGAGTATTGTACTATTGAGTGATTGTTTCGGTTTCTTGCGTCGAAAAATGCTAAAATATCTATACAGATGTTTTAGCATTTTTCTTTAGGAGTTCTTCATATGGAAATTGGTATCGTTGGATTGCCCAATGTGGGAAAATCGACCCTTTTTAATGCATTGACCTGTGCCGGCGCAGAAGCTAGCAATTATCCCTTTTGTACCATTGAGCCTAACGTAGGAATTGTGGCTATTCCGGATAAGCGTTTGGACAAGTTGTTTGAAATGTTCAAACCGCCCAAAAAGACGGCCGCTTTTATTAAATTTGTAGATATTGCCGGTATTGTAAAAGGGGCCAGCCAGGGGGAAGGGCTGGGAAATAAATTCTTGGCAAATATCCGTGAAGTAGACGCCATTATTCATGTCGTACGTTTATTTGAAGACGAAAATGTGACCCATGTTATGAACTCCGTGGATCCTTTGCGCGATATTGAAGTAATTAATACCGAACTCATGTTGGCCGATTTGGAAACGGCCACTAAGATTTGTGACCGTCTGGCTTCCAATGCAAAATCCGGCAAGAAAGATGCTGTGGCTGCCTGGGAACGGATGAAGGAAATTAAGGCAGCGTTGGAAAACGGGAAGATGGTTTCTTCTTTGGGGTTGGAGCCGGAAGAACTTAAAGAATACCAATTTTTAACTTCAAAGCCGGTATTATATGTAGGGAATAATTCCGAAAAACGCAACGTAGAAAATGCTGAAAAAGTAGCTAAATATGCCAAAGAAAACGGATCGGGTTTTGTGGAGCTTTCCGTTAAGTTTGAGGCGGATATTGCTGAATTTTCCGAGGAGGAAAAGAAAGCCTTTTTGGCCGAAACCGGGAACGATTATACAGGTCTGGAAAAAATTGTGCGCGAAGGGATGAAACTTCTAAATCTGTGTACCTACTTTACAGCTGGTTCCGAAGTGGAAGTACGCAGTTGGCTAATTCCCGTCGGATGTACAGCACCGCAAGCGGCCGGTAAAATCCATAGTGACTTTGAAAAGGGATTTATTCGCGCAGATGTTTACACATATGATGACCTTGAAAAATACGGCAGTGAAAAAGCCCTGCGTGAGCATGGTCTTATTCGCAGTGAAGGCAAAGACTATATTGTGAAGGACGGCGACGTTTGCCTGTTTAAAATTAATGCCTAAGATAACCTGTAAACATTTTGGTACGTGCGGCGGATGTGCGCTACTCAACTTGTCCTACGAGGATCAAGTAGATAAAAAACGTGCCAAACTGAAAGAAACTCTAAAAGATTTTTGGACACAAGAAATCCCTGTTACCACAACGGACAATCCCGTCTATTTCCGTAATAAGGTGGAGCTTGGTTTTTGCCACCAAGTCAAATGGCGGGATGATTACAAAAAAAATGATCCGGAAAATAAAACGCGGCCGCTTGAGTTTGAACAAACATTGGGATTTAAACTCAAAGGGCGCTGGGACAGAGCCGTCGATTTGCAAGAATGTTTCTTGTTTAGTGACAAATTAGTTCCGCTGGTAGATGCTATCCGTGCCTGGGCCGCAAAAGAAAATCTCTCTTACTATGACCAACGCAAACACACGGGTATTTTGCGCCATCTTATGGTGCGCGAAGGCAAAAACACCGGTGAACAAATTGTGGTGCTTTTCGTAACGGACGATTTCAACGAGAAAACTTTTGTGGCCGCAGTGGAGTCTGTTCTTCCCAATGCCAACATTATGGCGGCCGTCAATAACGGTCTTGCCGATACGGCCGAGCCGGAAAGTTTACGCGTACTAAAAGGCAAAGACCATATTTTTGAAAAAATTATGTTGACGGGCACAAACGGCAAAACCGAGCGCGAAGTTATTTTTAAACTTTCTCCACAATCCTTTTTTCAAACTAATACGTCTACTGCACAAAAAATGTATTCCAAAGTACGCGGGGTTGTCAAACAAATTGCCCCCAAACGGATTTATGATTTGTACGGCGGAGCAGGCAGTTTTTCACTTTCCTGTGCAGATTTGTGCGAGAAAAGTATTTGTGTGGAAAGTGTAGCCCCGGCTATTTACAACGGCATTGAAAACGCCAAACTAAACAATGTAAAAAATGTGCAATTTTTCTGCTCCCGCGTGGAAGATTTTGTAAAAGAGCAACCTATAGAAAAAAAGGATGCACTTATTATTTTGGACCCACCCCGCAGCGGTATGCATCCGCGTGCGTGTAAGGCAGTAGCGCAGAGCGGTGTGGAAAATGTACTTTACATTTCCTGTAACCCCGTTACATTAGCCACGGACCTTAAAACGCTTACGCAATACTATGATATTTTGCACGTGGAAGCGTTTGATTTTTTCCCGCATAGCGAACACATAGAAACATTTGTGCAGCTGAAATTAAAATAAAGGATATTTTATGCAAAAACCTGGTTTTTGGCGTTTATTTGGTGCATATGGAGTAGACCTTGCTATTTTATTGGTAGTAAATGTTCCCTTTTTATTAGCTATGACCTATGCCTTTGATGCAATACATGGCATAAAGACCAATGTAGCTGTTATGGGAGGGCTTTTGGTGGCTTTCATCATAAATGCGGGATATTTTTCATTGCTGGAAAAAAGAGGGAAAGGGTCATGGGGCAAACGTATTTTTAGTTTGAAAACGCTTCCGGCGTCCGTTTGGCATATAGTAGGCGCTTACGCAATAGATTGGAGTTTCTTTTTTCTATTGACATGGGGATTTGTAGTTTTAGATTATAGAGATCCGGATCCTTTACTTCTGGATTTCTTTGCTGTGTGTATTTGTTTTCCGTTTGGAATAATTTTAAGTTATTTATATTTTTCAATCTCGGAAGGGATATTTGGTAAAACCCTCGGTAAAAAACTAATGGGCTTGCAAGTGGTGCAAGTCACGCCACAAAAACAAAAAGAAGAAACAAAATGACTGTAGAAGAAGCTTTAAATTCGTTAAACCCGCAACAAAAAGAAGCCGCCCTTTACGACGGTGGACCGTGCCTCATCGTAGCCGGCGCGGGTACGGGTAAAACCAAAACGCTTACCACCAAAATCGCCAAATTAATTGAGGACGGTTACCATCCCGCGCGTATTTTAGCCGTTACATTTACCAACAAAGCAGCCGGCGAAATGCGCGAGCGTGTACACCAGTTAGTGGGGGAAAATGCTGCCCGGCGCGTGTGGATTCACACGTTCCACTCGTTTGGGGTGCGGGTGCTCAGGCAACACGCAGAGAAAATAGGCCTTACCAAAGATTTTGCTATTTATGATGATGCGGACCAGAAAAAAGTTGTCACGCTTATCCTGCAGGAAATGGGTGTTAAAGAACCTAAAAAAGAGGTAGGGCAACTTGTCAGTGCGATTTCCCGTGCCAAAGATGAGATGGTCTCTGCGCAAACGCTCATGCAACGGGCCATGGCTTCTGGTATGGACGGCCCCATCCGCGTGGCAGAAGTGTACCAGCGTTATGAGCAAAAACTCAAAGCGGCCGGTGCGCTGGATTTTGGGGATCTTTTGGTTAAAACCATGGTTCTACTGCGGGACCATGAAGACGTACGCACTTATTACCAAGATTTCTTTCAATATATTTTGGTGGATGAATACCAGGATACCAACCATACGCAATACTTAATCACCAAAACGTTGGCAGCCAAACACCGCAAATTGTGCGTTGTGGGGGATCCGGACCAGAGCATTTATTCTTGGCGCGGGGCGAATATACGCAACATTTTGGAATTTGAAAAAGATTTTAAAGATGCCAAAATTATTACATTGGAGCAAAACTACCGCTCTACCAAAGTGATTTTGGATGCTTCCAATCGCCTAATTACAAAAAATAAAAAACGTAAAGATAAAAATCTGTTTACCCAACAAGAGCAAGGGGACCCGATAGAAGTACGTGCTTGTCTAAGTGAAGGAGACGAAGCCCGTTGGGTAAGCCATACCATCAAAGCCCTTGTAGAAAATGAGGGTGAAAGTCTAAAAGATATGGCAGTTTTTTACCGTACCAATGCGCAAAGCCGCAGTTTTGAAGATTATTTTCGCCGTTATCAAATTCCCTATCGCTTAATCGGTACAGTCCGTTTCTATGACCGGAAAGAAATCAAAGATATTCTTTGTTACGCGCGTTTGTTGGTCAACTCGGCCGATAATGTAAGTCTTTTACGTATTATTAACACCCCCACGCGTGGGTTGGGCAGCGTGGCACAAGCACGGCTGTTGGAATATGCCAATGCCAACGGTCTTTGCTTGTATGATGCTTTGAAAAAAGCCGCTTTTGTGCCGGGAGTGTCTGCCATGGCCCAAAAAGCATCTATCAAACTGGTGCAGTTGTTTGAAAACTGGAAAAACGACATGCTTTTTACTGCTCCAGCAGATATTTTTCATAAAATTTTGGTGGAATCCGGGTATTTGGACAGTGTAAAAGCCGAAGTAGAAAAAGACCCGGAAGCCGAGTCCCGCTTACAAAACTTAGATGCCCTTATCAACGCAGTCAAAGAGTACGAAGAACGCTGTGAACGCGGCGAAAAAGAGCCTTCCGTGGCTGATTTCCTGCAAGAAATTTCTCTCCTTTCCGGCGAAGATGACACCAACGCTTCCACCGAGGGGGCCGTTACTTTAATGACCGTTCACTTGGCCAAGGGGTTGGAGTTCACAGATGTGTTTGTAACAGGGTTGGAAGAAAATTTATTTCCTATCGGTTGTGACAGCGAAGATGATATGGAAGAAGAACGTCGGTTGTGTTATGTGGCCATGACACGGGCCAAAAAGCGTTTGTTCTTAACGTATGCACAAATGCGGCGCAAATTTGGGCAGTTGCAACAAAATACCCCTTCGCGTTTTCTGTTTGAAAGCGGATTAGTGGATGAAAGTGAAGTGCAAGAGTCTGTGCAACCCCGTTTTACGGACCATCACGCCAAATACGGCTTGTACGGCGGCTCCACTTCCGGCGGTTATCAAGGGGGCAATTATCGGCGCCGTTCTTTTTACGGCCGCAGCAGAGGAGACAGTGACGAAACACAAGAATATTCCTCCAAGCGTCGGTTTGAGAAACAATATGACGAGTACGGTTATGAAATTGAACCCAACCAAGATTTAGATTATACCCAAGGTTTTCCTTCCTATAGGGCAGGTTCTTCTTATGCCTCTCCTACACAAGAAACTACTTATAAACTTTCGGACCCGCGTCGTGTTCCCGGTTATCAGCCGCCTCAGCCGGAAGTTCCCGCTGCTCCGGCGGAAAAAAATGCTGACGGTGTAGCCGTTGGCGGGCTTGTTAAGCACGGTGTATTTGGACAAGGAAAAATCGTACAGATTGTCGGTTCCGGAGAGAGTGCCAAAATTACCGTTGTATTTGGGAACGGTACCCGCCGTACATTTATGCTCAAGTTTGCCCCTTTGGAAATACTGTAAGAGTTTGTTAATTTCCTCTTGAAAAAAATAGGTTTTTTACTTATACTATAAGTGACGTCATAGCGTCACAAGGAGAGTATTATGAATAAAGGGTTTACATTAATTGAATTGTTGGTTGTGGTGTTAATTATCGGTATTTTGGCGGCCGTTGCGTTGCCACAATACGAGAAAGCCATTGAGAAAGCACGTGCTGCCGAAGCAATGGTGTTCCTGAGCAATTTGGAGAAAGCGGAACGGATTCACTTCAATGCTACGGGGTCTTTTACGCATGATTTATCTTCTTTGGAGATTGACGTGCGTGGCCAGTCTGCGGAGGAACCGACATTCCCTATTTGCACAAATTGCGACGAAAGGGTGGCGGAAAGACAAAGGTAACCGTTTTTGTTAGTTAAGGAGGTGACTCTTATGAATAAAGGGTTTACATTAATTGAATTATTGGTTGTGGTGTTAATTATCGGTATTTTGGCGGCCGTTGCGTTGCCACAATACGAGAAAGCCATTGAGAAAGCACGCGCTGCCGAAGCAATGGTGTTCCTGAGCAATTTGGAGAAAGCGGAACGGATTCACTTCAACGCCACAGGGTCTTTTACGCATGATTTATCTTCTTTGGAAATTGACGTGCGTGGCCAGTCTGCGGAGGAACCGACATTCCCTATTTGCACAAATTGCGATGTGGCCGCAAAATCGTTGAAAGAAGAAAAAGTAATTTTGCAATCCATGTAACTGTTTTGTTAAAACAGGGGGAAATTATGAAAATGATTAAATACTCATTATTATTAGCCGCCGTACTGGTTGCGTTCCCGGCTGTGGCACAGAAAGAAGTGAAGCAGCCTGTTCAAGCGGGGGAGCTGAACAACTATGAATACCGGGTGGCAGCTACGGATCCGAACTTCAAAGGCAAATATAAAGGCATAATTGCCGAGGCGGTGAATGTGGACAAAAAGTACGCATTAGTGATGCAGATTTTGCCCGGCGGTGCCGTTCACAAGTTCTGCACCGGAAATGATGAGGTTTGCAAATCTATCAGCAACGGTGTGGAATGCGGTGATACTTGGCCTGCCTGGTGCTACCTGCCGATGGGCGGACTCGTGGCAGACTCGATGGCCGAGGCAGCAATGGCCGAGGAAGAAATGGAATATGCGGTCGATGAGGAAAAAGTATATTTTAAAAAGGCTACTAATCTTGACACGTTGCCGCAAGAGTCTGTTAAGTATTATGATGTTGCAGCTAAATAAAAAATAGAAGATTCGTTTTATTAAAGCAGGGAGGAGGAAATTATGAAAATGATTAAATACTTATTGTTATTAGCCGCCGTAGCGATTGCGTTCCCGGCTGTGGCACAGGATGAGAAGATAGACCTTGCAGAAGCAACAAAAGCAACAAAAGCAACAGAAGCAAAAGCTTATCCTGCTGAAATGGAAAAATTAATGAGCGAGGCCGGATTGAAAGATGCTGGATTAAGCTCCGGTACTCCAATTTCGTCCGCTACCAAGAACAAAGAATTTGCCTCTTACACCGGTGAGTTGAATAACTACACCTACGAGGTGGCCGCTATGGAGCCGAACAAACAGGGCAAATTCAAGGTATTGCGTGCTGTGGTAGAGAACGACAACGGATATATGTTGGCTATGGAAATGTTGGCTGACGGTACCGTTCACAAGTTCTGCACCGGAAATGATGAGATTTGTAAATCTATCAGCAACGGTGTGGAATGTGGCGATACTTGGCCGGCCTGGTGTTACCTGCCGCAGCCGGAGCCGATAGCCGTTCGTGTCGCGGCTGAACAAGAGATCTATAGATAAGCACCAATCTTTTTATTAAGTAGGGAGGAGGGACTTATGAAAATGATTAAATACTTATTGTTATTAGCCGCTGTAGCGGTTGCAGTCCCGGCTGTGGCACAAATCACCAATGAAGTTGGCCTGCAACGCGCGAACAGCTTGGAAAGCTTGGAACATTTGAATATTGTGCACGAAGATGTTCTGCCAACTTTTCAGCCGCAAGCCATAAACGCGGCACCAGTGCAAACCGGTGAGCTGAACAACTATGAATATCGGGTGGAAGCTACTGATCCGAACTTCAAAGGCAAATACAAAGGGTTGATCGCCGAGACGGTAAACGAGGACAAAGGATACGCCTTGGTTATGCGGATTTTGCCCGACGGTGCTGTTCATAAGTTCTGCGCTGGGAATGAAGAAGTATGTAAATCTATCAGCAACGGTGTGGAATGTGGCGATACTTGGCCGGCCTGGTGTTACCTGCCGAAGGACTCGTTTGTTGATAAGCCCGTCGTTGACGTAAAAAGAGCAGAGAAGAAAGTGTACTATGACCAAGCCAGATAAGGGTTGGGAGGAACTGGTATAAATTGATACTTCAAGTAATTAGTTTTACAAAGAAAAACTCCCCGGGTAACCGGGGAGTTTTTTGTGGTAGTTATCGTTAAGCTTTCAAAAATAAAGTGGAAAGGATAGCTACAACCCCTATCGCTCCGCCGAATATCAACAACCAAATAAGCGGAACAATTACAGAAAGCCCAATGGCCATCCAGCCAAACACCGCTGCCCAGCGGGATAAACTTTTGGCATCTTCCAGGCGGTCTTGTTGGCACAGAGAAGGAATCTGTAATGAAAAAATCAATGCCGCAATGGCAATAGGTAACGGCCAAAAACCTGCGAAGCAGGTGGCTACAATCGCTACAACAGAAAGTTTAAAGTGATCTTTTACCGGAAGTTTTGCCATATAAAAACCCATTCCTTTAAAAAAATTTACGCAAGGTTCTTATTTATTATATAAAATATATTCTTAAAGGGAGATATTATGCCTATTACCAAAGAAGATGTACTTACTACCGGCAAATTGGCGGACATGGCCGTCAGCGAAAAAGAAGCCGCGATTTATGAACAGCAATTAGAAGCTTTATTTAAATGGGTAACGGAACTTTCTACCGTTAATACAGATAATGTAAAACTGGATGCCCCGGGTTTGGCTGCTCACTTACGCAGCGATCAACCCAAAGCAGATGAAACGCTAGCCAAAGCATTGCGGGATAATTTTGCCGCAACCGAGAATGATTGTGTGAAAGTAAAGAAGGTGCTTTAATATGATGAACGTTTTTGAAATCGTAGAAGCCGTAACCTCCGGCAAAAAAACAGCCGAAGCTGTCGTGCGCGAAAGTTTGGAAGTAATTGCCAAAAAGAACCCGGCTATCAACGCTTTTGTAGAGGTGTTTACCCAAGACGCGTTGTCTCAAGCCAAAGCCATTGATGAAAAACGCGCCCGTGGGGAAAAATTAGGCCCTTTGGCGGGAGTTCCGGTCGGGATTAAAGATAATTTGCTTTTCAAAGGGCATAAAGCCACTTGTTGTTCTAAAATGTTGGCCAATTATACGGCTGCTTATAATTCAACGGTAGTGGAACGATTGTTGGCAGCAGATGCGGTAATTGTCGGACGGACCAATATGGACGAATTTGCCATGGGCAGTACCAACGAAACTTCCGTTTACGGCCCTGTGCGCAATCCGGTAGACCTTACCCGCGTGCCGGGTGGATCCTCCGGCGGTAGCGCAGCTGCCGTAGCTGCCGGGATGGTACCGGTTGCTTTGGGAACGGATACCGGCGGTTCCGTTCGCCAACCGGCGGGCTTTTGCGGCGTAGTGGGTATTAAACCCGGCTATGGTCGTATTTCCCGTTACGGTGTGATTGCCTTTGCTTCCAGTGCGGACCAAGTGGGGGTTCTGGCGGCCAATGTGCGTGACGCAGCAGACGTATTGGAAGTTATTTCCGGCAAAGATGTAAAAGATGCTACTTCTTTAGAGGCTCCCGTTCCTGCATATCACACCTTATTTACACAAGATTTGAAAGGCGTAAAAGTAGGGTTGCCCAAGGGATTTTTAGAGGGATTAGATTCAAAAATTAAAGAACGGATGGAGCTCGCCGCACAAGCGTTGAAAGAGAGGGGGGCCCAGTTAGTAGAAGTGGAATTACCCTATGCAAAATATTCAGCTCCCTGTTACTATATCATTACCAGCGCGGAAGCCAGCTCTAACCTGGGTCGTTATGATGGAATCCGTTACGGATACCGCGACACA